>Ga0209048_10001654_pt1 | contig 22660 bp, 21 predicted proteins | sample FrelakmetCRP12CR_FD_187146 | JGI IMG/M metagenome (GOLD analysis project Ga0209048, IMG submission 187146) | Freshwater lake sediment microbial communities from the University of Notre Dame, USA, for methane emissions studies - CRP12 CR (SPAdes)... | ecosystem: Environmental > Aquatic >... | reverse complement strand
CAGTCCCCCATGGGTTTTGGGCGGGCATTTGAAAGCTCAGCAGGCTGGTGGTCCCCACCGGGAATGTGCGCAGGATGGCAAACAGGTTGAACCGGTTGAAAAAATCCGTGTACATTTGCTGGGTGGTGGCGACATCGCTGGCATTCATCTTGATCAACGATGAATTGACCAGCGTGGTCAGGGAGTCGATCACCGGCTGGACGAACTGCTTCAGGCTCAAGTGCGGTCCAAGCCACAGGAACAGGTCGAGCAGCACCGGTGGCAGGATGACCGCGATATGGTTCGCAATAGAATCAAAACCCGCCATCAGGGAAGCGAACAGACGCGGAGGCGGGGGGAGTTTACCTTGCTCGGTTTCCATAACGTTTAATTCTACCACACGGTGATTTTCGCACAAGTGTTCTGTTTAAAACGGTCTCCGAGGCCATATTCGCCTCGGAGATCGATATGGGTGTCCTTTTCTTTATGAGGCGGCGAGTTCGACCTTAGGAAGGTCCTTCATAGCTTCCTGGATGGCATGCGCCGGGTACTCGTAGTCCACCAGGTTCCCGTTCAGGTACGACTGGTAGGCGGTCATGTCAAAATGCCCGTGCCCCGACAGGTTGAACAGGATGACGCGCTTCTCACCCTTCTTCTTGGCATCCAGCGCCTCGTCGATCGCCACCCGGATGGCGTGGGCCGACTCCGGCGCGGGGATGATGCCCTCCGCCTTGGTGAACTGGACCGCCGCTTCGAAGGTCCCGATCTGGGCCACCGCAACGGCTTCGATGTGACCGGCATCATACAGCGCTGAAACACTGGGGGACATGCCATGATAGCGCAGGCCGCCGGCATGGATCCCGGCCGGCATGAAGGTGTGACCCAGCGTGAACATCTTGACGATCGGCGCCATCTGGGCCGTATCGCCGTAGTCGAAGGTGTAGGTTCCCTTGGTCAGCGAGGGGGTGGCGGTCGGTTCCACGGCCACCAGGCGGGTGCGCTGCCCATCCTTCAGGTTCTGGCGCAGGAAGGGGTAGGCGATGCCGCCAAAGTTCGAGCCGCCGCCCACGCAACCGATGACCACGTCCGGGTACTCCCCGGCCAGGTCCATCTGTTTCAAGGCTTCCTCGCCGATGACCGTCTGGTGCATCAGCACATGGTTCAGCACCGAGCCAAGGCTGTATTTCTTCGTCCCCCCGGATTTGACCGCCACTTCCACCGCCTCCGAGATGGCGATGCCCAGCGAGCCGTTGTTGTCCGGATCCTTGGCCAGCAGCGAGCGGCCGAACTCGGTCCGGTCGGTCGGGCTGGCAAAGACCTGGGCCCCGTAGGTCTGCATGAAGATGCGCCGGTACGGTTTCTGATCATAGGAGATCTTGACCATATATACTTCCAGGTCGATCCCGAAAAAGTTGCAGGCCATCGCCAGTGAGGTGCCCCACTGGCCGGCGCCGGTCTCGGTGGTCATGGCCTTCGTCCCCTCCACTTTGTTGTAGAAGGCCTGCGGGATGGCCGTGTTGGGCTTGTGGCTGCCCACCGGTGAGACCGATTCGTTCTTGAAATAGATATGTGCCGGTGTACCGAGCGCCTTCTCCAGGCGGTGGGCACGCACCAGCGGGGTGGGCCGGTAGAGCTTGTAGATCTCCCGCACTTCCTCCGGGATCTGGATATAGCGCTCCGTGCTTACCTCCTGGCGGATGATCTCCATCGGGAAGAGCACCGAGAGGAACTCCGGCGTGATCGGCTCTTTGGTCATCGGGTTCAGCACCGGGGCCGGCGGGACCGGGCTGTCGGCATTAATGTTGTACCAATTCTTTGGCAGGTCGGTTTCGTTCAGTAAAAAGCGGGTCTGGTCAGACATGTTCGATCTCCTTTTTGGTTTTTTGTTGTTTTCGGTAGGCAAGCGATCATCAGGTCAATCAGGAGCGACCCTTCAAGGTGGATGGAAGGCGAATAAGCCCATGGCAGACTCCTTTCCGAATTAAATGCAACGCGTTCGTCCGTTGTACGGGACGAACGCATGGTCCGTGGTGCCACCCGAATTAGGCTGTATTTAATCAACATTCCCTGCCGTGATGCGCAGGGAAAAGGCCAGCCTCACTCTCTTCAGGTACGCCCATTGCTGGGGTATACCCTGGCCCGCTAACGGGAGCATCCCGGCGAGAGCTACTCCGTGAGTTTCGCTCTGCAACTCCGAGGTCCATTCAGCTTCATCGTGCGGGCAGGACTTTCACCCATTGCTGCCTGCTCTCTGAACCGCCGTACGAGGCTTACTCGTCCTCTTCAATGTCTTTCAAGTATTGGGCGTGATTATATGCCAAATAGCGGGGTTGTCAATGGTGCCACCCCGGGGTATTTTTAGGGACCCGCCGCCGGGCTAGCGTAAGAAGAGCAGGACCGCGGGTGCCAGCAGGAAGCCGCCCAGGGTGGCAGCCCCGCCCAGCCACAAGAGCCACAGGCCCGCTCGTTGACGCCAGTGGGCAACCAGCCCACCGAGCACGGCCGAGATAAGCAGGCCGCCCGGGATCATCCAGACCGGGTAGAAAGAATACCACAACCAAAATCCAATGGCCAGCCAGCCGGTCAGGGCAGCCGGGATCCACTGCCAGCCTTGCTGAATGGACAGGCTGCCCAGACCCAGGATCACTGCTCCGGCCAGGATAAAGAGAACTGCCTGGAAAAGGTTACCCACCCGGAGCGACCGCAGCCAATCCTGCTCCAGGCTGGTGAGGGACTTGCCGTAGATCGTTTCGAAATTACCGTTATCCTTGTAGGCACTTAAATACGATTCGATCCCGTACCGGCTGACCAGGTATCCCGTGAAGGTCCCCGACTCAGTGTAGCGCTGGTCGGTCAGGCTTGGCTGATATTTATCAGCCCTCCAGACCTGGGTATACAGGTCCGTAGGCAAGATCAAGGTACCTTTTCGCAGGTAATAATACATATCGGAATTGAGGGAAAAATTCGGCACATCCCAGCCAAAGTGTTCTCCAGTCATGACCGCCAGACCTCGGTAAAAATAGAGCTCGTACTGTCGTTCGTCCAGGGGACCACCAGGGCATGGGTGAGCTCGTGCATGACTAGGTTGGATAGCATGGGAAGCAATCGATTGTTGCAGGTTTCGATCGTCATCCAGTAGTTGGATCCTGATCTAGATATCCCACAATCCGGCAGGAGCACCACCGTCGCAGCTCGATCCTGCTCGGGGATGCCCAGGAAATTCATCTACCTGGTTCGCTGCATTTCCGCTTTCTTCAGGAATGCCTGGGCACTGGCCGGACGTACATAGTTTTCATAGACCAGGATATGGAAATGCTTGCTTTCCGCAATCAGTCTGGGAGTACCCAGAGTTGTGCTGAAACCTGGTTGTGCCTCCTCCTGCTGAGCAGCGCGGGTATACCACATTTCCCCAAACTGGACAGCCGGCCAAACAAGCAAAAGGACCGCAACCACCAGCACCAGCCAGGGAGCCAGACTCCTCCATCCCTTCACCCCGTGTACAGCGTCTTGTGGATTTTCCATTCAGACCCTCCCCGTAAGTATCATCCAATTTCAAGTCAGCGGGCGTTCTGTTTTCTCCCGATCAAAATAAAGCTCAAGGGTATCCCCGAATTGGCCGCCTCCACCCGCTTGTGCCCGGCGGAAACATCCATTTCGTATTCAGAGAAATGCTCCAGGGATATTCCAATCTCAACCAGGCCCATCAGGATGTCGGATACCGTGTGGACGAACCAGTATTGCGGCCTGCTCGAAACATATTTTGATCCCCCCACGTAGTCCAGACCGCCGTATTCGACGATGGGCTCATCCTGGAAGTAGGAATCCACGATGCGCAAGGGGTCCGCCGCTTTGTCATCATCGAATGGGAGCATCTCCGAAAATGGATGGGTCTCGTGGATGAACACCCTCCCGTTCTCCTGCAGCAGCGCCGCCGCTTTTGCAAAGAACAGTTTCAGGTCCGGGATCCAGCCCAGCCCGCCAGCGCTGATATAGACCACCTCGAACCGGTTTTCATACTCCCTGGAAATATCATAGACATCCGTTCGAACGAACTGGCAATCGATCCGGCAGCCCTGCGCCCGTTCCCGGGCCTCCTGGATGGCGGCGTCCGATATATCAAATCCGACACACGGACCGGCGCCCAGGTTTTTCAACGAGAGCAGTTCCACTCCGTTGTTGCAGCACAGGTGGGCCACCGCCTTACCTTTGATCCCCATTTTTCTGAGCAGGCCCACTTCAATCTCATCCAGGCAGACAAAACCGGGCTGCAGGAAAGCGTCGTCCCATTTCGCCCTGGCCGCCTCCTGGTGCCGGGGCATGACTTCATTCCAGGCTTCCCGATTGGCTTGTGTATATTTCTTGAGTGCAGGCCGCATTCCCGTCATCCTTTGTCTTCGATTAACAAGAGCAGGGGTCCGGCAGGTACCCTCCCCGAATATCTACTATAACTGGCAGTAACGCTCGATACGTTTGCCGATCACGCCCAGGCTGTCCTGCCAGAACCTGCGGGTGCGGATGTCGATCCCGAAGCGGGCTGCCAGGTCAGCTGCGGTGGCTTCGCCGGTGGAGGCCAGCAGGTTCATGTAATCCGGCACGAAGTCCGCGCCGCGCTGGCGGTAGATGGCATACAGGCCGGTGCCGAACAGCAGCCCGAAGGCATACGGGAAGTTGTAGAAAGAGAGCCCGGCGTAGTAGTAATGCGGTTTCCAGGTCCACATGTACCCGTGGAGGTACTTCTCGTCCAGGCCGTCTCCGTAGCTGGCCTTCTGGGCGCGTTCCATGATATCGCACAGGTCAGAGGGGGAGAGTTCGGACTCCTCGCGCCGCTCGAAGACCTCCTTCTCGAACAGGTAGCGCGAGTAGATATCCACGATGACCTGCGCATCACCGATCAACTGGGTCTCGATCATGGCCAGCTGCTCCTGCGGGTCGGCGGTCTGGGCCAGGACGGCTTCCATGACAATGGTCTCGTTCATGATGGAGGCGGTCTCGGCCAGGGTCATGGGTGTTTCCTGCTGGATCTCGGTCTTGCGAGCGCGGTAGGCACACTCGCTATGGAAGGCATGACCCAGCTCGTGGGCGATAGTGCTGACCTGGGAGAGGCTGCCGTCGAAGTTGCACAGCACGCGGCTTTCCCTTACCGCCGGTAGGCGCATGCAGAATGCACCGCCGCGCTTGCCTTCGCGCGGTTCGGCGTCGATCCAGTGTCTGTCGAAAGCCCCCCGGGCAAAGGCGGCCAGTTCCGGGGAGAATTTGCCGAAGTTGGTGAGGATGAAATCGCACGCTTCTTCAAAGGTGTACTTCTTCCTGGTGCTGCCGGACGGCGCGAAGATATCCCACCAGGCCAGGCTTTCCTTGCCCAGCCGTTTGGCCTTGGCCCGGTAATAGTTGCGGAAGGTTGGCAGGGAGTCCTGCATGGCGCCCAGCATGGCCTCCAGGGTAGGCCTGTCGATGCGCGCCATGTCAATCGCGGGATGCAGGGCATCGCTCCGGCCGCGCTGCCGGTTGAGCGTGTTGGCCGCCCCCTTGATGCCGTTCAGGCAGGCAGCCAGCGGTTCTTCGACCGTCTTCCAGACAGCCATTTCAGCCGCGTAGGCCCGGTGTCGCACGGACTCATCCGGGTGCGAGTGCAGGTTGATCAGGGCCGGCATCGGTAATCTCTGCATCCTCCCGTCCAGTTCGAGGTCCACGGTCAGCTGGGAGGTGATCGTGCCCTGCAGCTTGCCCCAGGCGCTAGCCCCGCTCAGGCTGAGCTCGGCCGCCAGGGCTTCCTCTGCTTCGGACATCATGTACTTGCTTTGCTCGGCCGTTTCGCGCAGGGAGAAGGCATGTGCATTGGCGGTGGGGTTGGCGGCAATCACCGCTTCGAGCACCGGGGCGATCCTGCCCATCCAGGCCTGGAACTGGCTGGAGAGCTTCTGCATGCGCACACCCACCATCTGGAACTCGGACATTTTCTTCATCGCCAGTTCGTCATGCGAGTCGGTGGCAACAAAGGACTGCAGGTAGGCATGTACGGTCGCGGAGGCTTCATCAAGGGCGTTGAAGCGATCGATTGCCTCGCCTAAGAACGCGGATAGTTCCGCGAGCGGAGACCGGGCATCCATCCTGGCGACCTTTTCGGCGATCAATTTCTCCAGGCCATCGATCTGGTCTTTGAGGGTGGCAAGCGCAGCTTCATATTCTTTTGAATCAAGCGAGGGGTAGACATTGGACAGGTCCCAGCGGGGAGGGGTGGACATGCTTTGCTCCTGGAATGGAATAAATCAAGTATACCTCAGGCAAAAGTGTCAGCATGAGGAGGTAGGTATTCTTAATCAAGAATAGCAGGGAGGCAGACCTGGGAAGTGTCCAACGAAGCCGGTCCGGCATTTACGGGACGATCAGCACCGGACATTGGGCATAATGGAGCACTTTGAGACTCTGGCTTCCCAGCAATATCCCGCTCAAGGGTCCCAGGCTGCGTGAACCCATGACGATCAGATCATTCTGGCGGAGCTCCGCCTCTCTCAGGATCGCTGCCGCGGCGGGACCTTCCAGCACCTCGCTTTCCAGCTTCCCGGGAATCTCCCCCACGACACCTCTGGCCTCGTTGATCACCTCTCCGGCCAGTTCCATTTGAGCGTTGACCGCGTTATGGAAAACGGGGTCAGCAAGGTATGTGGGAACGGGATCGAAGGCGGTCACGATCAGCAGGCCCGCACCCAGGTCGCGGGCCAGGTTACCGGCAACCTTCACCGCCTGCATCGCACTGGACGAACCATCTGTTGCCACAAGAATATTTTTAAACATGGCACCTCACCTGAAACCGCTCAGCTTGCCTTTCCTTCCGCTCTGATGGATGGCGGGCACCTGACGACCAGCACCGAGCAGCCTGAATAATGGACCAGCTTGCGTGAGACACTGCCCATCAGCCAGGACCTGATCTGGTTGAGACCGCGTGAACCCGTCACGATCAGGTCGATCTTATCTTCTTTCACGTAGTCGATGATCTCGGTTGCCGCGTCGCCGCGGCGGAGAACACCACTGGCAGCCAGGCCGAGGGTTTGCAAAGAATCAATTGTTTGATCCAGAAGGGCCTGCCCGTCTACCTCTTCCTGTGCCCGGAGAGCGGTCTCTATTTCCGATACCCGTTCCGAGCTGGTGACCATGAATTCACCGCTCACCGCATCCGGGATGATGAGCTGCATGGGCGGGGGAGGCAAGATGTGCATCACCTGTATTCGCGCACTGGAGGGCAAAGGCAATCTGCCCAGATACTGCATGGCCTGCTGGCTGGATGGCGAACCGTCGGTCACCAGCAGGATCCGCCGCAACGGGGCATAAGGAGCACGCACCACCAGCACCGGGCAGCAGGCATATTCGACCACCTGCTGGGCCACCCCTCCCAGCAGGATGCCCAGAGTAGCCCGCAGTCCCTTGGCACCCACCACGATCAGGTCGGGTTCATGTTCTTCGGCATATTCGACCACTTTTTCAGCCGGGGAGCCGAGCAACAATTCGGGTGTTGCCAGGAAACCCTTATGTTTCAGCAAGGCGCAGGTCTGACCCAGATACTCTTCCAGCGAGGAAAGATCGCTGGCCTGGGTGGGGGAGAAGACCATCAACGCGGTAACTGGACAGCCCGGGGGAAAGGGCAGGTCCCCCAGCAACGCCCTGGCCGCGCGGGCATGTTCCGAGCCGTCGTCTGCAAGTAAGATTTTAAACCGATCCTTCTTTTTAGCCATCATGGGTTGCCTCCTTTCACATAACCCATTCGCGGCACTTGATCGCTTCCCCCTCATCAATACTATAGCACGATCCGCAACGAATTACCATGATCAGGTCGAAATCACAGCTGCCCATGCGGTCCCGGCCTCGATTCTTTCCACCCATATCCCTTCAAGCTTCTGAAGATCAACGATTGCTTCCGTTCTTAGGAACGAATAAAAACTACATTCTCCCATTTTATTGACGAATTACCCCCTTGCGCTTACAATACTTTGACAATTGAATATTGGTCAGGGTGCCTGCCCCCCGGATGGGGAGGCCCAAAGGCGAAGCCGGTGCAAGTCCGGCGCTGTCCCGCAACTGTAAGCTCGCAAGAGCAAGCCAGGCCGCCCGCCCCGACCAGTTCCGCCACTCTCTCGTGGAAAGGAGGTGGGAACGGCTGCCTTGACCATCGCCACTCCCCCTCCCCTGACATCGCCCAGGGGATTTTGCTTGCTGATCCCCTGTTTCGGCCAAAAGGAGATTCGATGTCCCGTAAATTGGTTTTCCTGTTGTTGGCCCTCGCCCTGGTCCTGGCGGGCTGCGTCCCGACCGCGACCACGCCTGTTCCTACCGTGAACCCGGCCATCACCCTGACCGACGGCCTGAAACGATCGGTCACCCTCCCCATCCCTGCCCGACGCATCGTCTCGCTGGCCCCCTCCAACACCGAGATCCTGTATGCCGTTGGAGCTGGTGCCCAGGTGGTCGGCCGCGATGAGACATCCGATTATCCCGTCCAGGCATCCTCCCTGCCGACCGTCGGCGGATACAGCGGGTTCAATACCGAGGCCATCGTGGCCCTGCACCCCGACCTGGTGCTGGCGGCCGGGATCAATACACCCGAACTGGTCGCCGCGCTGGAGAAGCTGGGGCTGACCGTTTACTACCTGCCCAACCCGGCCACGCTGGATGAGATGTACACCAACCTCGAGACGGTTGCCAGACTGACCGGTCATGATCGCGAGGCCGCAGCGCTGGTCGATTCGCTCAGGAAACGCGTCGCCGCAGTGGACGCCAAGATCCTCCCGCTCAATTACGGACCAACGGTCTATTATGAGATCGATGCCACCGATCCGTCCAAACCCTACACCTACGGGCCGGGCTCGTTTGGTGACCTGCTCATCCAGCGGGCCGGAGCAAACAATGTCGGTTCGAGTCTGTCGGGTCCATTTGCCCAGATGAGCCTGGAGCAACTGGTGGTCGCCAATCCGTCCATCATCATTCTGGGTGACTCGAACTATGGAACGACAGCTGACTCATTGAAAAAGAGACCCGGCTGGGAAGGACTGGATGCCGTCAAGGTCAGCCAGATCTTCCCCTTCGATGACAACCTGGTCAGCCGCCCCGGTCCGCGCCTGGTGGATGGGCTGGAAGCGCTGGCTAAAATGCTGCACCCGGGCCTGTTCAAATAATTATTCTGGCAGGGCGCGGGAAACCCCGCCTCCCCCACAACCATGTCACGACGTAACCTGCCCTATCTCTGGACTCTGCTCTTCCTCGCCCTGGCGGTGACCCTCTCCATAGCCATCGGTTCGGTATTCATTCCTCCCGCCGACCTGTGGCGCATCCTGGCCGGCTCGTTTAGCGGTGCAACCCTGCCTGAGCCACTGAAAACCTTCGGTTTCATCATTGCTTCCATCCGGCTGCCCCGCACCGTGCTGGTGCTGCTGACCGGCGCAGCCTTGAGCGGCAGCGGTGCAGCCTACCAGGGGCTGTTCCGCAACCCTCTGGCAGACCCTTATCTTATCGGCGTGGCTTCCGGGGCCGGGCTGGGTGCTGTGCTGGCGATGAGCATTCAATGGCCGTACTCCTTCTGGGGATTGATGGCCGTCCCGGTCGCCTCCTTCGTGGGCGCACTTCTGACGGTTTTCCTGGTCTATGCACTGGCGCGGGTCGGCAAGGCCGTCCCGACGACGAACCTTATCCTGGCCGGTGTGGCTTTCTCATCCTTCGCCACCGCCCTGACCTCCTTCCTGATGCTGCGCTCCACCGGTGAACTGCGCCGGGCGATCTCCTGGCTGCTGGGAGGCGCATCCCAGGCCGGCTGGGGTCCGGTGCTGACCATACTGCCCTACCTGGCTGTCGGGCTGGGAATCCTGCTGCTGAGCGGGCACACCCTGAACCTGCTGCAGTTTGGGGATGACCAGGCCCAACAACTGGGTTTGCCGGTCACCCGCCGGCGTGCACTGATCCTGATCGCCGCCTCCCTGGCCACGGCCGCGGCGGTTTCCTTCTCGGGCATTATCGGCTTCGTTGGACTGGTCGTACCGCATGTGATGCGCCTGTGGTTTGGCGCTGATTACCGCCGCCTGGTGCCGCTCTCGATCATTGCTGGAGCCGGCGCCCTGCTGATCGCCGATGTGATCTCCCGGTCGGTCCTATCTCCGCAGGAAATCCCGCTGGGGATCGTCACGGCCCTGGTCGGCGCGCCGTTCTTCCTTTGGGTGCTTCGCCGGGCCAAGAACCAGGGGTTCTGGTGATATGTTAAAGATAGAGGCATTGACCGTTTCCTACGCCACACGGCGGGTCCTGACCGAAATATCGCTGGAAGTCAATTCCGGCCAGGTGGTGGCGCTTATCGGACCCAACGGCGCTGGAAAATCCACCCTGGTGCGTGCGGTGAGCGGGATCATCCCGGTCCAGGGCGGGAAGGTGAGCATGAACGGGGAGGACCTGCTGGCGCAGACAACCATGCGGCGCGCCCGCTGCCTGGCGGTGGTACCGCAGGCGGTGAGCATACCGCCCGCCTTCACGGTGTGGGAAACGGTGCTGATGGGCCGCACGCCCTACCTTAATTTTCTTGGGCAGGTTTCAGCAAAGGATGAAGAAATCGCCCGCCTCGCCCTGGACCGGGTGGACGCACTGGATCTTGCCGAACGGCGCGTGGGTGAACTCTCCGGCGGGGAGCAGCAACGGGTGCTGCTGGCGCGCGCCCTGGCCCAATCCACACCGATCCTGCTGCTGGATGAACCCACCTCCAACCTGGACCTGCACTACCAGGTCAGTTTCATGGAAACCGTGAGCAGCCTGGCACGCCGGGACAACCTGGCGGTGCTGGTCGCCCTGCATGACCTCAACCTTGCCGCCCGCTACAGCGACCGCGTGGCGCTCCTGGTCGATGGAGCGATAAGAGCCGCGGGCACACCGCGGCAGGTACTGACGCCGGATTTGATCTCGGCGGTATATCATCTGCCGGTGCAGGTGATCCCGCACCCGTTCGCAGATGTACCCCTGGTGCTGCCCGGGAAGGGGTGATTTAAAAGGGATGTGGAGGGGCATGAAGCGCCCGCGGCACATCCTATTACTTGTCATTTTCCATTCCCGGAACGGGGAGAACCCGGGGACCGGCCATCCCTTACGGGTTGACCAGGTTGGGATCCATGATGTACTGCCACCAATTATTGGCAACCCCGTTCGTCCGTCCGGCAGTCTTGGGCAGGTGTTTCAGCCACCATTTGTGGTGAACACGGATATCCCCGTTGCCCCACTCGCTCGCGTTCACCTGGCGGACATCGCTGGTGAAATTCGGGAAGGTAAACCAGCCGTAGCAGTTGCTCGCAACGAGGCGGGGATTGTTCCAATCGTAATCCCGGTCGCTGTTGGGGGCATAATGGATCGTCCCCACCCCGGACTTGCCGGGTGCGATCTGGTCAAAACTCGCAAATTGCTGGAACAGGTCGGGGTTGGGACCAAGCGTGGCGGGAACCCGGCCGGTCTTATACGCCCAGACCACAAAGGACTGGCAGTTGAAAACCTTGGATAGCAGGCTTTCAGAGCGGTGTCCCAAGGATTCCAGCATTTCACCGACGCCGCGTTCATATGAGAAGCCCATGACGATGAACCGGCGCGGGCAGCTGGCCGTGGATGCCAGGGGATCGTTATTGCACCAAAAAGCACCCATCCCGCCCATGACGGACTCGGGGAAACCAGCATAGGGAAAATTGAAAATCCACACTTCATCGATCTCTTGTCTGGCGACACGCGGCAGGATATTCAACCCGGTGAGGATGGGTTGGAAATCGACCTCCTGGGGTACATGGGGGGGCTGGACCCTGTTCTGGACCTTCATGTATGAGGTAGCATCATAGCGGAACCCATCCGCAAGGGCGGGGAATTCGTTGAGTTCAATCCGCTGGACGACCTGGTAGCGAGCCATCCCGCCGCTGGCCTCCTGGATATCCTGGATGAAAGCATTGGCCAGGTCGTCAGGACGCTGCCATTGCATGACCTGGGAAAGTTTCTCCCCGGTGGAGATGTTCATGACCGGGTCGTAGATCACCAGGAGCACCCGGGAGCTGACGATGCGTACCGGCTCCGTGGTGTTGTCGGGCGGGGGAGCCGGCTTGACCGGGGGTGGAACAGGGCCGGGGGTTGAGGGCGCGGCGGGGGCGGGAGGCGCAGGTCTTTTAAACAGGTTCAGCAACCAATCCAGCAGGGACGGTTTGGAATTACCGGATGGATTATTCATTATTCCTCTTATGGGGCATTGGTGGCAAAAAACACCTGGTTGCCAATGCAGAAGAAAACGTAGTGGTTGGGACCAATGGTCATCGCCGTGGCGGAACCGGTAAATAGCTGTCCCAGGCCTGCACGGAACTGACCGCGCAATTCCAATGAACTCGAGCGCGGGCTGAAATAATATACAGCCCTGGTCAATGGTTCAAGCATATAAAGAAGTGGATCCGGCGCAGCGGTGAATGTCATCTGAGTGAATATGGCATCGTTGATCCGGGGACCGGGCAGCCGTTCGGGGCGATTATCCACAAAGCTTAGCGGATCGGTACAGTGCAACGGGTTATCCAAAAAGTGGCTTTCCGGGCAGGCTGAAACATGTCCATCCCCAAAGAGCAGGTACAGGTCAGAGTTGTTGGCGGCGATATCGATCGAGGATTTCATGTCCTGGGGTACCTGTTCCCCGAAGAACAGGGTGGGTAACCCGGTGAATTCCCCGAAATTTCCCTGATATACCCAGACATTGTTTCCGAGCGGATCAAGAATGTACAGGTTCTTTCCATCGGTATCCAGGGAAAAAGCAGCAATATTCTGCCAGCCAAGCGGCGGTGGGCTGAGCGGTGCGGCCACCGGGTCCATATTAAACCCGCAATAGAGCAAATTCCCGCTGGCATCGATCGCCAGGATGCGGGCATTGTAATTATTGCTCATTTGCAGCGCCTCAATATCGATCAGGTTCCCGACCGTGGTGGTGTCATACTTCCCGGGCCCGCATGTAAAACTGGTATCGACCTCATACCCCTGGCTTCCCAGGGTGGCACGGATCACACTGCCATGCGAGGCATCCAGCAGATACAGGTCGGTACTGGTGGCAGCAATCCGGCTGATCTGCACGGTACGATCCAGACCTCCGATAATCCCTGGATGAAAATCCAGGCGAACAATACTATCCAGATTATCAAGAGCCGTCTGGGCTTCCTGACGTAAATTAAGCGAATCCTGGGTCACCTGGTAATTGTCTGCCTGGTCCAGGTAATAAATGGTGCTATCCCAGGCATGGCGTACATCGGCCGGGCTGGTCTGTCCATTGGCCAGTGCAGCCTGATCAAGAGCCTTGGTGTAATTCTCCTGGTACTGGGTTATACGCCCGTAACGGATATAAACCAGCACCGCAACCGTCACAACGATCAAAGGTATGGCGACTGCAAAAAAAGCCTGACTGGAGCCAGCAATCTCCGATCCTTCCTCCTTCGACCCGGGCAATAAATTCGGCAGGAACCGGTTAATGCCGTCCGCAAGCCCGTGCAAGCCCGTGCGTACGCCCTGGATCGTTTTTGCCAGGCCGCGGAATACACCCTGGCGGCGGGCGGATGGCCGCTTGATCTCCGGTAATCCCTCGGAGGATCGCGGGGATATAAACCGTCCAGTCCGTTCGGAAGAACGGGAAATCGGGGATGGCCGGGCAGAGGCCGGGCGTCGAACCGGCTGGGGTAGTTTATCCTGAACGGTCTTTTCTCCCGGCACTGCGCGAGCCTCCACGCTCCTGGGCTTATCCCCCGTTTTTGGCAATTGCCCTTGAGCACTGAGCTCCACTCCGGCGAGAATGCGGCTGAAACGGCTGGCCGGGCGTTCACTATCGATTTGTGAACCCGGTCGTGCAGGCGCCCGGGAAGAGGCAGCAGCCGGTGGCATAGGCTGCCTGCCGTCCATATGGGCCTGGTTCGGAAATGTTCCGGCATGGGACTGGTCCTGGGGGGGAAATGGAGCCATGGCGGACGGGGAGGTTTTCAGGATGTTCAATTCCCCCTTGCCGGCCTGCACCTGGACCATGATCGCGTTCAGGTCTTCCCCAGAAATCGAGAGCAGCTTGTGTCGGAGCGACTCTGGTGAGACGAACCGTTCGTGGAGCAGGGTTTCATCCCAGCCGGGGGGCAGGTCGGCGCACAACGCCATCTGGTCACCGGGATGCAGGTCCACTTGAGAAAAATACAGGGGGGTAGTCTGACCAATGCCCAGGCCGCGCCCTGAAATTTGTGGGTCGTGGATCTGATGAGCCTCTTCATTATGGATATGGAAAACATGGGTCGGCCCGCACTGGGCAAAGACGAACTGCGATTCGCGCCACACACCCAGGATCAGCCGGCCAATGGTGTACTGGCCCTTACCGGAAGTGCGCAGGTTACGGTCCACCAGGGTCTGATTGAGTGCCTCGGCAGTGGTGCGGATTGCAGAAGTCAGTGACCCGGGGGTCTGGTAGAATTTTTGGGCCAGATGGGCGGTGGTCCGATTGTACTCAGCAGAGGAAAGCGGGGTATTGCCCGAGAGGGTCAGATAAAGGATCAGACGGTCATCATCGCGACCGCGGGCAGCACGCCGGGGCGGTTTCACCGCCAACAAGCCGGGCAGCTGGGCCCAATCCTGACCTTTGATTCGATAAAATGGAAGAAGAGTGAGATCGTACGCGGCAGTCACATCCTGATTATACTGGTAAAATCGCCCCATGAACTTTACCCTTCATTGCAACTTCTCCGAGCTCGAACCGCTGGCATCCGAGTGGAATGCTCTCCTGGCAGAAAGCGTGACCCATGTCCCCTTCCTGCGCCACGAATACCTGCATAGCTGGTGGGAGACGCGCGGTGGAGGCGAGTGGCCGGAGGCTGACCTGGCAGTTGTCGTTGCCCGTCAGGCTGGACGGCTGGTCGGTATTGCCCCGCTCTTTTCCACACACAACCGGGACGGGATCCCATCGCTCCTGCTGCTCGGCAGCATTGAGATCTCAGACTACCTGGACCTGATCACCCGACCGGCAGACCTGCAGGCATTTGTGTCAGGGCTCTTCAATTTCCTTTCCGGCCCGGGCCTGCCGGCCTGGAGCATCCTGGACTGGCACAACCTGTTTGAAACATCCCCCACCCTTCCGGTATTGAAGCAAGAGGCGGAACGTCGAGGCTGGGCGTTTCTGCAGGAGCAGACCTACCATGCACCCTCCATCCCGCTGGCAGGGGATTTTGAGATATATCTCTCTGGCATTGAAAAGAAACAGCGCCATGAGATCCGGCGCAAGATGCGCCGCGCCAGTGAAAACGGGAGCGAGCTGCACTGGTACATGGTGACCGATGCCGCCCGGCTGGATGATGAAGTGGATGCTTTCCTGGCGCTGATGACCGAGGAACCCGAAAAGGCAAAGTTCCTCACCCCCCCCATGCGGCGGCAGATGCATCTCGCCTGCCGGGCCGCCTTCGAGAATGGCTGGCTGCAACTGGTTTTCCTTGAAGCCAGTGGAAAGAAGGCTGCCGGGTACCTTAACTTTGATTACCTTAACCAGATCTGGGTCTACAATTCAGGTCTCGACCGAAATTTCCTTGATCTTTCCCCCGGATGGGTCCTGCTGACCTATCTTCTTGAGTGGGCCAATGAGAACAAGCGCACCAGCATCGATTTCATGCGCGGGGACGAGGAATACAAGTACCGTTTTGGGGGCGTGGACAAGTTGGTGGTAAGGGTGAAAGTGAGCCGGTAAATGATGCAGCCCGAATTGATCATGGAGGCACGTGCCGACCTGGGCGAAGGCCCGGCATGGGACGCGATCGCAGGCAGACTTTACTGGGTGGATATTCGTGCGGGAATGTTGCATTGTTATGATCCCCGGAGTGGGTCGGATCAAACCCATCACTTTGACGAACCGGTCGGCTGTGTTGCCCCCTGCAACCCGACCTGGAAGAGCCCGGGCGGGTTGAGCGGACATGTTGTCCTCGCCCTGAAGAGCGGCCTCATTCTTTATGACCGGGTGCGTGAGGATCGGAATTACCTGGCCCAACCCGAAGCCCAGCTGCCCGGTAATCGCTTCAACGACGGCAAGTGTGACCCGGCAGGTCGCTTCCTGGCCGGGACGATGGATGATGCTGAACTGGAAGCCAGCGGGTCGTTATATTCCTATTCCCCCAATGGCACGCTCAAGGTCCTCCTCAGGGGGGTGCGGATCTCCAACGGTCTGACCTGGAGCCCGGACGGCAGGACTTTCTATTATATCGACACGCCCACCCGCCTGGTGACCGCTTTTGATTACAACCTTTCAAGCGGGGATATCACCCGCCCGCGCCCGGCGGTCACCGTCCCTGCGGAAATTGGCTGGCCAGACGGCATGACCGCGGATGCCGAAGGGATGCTCTGGGTGGCGATCTGGGGCGGGGCTAAACTCACCCGCTGGGATCCAGCCACCGGGAAACTGCTGGAAGCGCTCCCCATCCCCGCGCTGAACGTCACAGCCTGTGCCTTCGGCGGGCATGACCTGACCGAGCTGTATATCACCTCTGCACGGAAAGGGATGAGCCTGGAGCAGCTCGCCCATTACCCTCTTTCCGGCGGTCTCTTCCGGGTCCAGACCGATACCCGCGGTTTGCCGACACTCAGATTTGGTGGATGATCCTTCCTGGTCAGGTGATCCATTAACCCTCGTCCAGAAAACATGCGCAGGAGTGGCTCGGATCGGCCGGTAAACCCGTAAACGTTTGTTGTTGCATCGCCCTCCGCCCCATGTTAGAATAACACTACTTAACGGAGACCCTATGAATGACATGGTTGAAGTGGTGATCGACAGTCTGCGAGTCAGCCTGATGTCCCCTCAGCGGGTTCTTATCCTGCGCCAGGCGGACGTGGAGCGGTACCTGCCCATCTGGATCGGACCCTACGAGACCGAGTCGATCACTGTGGCCTTGCAGGAAGTTGAAATCTCCCGCCCGATGACCCATGATCTGCTAAAGAATTTGTTTACCCTGCTTAATGGTAAATTACTGCGAGTCGAGATCGTTACCCTGAAAGCAGATATCTTTTACGGGAATATCGTTGCCGAAGCAGACGGCAAGACAATCAATATCGACGCGCGCCCATCGGACATCGTTGCCCTGGCAGTGCGCGCCCATGTGCCCATTCTGGTCAACCAGACAGTTATGGACGAAGCGGGTATTGTCCCGGAGCATGATCTGCAGGGTGAACAGCAGATACCTGCCGATGAGGCACTCGCCGATCTGCCGGCTAAAAAAGAAGAGAACCTGGATGTTTTTGAGGATTTTCTAAAGAAACTCAATGACGACCCGGGTGACGATGAGAAACCCGAAGAGAAAAAAGAATAAATGGCCAATCCGCATCCTCCTGAAGAAACCACCCAACCGTCCACCGCCACCATCCCCCACAACCGTGAAGCAGAAGAAGCCGTTGTGGGGGCAGTGCTCATTAACCCCGAAGCCTACCTCGACCTGGCCCAGTTCCTCCAGCCGGATGATTTTTACATTGTCCGTCATCGCTGGATCTGGGAAGCCTTTGCCCGCCTGCATGAAAAACGCGTCCCGCTGGATTTCCTGACGATTTCCGAGGAACTCGAGAGCGCCGGCCAGCTGGCCGAGATCGGGGGTCCAGCCTACCTGACAGCCCTGCTCAACCAGGTTCCCACCTCGCTCCATGCTGAAGCCTACGGACACATGGTCGAGGCGGCCGCCCTTCGCCGCCGGCTGTTGACCGCTGCCAACCAGATCGCCACGCTGGCTTACAACGAGCAGGAATCGGTCGAGAATGTCATCGAGGGGGCCGAAAAATCCATCTTCAATGTCAGCGAACGGCGCCTCAAGAAGGATATGCTGCCGATCTCCACGGTCCTGAGCAGTTACTATGACCGGATCCGCGAACTATCCAAACGCCCGGAGGACATTTTCGGTGTCCCGACCGGGTTCATTGACCTGGACCGCATGCTGACCGGCCTGCAACCATCGGACCTGGTGATCATTGCCGGGCGGCCTGGCCAGGGAAAATCCGGCTTCCTGCTTTCGGCTGCAAAAAACGCAGCCCTGATGCATAAAAAGAACGTCGCCATCTTCTCGCTTGAAATGTCCAACGAACAGGTGGTTCAGCGGTTGCTGGCGCAGGAGACCGGGATCGACTCGCAGCGGCTACGAAATGGAAAACTCAAGGATGACGAGTGGTCACTTTTAAACCATGCCGTCGAAGTGCTGGGCGATACACACATCTACCTAGACGACACGCCGGCCATCACTCCGCTGTCCCTGCGAACCAGATGCCGCCGCCTGCACATGGAGTTTGGTCTGGACCTGATCATCCTGGATTACATCCAGTTGATGGGCGGGGACATGCGCAACGAGAACCGTGTCCAGGAAGTCTCCTACATATCCCGCAACCTGAAAGCGCTGGCGCGTGAACTGAATGTGCCGGTGCTGGCCGCAGCGCAATTGAGCCGGGCGGTCGAACAACGCACCGATAAGCGCCCGGTGCTCTCCGACCTGCGTGAATCTGGCTCCATTGAGCAGGATGCCGATATAGTCATGTTCATCTACCGCCCCGACCAGTACGAAAAGGATACCGCCAAAAACAACGTCGCCGAGATCATCGTGGCGAAGCATCGCAATGGTCCCACTGGAAGCGTGGAACTCATCTTCCTGAGCCACCTGGCAAAATTCGTGGATGCCGCCTCCCGTAGGATCGACCTGACCCAGGCATGAACCAGGAACCGTAATCCGTTATTTTTCCTTTGAACCTATCGTGGTGGATCATGTTTTCCGGCTTCACTGACAAAGAAACTTTTATCCAGGTCCCCGACTCGGTCTTCCGGGACCTGCTGAACAGGATCGATGACCTGGACGAGCTGAAGGTCACGCTCTACGCCCTCTGGCGCTTTGAGCATATGGAAGGTCGCATGCGTTACCTGCGGGAACAGGATTTTGCCGACTGCCTGCCTGACCCTGCCCGGGCGTTGGAAAAGGCGGCTGAGCGCGGGACCCTGCTGCGGGTCCGAAAAGAGGCGGCCGTGTTTTACTTCCTCAATTCCCCGCGCGGGCGGGCAGCCGCCGGAGCATTCGCCAAAAACCAGAAGGATGTGACCGAGGGATCCGCACTCCCGGCACCACCACCCGAACGCCCGAACATTTTCAAGCTTTACGAAGAGAACATCGGCCCCCTGACGCCGATCATTGCCGATACGCTCAAGGACGCCGAACAGACCTACCCGCCCGAATGGATGTCCGAGGCGCTTGAGATCGCGGTCAAAAGCAACAAGCGTAATTGGAAATACATGGAAGCAATTTTACGCCGCTGGAAGGAAGAAGGTCATGCCAAAGAGCAAAATAGACGAGACGCTGAAGACCCTCACGGACGCGACGTCACGCGCAAGGTCGAAGACTTCCTCAAGCGTTAGCGCCGCGACTCCCACACTGGGCGATCCAGACTGCCCGCACTGCCATGGATTGGGATACCTGCGCCGCGCAGCCGAGCCTGGCTCGCCCGATTTCGGCAAACTCGACATCTGCATTTGCCGCCGGGGCCAGGTGGCCAAGACCGTCCGTGAACGGTTGTTTTCCCTCAGTCACCTCGATGAGCTGCGCGACCTGACCTTCGAAAGTTTTCTGCCACGCGGCCGCAAAGGGCTGGGCGAGCTCCAGGCGAATTCTCTTGAATGGGCTACTAACCGCGCCCGGCAGTATGCTGGAAAACTGGAGGGCTGGCTGCTGCTGCAGGGGGGGTATGGCTGTGGCAAGACCCACCTGGCTGCAGCCATCGCCAACTCCGCAGTGGGCATGGGCGTGCCGACCCTTTTCCTGACCGTTCCCGACCTGCTTGACACATTACGCTTCGCCTACGACAGCGAGGACACAAATTTCGAACAGCGCTTTGACGAGATCCGCAATGCCGGCCTGTTGATCCTGGACGATTTCGGGACACAGAATGCCACTGCCTGGGCACAGGAAAAACTGTTCCAGATCGTTAATTACCGCTACATAAATCGCCTGCCCCTGGTGGTAACCACCAACCTGGACATGGATGATATCGAGGCGCGCATCCGTTCCCGTCTCGCCGATCCGGACCTGGTCAGCGTGATCCGCATCACCAGCACGGATTACCGCCGGCCCATTGACGACAAAGGACATCCGGAACTGTCCTCGCTCGATCTGCACGCCAGCCGCACCTTCGCAAGCTTCGATGACCGCCGCGACGAAGGCCTTGCACCTGATGAATTCAGGTCCCTGGAGAAGGCCGTCAAAGCTGCCACAACCTTTGCTGCCCGGCCGCGCGGCTGGTTGGTGCTGACCGGCCCGTACGGCTGCGGCAAGACCCACCTGGCTGCTGCGATCGCCAACACCCTGGCCGACAGGGGCAATCCACCGCTGTTCATCATGGTCCCGGACCTGCTCGATCACCTGCGTGCCACCTTCAGCCCGAGCAGTAACACGACCTACGATCATCGCTTCGATGAGATCCGCACCGCCTCCCTGCTGGTTCTGGATGACCTCGGCGCCCAATCCACTTCGCCCTGGGCGAAGGAAAAACTGCACCAGCTTTTCAACCACCGCTATAACGCCGAACTGCCGACCGTGGTCACCGTGGCCGTGGATATGCTTGAGTCGATCGACGAGCGTCTGCGTGTCCGCCTGCTGGATGAGCGGCTATGCAGCATTTGCGTGATCACCGCCCCCGCCTATCATGCCGGAAGGAAAAAAATCAGAAAATAAACCATGAAACAGGTGGGCAGCATTTAATAAAAACGCCTCCGGCGATGCTGTATCAGCCGGGGCGCTTTTTGTTTAAGGCCCTTGCGCTGGGAGCAAGTCCTCCCGAGATGCTCACCTGGTCATTGCTCCCGCAGAGCGTTCTAGTCCCCGGTTTTTACCCGCCTGTTCGGCAGGGGAATGATCACCAGCGTACTTGCCAGGAAACAGAGCGTGGCCAGGACGAAAAGGGACAGGTAGCCCAGGCTGCTGGAACCGAGCAATTGGTTGAGCGGGTCGATCAAGACCCCGCCCAGCAGGCGGGCCACACCCGAGCCAATGCAGGTGGCGATGTTGGCGATCCCCAGGTAGCGGGCCGTTTCCTCCCGCGGCACTATATCTGTCGCCAGGGCCCAGTTGGCCGAAAGGAAAGCGCCGATGCCCATGCCGATAATTCCGCCGGCGACGATAATCAGGGTCCTGTCGCGCACCACGAGCAGGAGCACCGCCCCGGCAAAGGCGACCAGTCCCGCGGCCTGCATGACCGGTTTGCGTCCAAACCTGTCCGAGAGCCAGCCGGATGCCAGCGCCACCACGATCAAGGCAACTCCCAGGATGACCTTGAGCGTTCCGTAAAAACTTTGGGCGTCCGCCTGGTCCATGCGGATGACATCCACCAGGTAGTTGATCAAAAAGGTATTGATGGCAATGAAAGAACCCCAGAACAGGATGCGGTTGGCGAACCACCAGCCAAAGATGGGGTTCTCGCGGAAATCGACATAAAAGGCATTTTTAAGCGCCTCGCCGATCGGACGCGAAGCGACCGCCTCGCTGGCGGCCCCGGCCTGCTCGCGCGCCCAGATAGCGGTCAGGGTGACGAACAGGAGGAAAACCACCACCGGGGCGGCAGCGGTCGCATAGATGGCATAACCATGGAAGATCTTCTGACCGGTGGAGCCCAGCAGGATACCAGCAACCGCCCCGGCTCCAACGGTGGCGATAATATCCATCACCGCTTTAAGGCTGGAGGCCTGGCCGCGCTGACCCTGGGGGACCAGATCCGGGATGAGCGCCTGCCAGGGTCCCTGCAGGATGTTCGAGGAAAATTGAATGAATATGACGCCGATCAGCAGCACCCACAAAGTGGGGGCCAGGGCCAGTAGGAACAGGGAGGCGGCGATCAGCACCGCACCACCGATGAGGAAGGGAAGGCGGCGGCCAAGTTTAGTCCTTGCCCGATCCGAGAACACGCCCACGATGGGCTGAACGGCCATTGCCACCAGCAGGCCGATGAAGCCCAGGATTCCAAGCGTGGTGTTCGGCAGGTTGGGTGCAAGCTGGCGCACCTTGTAGGTCATCAGCGGCGGGTCCTGGATATTGGAGGAGAAGGTCAAACCAAATCCAAGCAGGACGATGACCAGCATGCGCAGGAACGATATTTTCTTCATGGCTCTCCCTTTAAATAATCAGGACGGACGGATCTGATGACTTCCATCGATTCCAGGGCCTCGTCCACTTTTAATTCGAACACCAGGGGACCCTGATAGTGTGCTTCCGCCAGCCGGTCCAGAAAACGACCCAGCTCGAGGTCACCATGTCCGAGAGGCTTGTGGTCTTCGCCATAGCCCCGCACCCCGCTGGGCATTTTCCGGCAATCATGCAGGTGCACCTCGGCCAGGCGGGGCAGGAGCTTCTCCACCACCTCGAAGAAATCGAACCAGCCGGGGAACCCAGCGAGTACATGCCCGGTGTCCAGACAAACGGACAGGTCGAACTCCTCGACCAGTTCGAGGGTCAGGTCCAGCGGGAATTCAACGGTCTCGACGGCCAACCGCCGGCTGGGCAGACCGGTTTCGGCAAGGATGGTCCGGATGCTTTCGCGCGCCCCGCTCTGGAACTGGCGCAGGATGAGGGCGCGCGCCATCTCGGAGATCTTCATGTTGTAGAATTCGGCGGCCAGCGCTCCCGTGGCATGCAACACGTAGGCTTCC
>Ga0209048_10001653_pt1 | contig 22661 bp, 18 predicted proteins | sample FrelakmetCRP12CR_FD_187146 | JGI IMG/M metagenome (GOLD analysis project Ga0209048, IMG submission 187146) | Freshwater lake sediment microbial communities from the University of Notre Dame, USA, for methane emissions studies - CRP12 CR (SPAdes)... | ecosystem: Environmental > Aquatic >... | reverse complement strand
CTCGCCACGCCGCCAATGGCATAGGGGGGAACAAGCCACAACCAGCCTGGCCGCGGCAGCGGGATGCGTCGTGCGAGCCAGCGTGCTGCCGCGATGATGGCAAACACCAGCGCGATGAACATCAGCTGTCCGACTTCAACACCGATGTTGAAGAACAGAAGCGCCACCGGGATGGCTAGCGGCGGCAATCCGACTTGAGCCAGGGCACTGGCGAAGCCCAGGCCATGCAGGAGCCCGAAGGTGAAGGCGACCATCCAGGGGTAACGTTGCGTCAGGCCGGGGTGGCCCTGCCTGGCGTGGATGATTTCACTGGCCACGAAGACAATGCTGAGGGCAATCGACGCTTCGACCGGTGGGCCGGGAACGTGAAGGAGGCCAAGTGCCGCGGCGGCCAAGGTAATGCTATGCGCGACAGTGAATGCAGTGATGGTGGCAATCAGACGCCGCGGGCTGTTCACCAAGATGAGGAGCGCCAGGACGAAGAGCAGATGGTCGAACCCTGTCAGAATGTGTTCGATTCCCAAAACGGTGTAAGTCCGGACCACCTCGAACGTGCCGGGGCTGCTGGTGACGACAAACCGCGGCTCGAGCGGCAGTACGCGCGCAAGCTGCACCGTGCCATCAGCACGGACGAGACGCACCAGTACGTCGATGCGCGTCGTCTGCAATTCAGGAAAGGTCACTGCTTTGCCTTCGAGTCCGCCAGCGACACGGATGCGCCAGCGCAGGACGGCCGTGCCTGTGGCGAAGCTGCTGCGCTGCGGCGTCACCATCTCCGTCCCGGGCGGAAACACGGGCTTGAGCTTGAGTGTCGTGTCTTCGCTGAGCGCCGGAACTTTCCAGAGAACGTCGTACGTCGTGGCATCGCGCTGGCTCAGTTGCAGGTAGGCCGGGCGAAACTCATCGGCGGCCGCCTGGTGGGCGACTCCGAGCACCCCCAGCACCAGGAGCTGACGCCACGGAATGTTCACCGCGGTGGCGTCCCCGGCAGCTTCGCCTCAATAACGACCGCGTAGGTCTGCCGCAGCCGACGGTAGCTCTCTTCAAGCGCGCGCTTGCGTTGCGCATTCTCCCATTCACGCGCCACCAGCGCACGTACCGAGTCGAGGGATGGCAACAGGGAGGGCCTGCGTGCGCTGACCCGGACGAGATGCACTCCAAAGCTGGACGTGAGGGGACCGGCCCACTGCCCGACGGGAAGCGACTCGAGCTGGCCGGCAAACTGCTCGCCGAAGTCCCGGGCCACCAGGTCGAGCGCACTCCCTTCCACGTGGCTTGGCAGCAGGGTCGCTTGGCCGAGGGTGCCTGGGTCTGCGCCGCCCTCCAGCGCCGAGCGGGTACTGGCCAGCGCACGTGCGATGTCGGCACCGGACCCCTTTGTCGCCACCAGAATCTGCTCGAAGGTAACGGTGGCCGGCTTCCGGAAGCTGTCGGGATGGGCGTTCACGTAGGCAGCCAGGTCGGCGTCGCTCGGCTCGGTCCGCGCGGCTTCCTCCTCGGACATGACCTCGAGCTTCTGGCGAACGCGGCGTTTGATGACCACGTCGTCACGGCCCAGCCCGAGCGCCTGTCCTTCGCGGTACAGAATCTCGTCGTGAATGTAAGTGTCGACGAGGCCAGCCAACTCCTGGTCCGTGGGTGGGCGGCTCCAGGTCGCCTGAAACTGACGCGCCAGGTCGTCGACAAGCGCCTGGCTGACGACAATGCGGTGGTTGTCGCTGGGCGCAACGCGGCCGTAGTAGACAAACAGCGCGAGCCCAATCAACAGGAAATGCAGCAGTGGTTCGCGAACGATGTTCCGGAAGCGCAAGAAACGCCTTTGGCTGGAGTCCAACTGGGGCCTGACGTCGCGATTCAGCGTCGCCAAGGCCAGAGCGGCTTACACCGGGCTGTACCAGATAGGCGTGGTGTAGGCGCGGTTCTGGATACTGGCGGGCACGTCGGTCGGCAGTGTGACGCCAAAAATCTTCGCGTCGTAGGTGGTCCAGCGCGGTGTCGGGATTTCCAAGACACGGACGTAATAGAAGGCCCGGAGCTTCGGGTCGAAGCTCGGGTCCTTCCAATAGGTCGTCAAGTACGGGGCCCCGATGGCGTTGCTGTAGCTCGCTTCCTTGACGTTCACGGTGTTGCCCACTGGGGGCACCTTGCCATCCTTCCCCGGCTTGCGGTTGCCAGACCACGCGACGTCGAAAATCTGTTCATGCGTCTTGCCCGCCGCGTCGAGCCAGCCCTTGATGACCTGAACGCGGTCGAGGTTCGCTCCGTCCGGGTCTCTCAGGGCGCGAATCAGAAACCCCGGTGCCTTGCCTGAAGGAGGACGCTCAAGGTTGCCCCCCATCGGCACGCCACGGGTGTAACCCTGCTCGGCGAAATCGGAACGTTCAAGGTCCTTTGCCGTGAAGTCGAACCCGCCGAAGACCCGAACCACCAGTCGGCTACCGGTGGTGGCATAGACCTCCTTTCGGGCCAGCGCGTCCCAGATGGCCTCGCGCGTGTTCTCTCGCGCCCACACCGCGGCGATGCCTGAAGCGCTGGTCTGCCTCGCGAAAATCTTGTTGTCGCGGCCGTCGGGGCTCGCGACGCGGCCGACGATGACCTCGTCAAATCGGACGGGGTCATCCGACGGTTCGAGGGCCGCTATCTTCCCGAAGAAATTGTCTGCCGTTGCCGTGGACAGGCCAGTGTGGGAGTCGGTCGAGCCAATGATGCCGAACTTGAATGGATTGACGCCAAGCTTTGCCTCGTAAGCCAGCCCGCGCTTGAACGCTTCGCGGGTGTATTCGCGCGGCAGCATTTCCTTGTCTTTGGCCTGCGGACCGAAGCTTCCCTTGTCCCAGCGTTCGAAGTTCGCAAAGTCGTCGTTCGGCGAGAGCGCTGGGTGCGTCTCGCCATCGCCCTTCATTTGTGTGGTTTCGTAAACCGGCTCCCATCGCATGCGGCGTTCCGCGTAGTCACGGTCGATGGGCTTCTGCGCCGTCAGCGTCACGTCGTCGAACATCAGCCCGTTGGAGAGGTTCCCGTTGTGTGGGATGGCGAGAACCTTGCCCCCGGTCTTCTGTTCATAGGCGGCCATCCACTTCCAGAGGTCCTCGGGGTCCTGGGTGTCGTAGAGCGAGAGTGGAAGGACTTGGTCGGCCCGGTCCTTACCGTCGCGGAAGAGGACGTTCCGGTGCAGGTTGTTGCCATTCGGCCCGGACGTCCACTCGAAGCCGATGATGGTCGTGAAGCGCCCGGGCTCGTTGTATTTCTCGGCTGCCGCCGTGATGCGCTTCCAGATGGGTTCGGCCATGGCCCGTTCCTGCCCCTCGAACGGGTCCTTGCGGTCGTGCATGGCCTGCGCCCACATGTTGAACGCCTGGCCGGAAGCTTCGATTGTGCCGAGTTTGACCAAGTCGTGGATTTTCCGGCCCCATGCCGACTTGAGAAGCTCGGGGTTGGACTCCGCAATCATGGTTGCTAAGCCGAGATTCTCCGCGTGGTCGGAGATGACGAGAAAGTCGAGCGGGCGCTGCAGCCTGACAGGGATGCCCGAGTTGGACTTGACCTCCTCTCCCCGCGCGAAGCGGTACGCCTGCTCCGGCCCCAGGATGGCACCGACCATGCCTGCGTCGGTGGAGTAGGCCGTGTGCAAGTGCGTATCGCCGAAATAGACGCGGTTGGGAAAGCGCTTGGCCGGGTACGGCGAATAGTGGACCGCCTTGCCGGGCGGCCCGGGGATGTCCTGCGCCGAAGCGGACGAGTTCACCAAGACGCCCGCTACCAGAAGCAGAAAACGCGAGCCCGCAACCATCCGTCGCGAAACGTGTCCGTCCATGCCCCTCTCCTTCATCTCGCCATGCCGAAGGCCGCTAGAATTTATGGCGCCTTTCAGCGGACGGCACAATGCCGAAACACGCAACCGCACAAGGAAGAGACGAGAGGCGCGCCGGCGCCCTTTCTCGGCGCGTCTTCAGGACTTCTCGGGCGTGTACCAGATGGGGGAAGTGTAGGCCCGCTCCTGCAGCACCATCGGGACCTCCTTGGGGAGCGTCACCTTGAAGCGCTTCGCGTCGTACGCGGTCCAGCGGGGCGTCGGAATTTCCAGCGCCCGGACGTAGTAGAAGGCAGGCAACTTCGGGTCAAAGTCCGGGTCCTTCCACACGGCAATCAACTCCGGCGCTCCGATGGTGTTCGTCCACGTCGCCTCGGCGACGTTGACGGTGCTCCCGACTGGCGGCAGCTTGCCCTGGGCGTTCTTCTTGCGACCACCCGACCAAACGACGTCGTAGATGCGCTCCTGGATTTTCCCGGCGCGGTCCACCCAGCCCTTGATGACCTGAAGTCGGTCAAGGTTGGCCCCAATCGGGTCTTTCAGCGCGGCGAGAATGAACGTCGGCGCCTTCCCCGGCGGTGCCGCCTTCAGGTCTCCACCCATAGGCACGCCGTGTTCGTACCCGACTTCCGCTGGATACCGACTCTGCGCATCCGCGGGCTTGAAGTCCCACCCGCCGAAGAAGCGGACCACCATCCGTGGACCGGTGGTGGCGTAAACTTCCTTCCGCTTCAGCGCGTCCCAGATGGCCTCCCGCGTGTTCTCGGTCGCCCACACGCCCGTGTAGCCCGCGGCCGCCATCTGCCAGCCCATCACCCGGTGCGTCTTGGTCTGGATGACCACATGTTCCCAGCGCGTCGGCCCCGGCTCAACACCACTGTGCTTGCCGAAGAAGTTGTCTTCCTCGCCAGTGCTGAGTCCTGTGTGTGTGTCCGTTCCGGCGACGAGCCCGTATTTGAACGGGTTCACCCCGAGCTGCTCGCCGAGGGCCAATCCGTTTTCCAGGGCGCGGCGCACGTACTCGTACTGCAGCATCTCCGGCTTCTTCTCGACGCCCACCAGGTTCCCCGTGTCCCACTTCTCGAAGTTGGCGAATGCGTCGGTCGGGGAAAGGCTGGGATGGGTCTCCCCGTCGCCCTTGATTTGCGTCGCCTCATAGACAGGCTCCCAGCGCGCCCGCGTCTCGGCGTATTCGCGCGTCAGCGGACTGCCGAGAAAGGTGTGGAGCTCGAACATCCGACCATTGGAGAGGTTCCCGTTGTGCGGAATGGCCAGGAGGCGGCCGCCCGTCTTCTTTTCGAAGGCGTCCATCCATTTCCAAAGGTCTTCGGGGTTCTCGGTGTCGAAGGTCGTGAGCGGCTGAACCTGGTCCGCCTTGTCCTTGCCGTCCCGGTAGATGACGTTGCGGTGCAGGTTGTCGCCACCGCCGGCGTTGCTGGTCCATTCGTAGCCGATGAACGCGGTGAAGCGGCCGGGCTCGTTGTACTTCTCCATGATGGCGGTGTTCTTTGCCCAGACGGAGGCCGCGAGCTTCGGGTCCACCAGCACCGGAGGAATCTTCTGGTTCGCTTGGGCGTTAATCAGCTCGCTTGCAACCTTGAATCCTTCGCCTGCAACCAGCATGTCGTGCCAGCGCTGCACCGTGGCATCGACCATCAGATTCGGGTTGCCGTTCCGGATTTCCTGCAGAATGCCGGCTCCGTCGGAGTGGTCGGTAACGGCAATCCAATCGAGGGGACGCGAGAGCTTCGCGGTGGTGCCGGTGGAGGAGACAATCTCCTCGCCGCGGGCGAAGCGAAGGGCATCCTCGGGCCCGAGCGTGCAGCCGAAGGCGCCCGCATCGGCCGACCATCCGCTGTGGACGTGCTCGTCCCCCCAATAGACGCGGATGGGATAGTTGCGCCCCGCGTACGGCGAGAAGCCCGGAATCTTCCGCAACTTCGTGGGCTCCTTCGGCAATTCGCCCAGGTCAGCGGAGGTCCTGGCGCCCTGAGCCCGGGCCAACGGCGCGACGAGCAGAGCAAGAACCGCAGCGCGGCCGACGAAAACACAAGCAGTCATGCGTCCCCCTCCCCAGGGCAGATGATTTAGCCTACCAGTCAGTCGGGACGCGACGGTAACCGAACGCCGCCGCCGGCGGTGGCCCGAAGGCGTCGAGCCTGAGGGTCCTGCGTCCCTGGCTTCGGCTTCTGGCCGTCCTTGCGGTGTTTCCGGAAGTCGACAGGCCCTTCCGTCGGTCGCCCCGGCCGGTCCGGCGCCGGAGGTGCTCGCCTCAGGTCCCTGGTAGCCGCGGCGGGCCGATGAACTGCCCCACCGCCTCCCGGGAGCCCCCACCCGTCAGGTCGACCAGCTCAACGTAGACCGGTACTGGGCCGTGGTAGCGCGCCCGGTCCAGCGTCACGAAGATGGGGGTCCGCAGGCCTTCCAGGGAGCCGAGGTGAATTGTCGGCTGCGAGATGAGTACCGTCGCTCCGTCGGGGGCCCGCACGCGAATCTCGAAGTCCGCGGGCTCCACGTGCTTGTTGACGACGTGCAACTCGAACTGGTTTCGAATGGTGGCCTTTTCCAGGACGTAGGGCGTCCCGCCTGAGCGCAGGAGGTTGGCCTCGAAGGGCGTCCGGAAGGCGAAGACGTCCAGACCAACCGCCACCAGGGGCGCCACGGTCAGGAAAGCGAAGGCGAGAATGCGCGGTCGCAGCAGGCGCCGCTTGCCACCCTCGAGTCCAACCAGCGAGTCGTACCGCACCAACCCGGTGGGCCGTCCCACGCGGACCATCATCTCGTTGCAGGCGTCGATGCACTGGGCGCAGCCGATGCACTCCATCTGCTGCCCGTTCCGGATGTCGATGCCGGTCGGGCACACCCTTACGCACCGGCCGCAGTCGATGCAGTCTCCGCCTGCCGGCGCGCGGGTCACCTTCCCGCGCGGCTCACCGCGTGCCACGTCGTAGCCGATGAGCAGGCTTTGGCGGTCAATGAGAACGGACTGCAAACGTCCGTAGGGGCACAGGATGATGCAGACCTGTTCCCGGAACCAGGCAAAGTTGAACATGAACGCTGCCGTCACGAACATCGCGATACCGAACAGCGTCTCCTGCCCAGCCGGGCCCTGCAGGACCAACCGGGCGAGCGCCGGCGCCGGAACAAAAAACCCAAGGAACCAGTGCGCCAGGACCAGTGAGACAAGCAGGAAGAGCGACTGCTTGACCACCGCCAGCGCCACCCGCCGCGGGGTCCATCCGCCCGCGGCCAGCCGCCGCTGCGCGTGCGCCGGCCCCTCGAGCCATCGCTCGATGGGCCGGTAGAGTCCTTCCAGGAACACCGTCTGTGGGCAGGCCCAGCCGCACCACACCCGACCGGCGAGCGCCGTCAGGAAGACCAGCCCGAAGGCGAAGGCCGCCAGCAGGAACACCACCAGCCACACGTCCTGCGCATTGAAGGCCTTGCCCGCCAGGAAGAACTGGCGCGACGGGATGTCGAGGTGGATGGCCGGGTGTTTGCCGTTCTTGATGAAGGGCAGCGCCAGGAGGTGGACGATGAGCACCGCGTAGACAATGCGGCGCCAACGCATGAAGCGGCCTCTCACGTCCTCCGGCCGAATCTTGATGCGCGAGCCGCGCGCGTCGAGGAAGCGAGGGCGACCTGCGCTACTTGATGACTCCAAGACGCTCACCCTGTGGCTCCTTCCCGGGAAGTTTCAGACCTTCCCGGCTGATGACGAAGGCGGCGAGTGTGCGCACCCGCTCTGGCCCGAGCACCGGGGCCCACGTGGGCATGCCCTTCTCTAGCACGCCGCGGGAGATGGTCCGGTAGATGTCGGTGGGCTTGTTGCCGTGAAGCCAGTACTCGTCGGTGAGATTGGGTCCAATCTTCCCGGCCCCCGTCTCGAGGTGGCACTGGGCACAGTGCTTGACGAAGAGGGTCTGGCCCTTGGCCACCGCTGCGGGGTCCCGGGACATCGCGAGAAGAGAGTCGTCGGTGACCAGCTTCTCCGCCGCCTCGCGACGCGCGACCTCCGCTCTTTCGGCGACCTGGTAGGCGCTCAGGCCCACCAAGCCGGTGTGAGCCACGTGGTAGTGCAGCCAGTAGCCGTAGCCGAACACGATGCAGACCCAGAAGATGGTCAGCCACCAGAGGGGAAGGGGGTTGTCGTACTCCTGAATCCCGTCGAAGGCGTGACCACGCTCGACATCCATCCGCTTCTCAGTCATTGGGCTTCACTCCCTTCCGGGTCGCCGTCGAGAGGCTGTCGCGCGACGCTCTCGAATCGCTGGGGCTTCTCCACCGCCACCCACACCAGCACTCCCAGGAAGAGGGCGGCGAAGAGGATGGTGCTCACCACGGTCAGGCTGAGGTACTCGCTGGCCCGGTAAAAGTCGGTGTACATCACCCACCTCCCGGAGAAGCGGTGCTGGCGGTGGGCGCCGGCTTGTCGAGCTGTGGCCCCCGGCCCAGGCGCTGCAGGTACGCGATGAGGGCGACCACTTCGCGGTCCCAGGGCACCTCCACGCCTTCATTGGCGAGGTCGGTGACGATGGCGTCCGCCTGGCGGCGGTAGACATCCCGCGCGACGTCCACGTCGAGGTTACTGTAGGGGACGCCCAGCTTCTGCATCACAATCATCTTCCGCGGCAGCATCGACACATCCACGGTGTAGTCGCCCGTCCAGCTGAAGCTCGGCATGTTGCTGCCCGGGCTGGTGGCGCGCGGGTCCAGCAGGTGAACGTAGTGCCAGATGTTGGGGTACTTGCCGCCGACCCGAGCGAGGTCGGGCCCGGTTCGCTTGCTCCCCCACTGGAAGGGATGGTCGTAGATGGATTCCTCCGGCCGCGAGTACGCGCCATAGCGCTGCGTCTCGTGCTGGAGCGAACGAATCATCTGCGAGTGGCAGAGGTAGCAGCCCTCGCGTGTGTAGATGTCCCGACCGGCCAGCTCGAGCGGCGAGTAGGGCTTCTGAACCTCACCGGTGTACGGGACCGCCGCTGGCGCGAAGACGGTAGGAAGAATCTGCACGACCCCGCCGGTGAGGACCGCCACCAGCAGCAACACCGTGAAGAGCAGCGGCTTGCCTTCCACCAGGGCATGCCAGGTGGGTTGGGTACTGTCCGGCCGCGCCTTGAACCACAGCCACGCCCCCCCGCCCAGGACCACCAGCGCCACCAGCACGACGATGCCCGTGGTCAGCGTCGCCCCCCCGAGGAAGAAGCTGATGACGACCGCGGCAACAAGGACCAGGAAGCCCGGGCGGGTGAGGAGCCACCCGGCGGAGCGAGTCGGAGCGAGGACCACCTGCCGCTCCTCCACCGTGACGGACACCTGGCCGTCCACGGCCTTGCCGGCAAGCGCCGTCTTGGTGAGGTTCCAGCCCATCACCAGGAAGCCGATGAGGTAGAGCGCCCCGCCCGCCAGTCGCACTATCCACAGCGGCCGGATGACGAGGTAGGTCTCGATGAAGGACGGGTAGACCAGTGCGCCGTCCGGGCCCTGCGCGCGCAGCATCAGCCCCTGGCTGACGCCGGCCACCCAGAGCGCCACGGTGTAGAGGATGATGCCGGTGGTGGCCATCCAGAAGTGCAGGTCGGCGGCCTTCTTGGAATACAGCTTGGTCCCGAAGAGGCGCGGGACCATCCAGTAGAACGTGCCTGCGGCCATGAAGCCGTTCCACCCGAGCGCGCCACTGTGCACGTGGCCGATAATCCAGTCGGTGTAGTGCGCGAGCGCATTGACGCTTCGGATGGAGAGCAGCGGGCCTTCGAAGGTGGCCATCCCGTAGAACGTCAACGAGGCGACCATGAATTTGATGACCGGGTCGGTCCGGAGTTTGTCCCAGGCTCCGCGCAACGTCAGGATGCCGTTGATGAGGCCGCCCCAGCTCGGCGCCCACAGCGCCACGCTGAAGACCATCCCCAGCGATTGGGCCCAGTCCGGCAGCGCGGTGTTGAGCAGGTGGTGCGGCCCTGCCCAGATGTACATGAAGACGAGGGACCAGAAGTGAACGATGGATAGCCGGTAGCTGTACACCGGCCGCTCCGCCGCCTTCGGCATGAAGTAATACATGATGCCGAGGATGGGCGTGGTCAGAAAGAAGGCCACCGCATTGTGGCCGTACCACCACTGCACCAGCGCATCCTGCACGCCACCAAAGGCCGAGTAACTCTTGGTGATGGAGACCGGAATCTCTAGACTGTTGACGATGTGCAGGACGGCGATGGTAATGATGCTGGCGATGTAGAACCAGAGCGAGACGTAGAGGTTCTTCTCGTTGCGCTTCGCCAGCGTCCAGAAGAAGTTGATGGCGAACACCACCCACACGACGGCGATGGCGATGTCGATGGGCCACTCCAGCTCGGCGTATTCCTTGGAGGTGGTAATTCCGAGCGGTAGGGTGATGGCGGCGGCGACGATGATGAGCTGCCAGCCCCAGAAGTGAATCTTCGACAGCGCGTCGGAGGCCATCCGCGTTTTGCACAGCCGCTGCGTCGAGTAGTAGACGCCGGCGAACATCGAGTTGCCCACGAACGCGAAAATCACCGCGTTGGTGTGCAACGGCCGCAGGCGCGAGAAGACCAGATAGGGGACGCCGAGGTTGGCCTGCCACCAGACCATCTGGGTGGCGATGACGACGCCCACCAACATCCCGACCACGCCGAATACGACGGCGGCGATGATGAAGCGCCGGACGGTGCCGTCGTCGTAGGTGATTACGCGTTGTTCCACGTTACTCTCCCTCGTCGTCTTCCAGTGGCAGCAAGGACAGGCGGTCCGCGTGCTCGTGGTCAGCCTGCTTCACGCTGTAGAGAAGGCCGACCACCGCAGCGAGCACCAGCATCAAGCTGACGAAGACCTGTAGCGAAAGCACGCTCATGCCGGCGCCTGGTGCAGCGTCGATGCTGCGGTGGAGGGCGAACGGCGCGAGCCCGCAAGCCGCGCCGTCGTGTAGAGGAGGATGGCGACCGAGCTGGCCGGCATCGCCACCGCGGCAGCCAGAGGCGTCGTCAGCCCGGCGAGACTCACCGCCACTGCCAAGGCGTTGTAGGTGAAGGCGAGGGCCAGGATGCGCCGCACGGCGGAACGCAAGTCGTGTGCGGCGCCGAGCAGCTCACCAAGCGCGTCGAGGTTGTCGCCGAGAAAGAAGAAGTCGGACTTCCCAGGAATCACCGGGCGGTCCGCCGCGGGCGTGCCGGCGGCCAGCGCCGCGGCGAACGCCAGCGCGTCATTCACTCCATCCCCGACGAAGAGGGTGTCGCGGCGGTCCACGCGCCGCACCACCTCGGCCTTCTGCGCCGGGCTCAGCCCCCCCAGCGCCCGTTCCGGGGGAAGCTCCACGCGCCGGGCGAAGTCGGCCACCCGCGCCTCGTCGTCCCCGGAGAGGAGCCACACGTCGAGGCCAGCCTCGCGCAGACGCTGCAGCACGCGCCGGACGCCCGGTCGCACCGCCTCGACCGTGGCGAAGCGCGCCAGCGGCTGTCCGTCGCAGGAGAGGACCGTCAGCCCGGCCTGCACCGGCACGGCCGGCGCCGCCCAGCCCGGCGCGCCCAGCCGGATGCGGTGCCCATCGCGAAGCAGCTCCAGCCCTTGTCCGGGGTACTCTTCCACCTGCGCGCGGCCCTCCAGCCGGGCCCCGGCGCTGGAGAGCGCCGCTGCCAGGCAGCGGCTGACGGGGTGGTTGCTGCGGGCGGCCAGCGCATAGGTGAGGTCTCGTACGTCCGGCGAGAGAAGTCGGATGACGGCCGGGTCCGCCAGCTCAAGCCGACTCAGTGTCAACGTCCCGGTCTTGTCGAACAAGACGGTGCGGACGCGCGGGAGCCGCTCCAACAGGTCCGAGCGGCGGACCAGCACCCCCCGCCGCCGCAACCGGGCGTAGACCAACTCCTGGGCCAGCGGGATGGCAATCCCGAGGGCACAGGGGCAGGTGACGACGAGCAGTGCCACCGCCACGTCCGTCGCCCGGTGGAGCCCGGCCTGGGCCCACAGCCCAGCGCCCACGACGGCCAGCGCCAGCACGACCACCACGTACCAGCGGGCCAGGGCGTCGAAGAAGCGCCCGGCGTCGGTGGGCCCCTGCCCTTCGGTGCGAGCCGACACCAGGGCCGGCAGGACAGACTGCTGGAAGGACTGGGCGGCGCAGGCCTCGACGGCCCTGCGGCCGGCGTTGAAAGCGCCGGCCGGGACGGTGGCCCCCGCGGGAAAGTTGCGTGCCTGCGGCTCGCCGGTAATCCAGTCGAGGGAGAAGCTGCCCGGCTCGCCAAGGATGGCATCCATGCACACCAGGTCGCCGGGGGCGATGAGGAGCAGGTCTCCGGCAGCCACGTGGGGCGCAGGCACGACGGACACCGTGTCGCCCGTCCGCCGCCGGACCATCAGCGCATCCACTCCGTCGTCTTCGAGGAGGAAACGCCGGTTCCGGTCGAGCACCCGCTGCTGCAACCAGCGTCCGAGGACCATCAGGGTGACGAAGACGCACAGCGTGTCCAGGTAGGCGTGGTCCCCGCGGTGCTGGAACGTCTGCACGACCGACAGCGCGTAGACGAGGGCGATGCCCAAGGCGATAGGCAAGTCGAGGTGCAGAATGCCCCGCCGGAGCCCGAGGTGCGCGGCGCGGAAGAAGGGCCAGGCCCCGACCGCAACCACGACCGTGGCAAGCGCCAGGCTGGCCCAGGTGAACAGTTCGAAGGTGCCGGCCTCCTTGGCGGAGAGGCCGAAGTAGAAGGAGAAGGAGAAGAGCATCACGTTCATCGTCGCCGCGACGCACACCCCGAGTCGGACCACCAGGTCGCGCGAGGAGCGGGTGGACGTCTTGCGGCTCGGGCCGAAGGCGTAGCCAAACTGTTCAACGTCGCTGACGAATTTTTCGACGTCGAAGGCGCCGCGCTTCCAGACCAGCCGGGCCTTCCCCAGTGCCGGGTTGACTGTGAAGGAAGCTCCCCCGGGTGCACGGCGGAAGAGCGCATTCATCAACCACACGCACGCCGCACAGTGAATGCCTTGTACGTCCAGGTCGAGCGTGCAGACGGGCGACGCGTTGGCCTCGGCGGCGGTGCGCAGGGGCTCGAGCCAGGCGTGGCTGCGCGCACGGTCCTGGGTCAGCGGCGGGAGGACCGAACCACCGGCGACTTCATAATAGCGGGTGAGGTTGTGCTCGACGAGGAGCTGGTGGACGACCTCGCAGCCGGAACAGCAGTAGCTCGCGCCCGCGACGCCAACGGGGCTTCCACAGTGACGGCAGCGAGTGGAGCGGGCGGAGTCAGGCAAGAGGTCCGGCCCTTTTGCGAACGGCATGCCAGTTGCTCACTGGCAGTGCGGATGCCCGACCCCTCGCTCCTCGTTTCCACCCTGGCCGCCACGGTGGTGGGTTTCTCGGCCAGTGGGCACTGTTTCCTCATGTGCGGGCCGCTGGCCTGTGCGGCCGTCCCCGGCCAGCCGGCGCGCCTGGGCCCAATCCTGGGCTACCAGGGAGGGCGGCTGCTGGCCTACGGGCTGGTGGGCGGCCTTCTGGGTCTGCTTGGGGCTGGCGCAAGTCACGTCCTCCAGCGGTCGCTCGCGCCAGCGATTCCCTGGATTCTGGTGTTGACTTTGCTCGCAGCCGCGTTCGACCTTGGCCATCGCCTTCCCCGTGTGGGGCGCCTGACGCAAATTCTTCGCAATCTCGCCCAGTACTCCCAAAATTTTTCGCCACCAGCGCGCGCTCTCCTCATCGGGGCACTCACGCCGTTGATTCCGTGTGGACTCCTTTATGGGGTCTTCGCTGCGAGCGTCGCAGCCAGCTCATTCGGGGGTGGGGCGCTTGCTCTGGGCGCCTTCGGCCTCGGGGCCATTCCCGCCTTGTTGCTGGCACAGCTTCCGGCGCGCCGCCTGCTGGCCGGCGAGGGTCCGTACGCTCGCGTCGCGCGCCGGGCCCTGCCCGGCCTGGCGGCGCTGGTCATCGCCGCTCGGGCACTCCTCGTCCACCTCGGCCCGGCCTGCCACTGACTGCTGAGCCTCAGGGTCTGGTGTTCAACCGGACACGGTCTTCCAGCTGCCGCTTCAACGCCGCTGCATTGTTGAGCTCCGTCTCGCGCGAGGCGTACAGAAGCGTCACCGGCTGACGGCGAACCTCGGCCGCCAGCCGCAGCAAGGACTCCTCCTGGCCTTCGAGTTCGCGGGCAAAGCGGCGCTGAAACTCCTCCCACCGCGCCGGACGGTGGCCGTACCACCTGCGCAGCATGTCCGACGGCGACAGCTCGCGCGCCCACACGTCCACGTGCGCACGCTCCTTCGAGATGCCACGGGGCCAGAGGCGGTCCACCAGCACCCGGAAGCCATCCTCCGGCGCCACCGGCTCGTAAATGCGCTTCATCCGCACGACGGGGGGAGACGTCTCGCCGCCCCTCGGCGTCGCCGTCTGCTTCGGGAGGCTGTCCACGAAGCGGACGGCCCCGGTTTCCAGCTGGTACTCGGCCCCGACGACGGCGACACGGCCAGCGAGGACCAGTTCCTCGATGAGCTGGCTTCCGTGGCGCAGGTGGTCCACAGACGCCCGGACATTGGCACGCATGGCCTCGCGCAGCAGGGCTGCCCTGCGCTTAGGCGGGACCAGGCCCTGGAGGTGCGGGGCGATGCGGTCGGTGATGGCTCGGATGTTCTTCGACTCGGCCCCGAGACCCGTTGCTAGGGCTTCCACGGTCGCGGCCACGGCGCCGCAGCGGGTGTGGCCCATGACGACGACGAGGCGCGTCCCGTATTGCGCCACGGCGAACTCGATGGACCCCACCACCGAGGGGGCGACGATGTTGCCCGCGATGCGGATGACGAAGAGGTCGCCGAACCCCTCGTCGAAGAGGATTTCCACCGGCGTACGGGAGTCCGAGCAGCCGAGGATGATGGCGAAGGGCCGTTGTGCCGCGGTGGCGAGGTGGCGACTCCAGGGCCGCGCACGCGACCCATGGGCCTTCCGGAAGCGACGGTTGCCCTCGACGAGCCGCTTCAGCGCCGCCTCCGGGGAGGGGGAACTGGGGTCCCAGGTGTGTGGCATGGTCGTGGGGTTTAGCAGGGCGAGCGCGCGCAGCGCACGCCCTGGGGCCACAGCCCGGGCGCTCTCACAGCACGCGACGCGGGGCGGTCCGTTCCCCGCCGGCCGTCCCGGTGTTCACCGTCGTGGACGGCTCCACCAGCATCACATGCACCTCGCCCTCCGCCACCGGGCGGTGCTCGACACCCCGGGGCACGACGAAGAGTTCCCGGGGGCCGAGTTCCACCACGCGGTCCCGGAATTCCAGGCGCAGGTGCCCGGCGAGGACGAGAAACAGCTCATCCGTCTCCGGATGGGAATGCCAGACGAAGGCGCCCTGCAGCTTCACCAGGCGGACGTCGTAGTCGTTGAGGACAGCCACCGTGCGCGGCGCCCACGTCTCGGCGAAGGCCGCCAGCTTCTCGTCCAGGTTGATTCGCTCGTTCACGGCAGGAAGCATGTCGCCGAGGCGGGCGCGGCGTCGACCCAGTCGCCCCCCTTGTGCAGGGGAAACAGCACACTCCCGCCCCGGTCGCCAAGGTGCGCCTTGACAGCCCCTGGCTCGGCCGACCAAAAGCAAAAACCTCGATGAAGCTCGCGACCTTACGTGACGGCACACGCGATGGAGCCCTGGTGGTGGTGCGTCCGGACGGCCGGGCCTTCGCGCCGGCACGGGAGGTGGCCCGGACGCTCCAGGCCGCGCTGGACAGCTGGGAGACGACGTCGCCCCGGCTGCGCACCCTGTCTGAGGCGCTGGCCTCCGGCTCCGTCCGCGGCGAGCCCCTGGACCATCAGCGCCTCGCCGCGCCATTGCCGCGCGCCTATGAGTGGGTGGACGGCTCGGCCTACCTCAACCACGTCCGGCTGGTCCGCAAGGCGCGGCGGGCGGAGGTACCGCCGACCCTCGAAACCGACCCGCTGGTTTACCAGGGCGGCTCGGGCGTGTTGCTAGGTCCCACCGATGACCTGGTGCTGAAGGACGCCGGCTGGGGCATGGATTTCGAGTCCGAGGTGTGCGTCGTGCTGGGCGACGTGCCGCTGGGGACCAAGGCGTCCGCCGCAGCGCCCCACATTCACTTGCTGATGCTGTGCAATGACGTGTCGCTGAGAAACCTCATCCCGGCCGAGCTGGCGAAGGGCTTCGGCTTCTTCCAGGGCAAGCCATCCACGGCCTTCAGCCCGTTTGCCCTCACCCCGGATGAGCTGGGCGGCTCCTGGCGGGAAGGCCGGGTGTACCTGCGCCTGAAGACCTGGCTGAACGGCAAGCTGGTCGGAGACACCGACGCCGGGCCGGAGATGCATTTCAGTTTCCTGCAGCTGATTGAACACATCGCCAAGACGCGGGCCTTCACCGCGGGCACCATTCTCGGCTCGGGAACGGTGAGCAACGCGGACCGCGCACGCGGCATCTCCTGCCTGGCCGAGCAGCGAGTGGTGGAAACCATCGAGACCGGAAGCCCGAAGACGCCGTTCCTGCAAGCCGGCGACGTCGTGGAAATCGACATGCTGGGTGCGGACGGCGTGAGTCTCTTCGGTCGCCTTCACCAGAAGGTGGTGGCGGGATGAAGCTGTACAGCTACTGGCGGAGTTCTTCCAGCTGGCGGGTGCGGATTGGCCTGCACTGGAAGAAGCAGCCCTTCGTCTACCTGCCCGTGCACCTGCTGAAGGATGGTGGCCAGCAGAAGGCGGAGGGCTTTGCTCGCCTGAACCCGATGCAGAGTGTCCCGCTGCTGGAGGTGGAAGACGGTGGCCAGTTGCTTCACATCGCCCAGTCCATGGCCATCCTGGAGTACCTCGAGGAGCGCTGGCCGGACCCGCCACTGCTTCCGGGGGACCGCATCGCCCGCGCGCAGGTGCGTCAGGCCGCCGAAATCGTCAACTCCGGCATCCAGCCCTACCAGAACACCTCCGTCCAGAAGCGGGTGAAAGAGGAGTTGCACGGTGACGAGAAGGCCTGGGCGCGCCACTTCATCGAGGCGGGGCTTCACGCGCTGGAGCCGCTGTTGCACTCCACGTCGGGGCGCTACGCGGTGGGCAACCAGGTGACGCTCGCCGACTGCTTCCTGGTCCCGCAGCTGTACCACGCCCGCAGGTACGCGGTGGACCTCAGCGCGTTTCCCACGTTGACCCGCATCGAGGCCGCCTGCGAGGCGCTCCCCGCCTTCCAGTCGGCGCACCCCAACCGGCAGCCCGACGCCGAAGCCTGAAACGACGAAGGAAACCTAAGCCATGCCCAAGCTCGAGTCCCTCGGTATCCTCGGCATCGAAGCCGCCCACTGGTACGTGCACGACCTGGAGCGTAGCCGCCGCTTCTACATCAACGGGATGGACTTCGCGGAGATTGGTGGAAGCGACCCAGACCTCACCGCCAAGGGTCGTCAGCGCAGCGTCGTCTTCGCTGCCGGGGACGTGACGCTCATCGTCAGCCAGCCGGTGGGCGAGGGGGGCCGGGCGTCGCGGTGGCTGAAGAAGCATCCCGACGGCGTGGGAACGTTGTGGTTCCGGGTCAAGGACATCGAGCGCACCTTCCGCCTCCTCGAGAAACGGGGGGCGACCATCATCGACGACATCCAGCGCACCGCCGACGCGCAAGGCGGCAAGCTCGCCAGCTTCTCCATCACCACGCCCTTCGGCGACAGTACCTTCCGCTTCGTACAGCGCGACGGCTACCGGGCGCTGTACCCCGGCATGGTGTTCCACCCGCAGCCGCTGGGCGGGAAGAATCGCTTCGGCATCACCCACATCGACCACGTGACGTCCAACTTCCAGACGCTGCTGCCGGCTATCCTCTGGATGGAGAACGTGCTCGGCCTCGAGCAGTTCTGGAAAATCGAGTTCCACACCGGCGACTCGCAGGAGCGCTTTGAACAGGGCTCCGGGCTCCGCAGCACCGTCATGTGGGACCCCGAGTCCACTGTGAAGTTCGCCAACAACGAGCCGAGCCGGCCGAACTTCAAGGCCTCGCAAATCAACCTCTTCCACGAAGACAACCAGGGCGACGGCATCCAGCACCTGGCCCTGGCGGTGCGGGAGATTCTGCCGGCGGTGGAGGGGCTGCGCGCCACCGGGAAGGTGGACTTCATGGACACCCCGGACAGCTATTACGACAACCTGGTGCAGCGCATCGAGGTTCTGAAAATCCGCCGCATTGACGAGAACCCGGAGGACCTGCGCCGGCTGCGCATTCTCATCGACGGTGCCGGAGAACACAGCTACCTGCTTCAAATCTTCATGAAGGACGCCGCCACGCTCTACCGGGAGCCGGGCGCTGGCCCCTTCTTCTATGAATTGATTCAACGCAAGGGCGACCGCGGCTTCGGCGCCGGCAACTTCCGCTCGCTCTTCGAGAGCATCGAGCGCGAGCAGCGCTCGCAAGGGAGGATTTGAGGGCCATGCTCGAGCGCCGCGTCGCGGGGACGGTCCCCTCCAAGCACCACATCCAGCTGCGTGGGCCGGGCGGCGAGCTCCGCTACGAGGAGTGCTTCACCCAGGACGGCTTCGAGGGGCCGTACACCATCGGCTACCACTTGCATCCGCCGCACACCCAGGCCCTGGCCGAGCTGAAGGCGGGCTGGACGCTGCCGGTGGCCGCCCCGGAGCGCCGGCTCGCCAAGCGCCACTACAAGACACAGGAACTCAAGCGCACCGGCGGGCCGGCGGTCAATGCGCGCACCCCGCTGCTCTTCAACGCGGATGTGACGCTGGGGATGGCATCCCCGTCGGCCGCGGACCCGGTGTACGTCGCCAACGCGGATGGAGATGAACTTTTCTTCGTCCACGAGGGCGCCGGCACGCTGCGCACCGCCTTCGGCGACTTGCGCTTCCAGAAGGACGACTACGTCTTCGTCCCGCGGGGCATCGCGCACCGGTTTCTTCCCGATGAGGGCGTGCCCCAGACCTGGCTGTGGATGGAGCTTCTGGGGCAGATGCACCTGCCGCGGCAATGGCGGAACGAGACGGGACAGCTGCGGATGGACGCCCCGTACTGCCACCGGGACTTCCGGCACCCGGAATTCCGCGGGCCCGTCGAGGAGCACCTGCGCGACCTCCTGGTGAAGCGCAACGGCGCCTTCCACGGCTTCCGCTCCGCGCACTCGCCGCTCGACCTGGTGGGCTGGGACGGCACCGTCTACCCCTTCGCCTTCCCCATCCTCAACTTCCAGCCCCGCACCGGGCTGGTGCACCTGCCGCCGACATGGCACGGCACCTTTGCCGCCCGGGGGGCCCTCATCTGCAGCTTCGTCCCGCGCGTGGTGGACTTCCATCCCCAGGCCATCCCCTGCCCCTACCCGCACAGCTCCATCGACTGCGACGAATTCATCTTCTACGCCCGCGGTAACTTCACCAGCCGCCGCGGGGTCGGACCGGGCAGCGTGAGTCACCACCCGGCGGGCGTGGGACACGGCCCGCACCCTGGGGCGTACGAGGCCAGCATCGGGACCGCCCGCACCGACGAGTTGGCCGTCATGCTGGACACGACGCTGCCGCTCCGGCCCACCGCCGCCGCGCTCGCCGTCGAGGACCCGGGCTACCAGGCGAGCTTCATCCCCGCGCAGCAGTGAGCTGAGGCCGACGGGCAAGATGCATCCCGACTGGGGGCATGCGCCTCCCAGGGGCGGCCCGACGCGCCGGCCCGCGGAACAGCTTTGCTTTGCGTGTCACGCCAACGTGGCGAACGCGCCGCGACCAGGTGTGGTCTGTTGCAAGGCCCCCAAAGGAGTCCCTGTGCCTTCCGACAGCCCGCTCGGTGCTGACGAGCTCCGCCGCATGCACGCCTACTGGCGCGCGGCCAACTACCTCTCGGTGGGGCAGATTTACCTGATGGACAACCCGCTGCTGCGGGAGCCGCTGCAGCCGCAGCACGTGAAGCCCCGGCTGCTCGGCCACTGGGGGACGACGCCCGGGCTCAACTTCATCTACGTCCACCTGAACCGGGCCATCCGGGCGCACGACATGGACATGATTTACGTGATGGGTCCGGGCCATGGCGGTCCGGGCGTGGTGGCCAACAGCTGGCTCGAGGGCACGTACTCGGAACGCTACCCGGACATCTCGCGGGACGGCGAGGGGATGCGGAAGCTCTTCAAGCAGTTCTCCTTCCCCGGAGGCATCCCGAGCCATGTCGCCCCCGAGGTGCCGGGGTCCATTCACGAGGGCGGCGAGCTCGGCTATTCGCTGAGCCACGCGTACGGCGCGGCCTTCGACAACCCGGGCCTGGTGGTGGCGTGCGTGGTGGGAGACGGGGAGGCGGAAACGGGCCCCCTGGCCACCAGCTGGCACTCCAACAAGTTTCTCAACCCGGCCACGGACGGCGCGGTACTGCCCATCCTCCACCTCAACGGCTACAAGATTGCCAACCCCACGCTGCTGGCTCGCATCCCCAAGTCCGAGTTGCAGCAGCTGCTGACCGGCTACGGGTACCAACCGTGTTTCGTGGAGGGCGGCGACCCGGAGCGGATGCACCAGCTGTTCGCCGCCACCCTCGACGCGGCGCTGCAGAGCATCCACACCATTCAGCGCCAGGCCCGCGCGGGCGGGGTGCCGGCCCGGCCACGCTGGCCGATGGTGGTGCTGCGGACTCCCAAGGGATGGACCGGTCCAAAGGCGGTGGACGGCAAGCAGACGGAAGGCTCCTGGCGCTCCCACCAGGTGCCGCTGACTGAGGTTCGCACCCACCCCGCCCACCTCAAGCTGCTGGAGCAGTGGATGCAGAGCTACCGTCCGGAGGAACTCTTCGATGCGCACGGGGCGCCGGTGGCGGAACTGGTGGAGTTGCCACCCAAGGGGCACCGCCGGATGGGCGACAACCCGCACGCCAACGGTGGGCTGCTGCTGAAGGACCTCCGGTTGCCCAACTTCCGGGACTATGCGGTGGCCGTGCCCCGGCCCGGCACTGTCGACGGCGAGGCGACACGGGTGATGGGGAGCCTGTTGCGCGACGTGATGAAGCTGAACCAGTCGGGCCGGAACTTCCGCGTGATGGGCCCGGACGAGACGGCCTCCAACCGGCTGCAGGACCTCTTCGAGGCGACCGGCCGAACCTGGCTGGCCGAGACGCTGCCTGAGGACGACGAGGACCTGTCACCCGACGGCCGGGTGATGGAGATTCTCAGTGAGCACACCTGTCAGGGCTGGCTCGAGGGGTACCTCCTGACAGGACGTCACGGCTTCTTCAGTTGCTATGAAGCCTTCATCCACATCGTCGACTCGATGTTCAACCAGCACGTCAAGTGGCTCGCCAGCGCGAGCCACATCCCCTGGCGGCGCCCCATCGCCTCGCTCAACTACCTGCTCACCAGCCACGTGTGGCGGCAGGACCACAACGGCTTCAGCCACCAGGACCCGGGCTTCATCGACCACGTGATGAACAAGAAGCCGGCTTTCATCCGCGTCTACCTGCCGCCGGACACCAACACCCTGCTGTCGGTGACGGACCACTGCCTGCGCAGCCGCAACTGCGTCAACGTCATCGTCGCCGGCAAGCAGCCTGCGCTGCAGTACCTGGACATGGAGGCAGCGGTGAAGCACTGCACCGCTGGTGCCGGCATCTGGGAATGGGCCAGCAACGACGCCGGCACGGAGCCCGACGTGGTGATGGCCTGCGCCGGGGACGTCCCGACGCTGGAGACGCTCGCCGCGGTGGACTTCCTTCGGAAGACTTTCCCCGACCTCAAAATCCGGGTGGTGAACGTCGTCAACCTGATGACGCTGCAGCCGCAGAGCGAGCATCCCAACGGGATGAGCGACGCCGTCTTCGACTCGCTCTTCACCAGGGACAAGCCCATCGTCTTCGCCTACCACGGCTACCCCTGGCTGATTCACCGCCTCACCTACCGGCGCACCAACCACGACAGCCTCCACGTCCGCGGCTACATGGAGAACGGCACCACCACCACGCCCTTCGACATGGTGGTGCTGAACCGGCTGGACCGCTTCCACCTCGCCGGCGACGTCATTGAACGCGTGCCGCGCATCCGCACCATCGGCGCGCACGTGCAGCAGCACCTGCGCGACAAGCTGGTGGAGCACTCCGAGTACATCCGCGCGCACGGCACGGACCTCCCGGAGGTGGCCGGCTGGACGTGGTCCGCCGGCTGACGGGGCCCCAGCCGTAGAAGGGCCCGGGCTTGCCCGCCGGCCAGCCGCGCCGAAGCCGCTTGACCTGAATGCCCGTTCAGTCGAGGCTCCGGGGAAGCATGGCTAAGCCCCGCCCCTGGTCGAACCCCCCCAACCCCTACCTGCCCACCGCCCTCGAGTACGTGGGGCAGATTCCGCGGGCGCGGGTGCGCGTGCACGAGGACGCCTCGCGCAGCATCCTCGCGCACAACGACAGCCCGGACGTCGGCTTCTCCTTCAGCGTCAACCCCTACCGGGGCTGCATGCACGGCTGCGCCTACTGCTACGCGCGCCCCGGGCACGAGTACCTCGGCTTCGGGGCCGGCACGGACTTCGAGACGCAGGTGGTGGTGAAGCGCGAGGCGGCGGCGCTGTTGCGGGAGGCCTTCCACAAGCCCTCCTGGAAGGGGGAACTGGTGGCCTTCAGCGGCGTCACCGACTGCTACCAGCCGCTGGAGGCCGCGCTCCGCATCACCCGGGCCTGCCTGGAGGTGTGCGCGGAGTTCCGAAACCCGGTGGCCATCATCACCAAGTCCCCCATCATCGAGAGAGACCTCGACGAGCTGTAGGAGCTGCACCGCGTCGCCTCGTTGGGTGTCGGCGTCAGCATCCCGTTCTGGGACGAGGCCGTCGCGCGGGCGCTGGAGCCCGGGGTAGCGACGCCGCGCCGGCGGATACAGACGCTGCAGGCGCTGGCCCGGGCCGGCATCCCGGTGGGCGTCAGCATCGCGCCCATCATCCCGGGCC
>Ga0209048_10001652_pt1 | contig 22669 bp, 22 predicted proteins | sample FrelakmetCRP12CR_FD_187146 | JGI IMG/M metagenome (GOLD analysis project Ga0209048, IMG submission 187146) | Freshwater lake sediment microbial communities from the University of Notre Dame, USA, for methane emissions studies - CRP12 CR (SPAdes)... | ecosystem: Environmental > Aquatic >... | reverse complement strand
TGAAGCCGCCATAACTCAGTTGGTAGAGTGCGTGGCTGTTAACCACGATGTCACAGGTTCGAGCCCTGTTGGCGGCGTCTGAGGGGCCTGTAGCTTAGCCAGGTCAGAGCGCCCGGCTCATAACCGGGCGGTCACCGGTTCAAATCCGGTCAGGCCCACCACTACAATTTGTAACTGCAAATGGCCCCTTTAACGAGGCGGTTGCGCGGCAGCGATGTTGCGGCCCTTGCTGTCTTACATCAATTTCACTATCAGTCGAAATAATAAGCAACTTGAAGGATCATTGATTTATCGCCCGTCATTGCGCTGCGATTGGATTCCTGGCTCATATAGGTCAAACGGCACCGAGCTAGATAAATATAAGACGAGTCATGAGGCTTACTGCGCGGCTAGTGGCCGTCATCTTTAGCAGGCGTTTTTGAACCCTTAAATTGAGAAGCGTGATCTGCGTGAAGTTCGAACAAGTCATGAACAATGTGGAAGAGGCAGTAACCGAAAATGAGCTAGCTGCCCTGCTTGACGCTGAGACGCAAATTACCGCTTATGCCGGTTACGAACCTAGCGGACAACTCCATCTTGGACACCTCCTTACGGCCTACAAGCTTATCGATCTGCAATCAAGCGGCGTCGACGTCATTGTACTGCTAGCAGACCTACACGCATATCTGAACGAAAAAGGGACGATGGACCAAATCGGCAAGTGGGCGCGCCACTACGAGAAGTGCTTTACCGCTTTAGGTCTTGCGAAAGAGACAAGGTTCGTGCTGGGGAGTGACTATCAACTCGAACCTGACTATACTAAACTAATTCTAAGACTAGCGAGGCACACTACACTAAACCGAGCTCGGCGCAGCATGGATGAGGTGTCAAGAAATGCAGATGACCCAGTTGTGTCACAAATGATCTATCCCCTTATGCAAACGGCGGATATGGGGTACTTGAAAATAGACATCGCAGTCGGTGGCATAGACCAGCGAAAGATACACATGTTAGCACGCGAAGGGCTGCATTCGATGGGACTTCAATCTCCCGTTTGCATACACATGCCAATTCTACTCGGCCTCGACGCAAACAAAATGTCCTCGTCTAAGAACAACCTGATTGCCGTCGAAGACTCATCTGAATCCATAAAAAAGAAGATTGACTCCGCGTATTGCCCGGCACGAACCACCGAAGGCAACCCTATCCTCCAATTGTACCGATATTTCATCTTCCCCCGATTCAAACAAGTGAGCCTTGAGCGACCGAAACGATTTGGCGGTCGGATCGAGTACGAAGAGTTCTGCAAACTCGAAATGGACTATGCTGCTGGCAAACTGCATCCATTAGATCTTAAAAATGGTGCAGCACTGTATACCGAGCGAATCGTCAGCCCTATTCGCGCCGTGTTGTTTAACGACTAAGCCCGTTTCCGGAGACAAGAAGGACTACTGCGACTGCACAAACGAGGTGTTTTTTCTGGGCGAAGAACCTCCAGCAAAGGTGAGGCCACCCCGAGAGGAACTAGGTGAGGTCTTCGGGATAGTTGAACATAAGCTTGGCGCAAATAGAGTGAAAGTTCGGCCCATGGATGGCAAAACTTGCAGGGAAGGATTCCGGGCAAAATGAAAAAACGAGTTTGGCTGCGTATAGGAGATGTCATCGTTATAGTACCTTGGGCTTTTCAAGACTCCAAAGCAGACATCTTATGGAGGTACGAAGGTACGCAAGTTCAATGGCTGAAGAATAATGGGTACTTGTAGCAACCACAAGAAGTGCCGAGCTGCCCTAGTCTATAAAATGGTGAATGACTGACGTGTTTGACCTTATTGACAAAAAAATAGAACGTATCGACCGAGACGTTGACAAACTCCGCATCCGAAACAAGGAGGCAGACGATTTCAAGGTCCGAGACGAGGTATTTGACGAGCTTACCCTCAAAGTTCTTTATCGCCTCGCAAGCAGCGGGCTGATCCAAGCGCTCGGAGGAGTTATATCGACTGGCAAAGAGGCAAACGTTTTCCACGCGTTGGGACCCGATAAACGAGAGCTTGCGATTAAAGTATATCGAATCAAAACGAGCGACTTTAAGGCTATGCAAGATTATATTTTAGGAGATCACAGATTCGCGCACGTCAAAAAAACCAAGAAGGACGTAGTTTTTGCGTGGACAAAAAAAGAGTTTCGTAACTTGACACGAGCGTTAAACGCGCACGTTCGCGTCCCTGAACCGGTCAAGTATAGAGATAATGTCCTCGTCATGGAATTTATGGGAAAAGATGGGATTGCCTTTCCGCTTCTTAAGCAGGCGATAAACAGCGTAGAGAACATCGAACAATTTTACCAAACGACAATCGAATTTATGAAGAGACTCTACAGCGACGCCCGCTTAGTACACGCTGACCTAAGCGAATACAATATACTGGTCGATGAACAATGCAACCCTGTATTTATCGATATGGGACAGTCCGTGCTTGTAGAACACCCGCGTGCGCAGCAGTTTTTACGCCGGGACGTCAGCAACGTGATCAAGTTCTTTAACGAACATGGATTAACGGGTTCAGAGAACGCGCTTTTAAGAGAAATCACAGAATGAAAGAATATCTCAAGATTCCCAAGGACCGTGTAGGAGTCATCATTGGCACGCACGGGAGCACGAAAGCTGAGATTGAAGAAAAGGGTGAAGTGGTGCTTGATATCGATAGCGTCGAAGGGACTGTTTCGATCGAAAGCGATTCGCTCAGTATTTTGAACTCAACAGATGTCGTTCAAGCCATTGCTCGCGGTTTTAGCCCTGAAAAGGCGTTCAGAATTTTCGAGGATGAACAAATAACCCTCGACATTATAGACGTCTCTAAGGTTGCCGATACGCCTAGAGAACTCAAACGCATCATGGGGCGCGTGATCGGGAAGGATGGTAGGACTCGAGAGGCGCTCGAGAATCTGACTGGCGCGAACGTGTCAATCTACGGCAAAACAGTGAGCACCATTGGGTACGTCGATCAAATTCAGACCGTGAGGAAGGCGATAGAGATGCTTACAGAGGGGTCCCCACACGCTTCTGTTTACAGTTTCCTTGAAAGAAGAAGACAAGAACTCAAACGTTCGCAAATGGACTATCTCGAATGACGCGTACGTCCGCAAGGGAGACGTTTATAAATCACGCAATAGACGCTCTTCGAGAAGCCGAGACACAGCTGCCGAGCGATGTGCGGGAAGCCCTCGCCAGAGCGGCCAAGGCTGAGACGAGTGAGCGGGCAAAAGAACTGCTGAGCGCAATTCTTGAAAATATCAAGCTAGCAGCTGCAGCAGGCCTTCCCATGTGTCAAGATACTGGCATTCCAATCTTCTCTTTGGAGATAGGACGAGAAACAAGCATCGATTTCAACCTCAAAGAGGCGCTTGCGACAGCCATTCAGCGAGCGACCAATTTAATTCCCTTAAGGGAACACGCAGTTGATCCGATAACAAGAGTAAGCTCTGACGAACCGCTCTTCGACACTTTATACAGTATCTGCGATGGAAACGAACTGTCAGTAACAGTGCTCGTCAAAGGAGCTGGTTCAGAAAACGTAAGCGCCTTAGCAATGCTCGAACCGACGCAAGATGTCACTTCGTTCGTCCTCAACACGGTGTGTGAAAGTGGGGGTAAGCCATGTCCGCCGATTATCGTTGGACTTGGCATCGGCAGCACATTTGACGGTTCTGCGCGGCTGGCTAAAAAGACCCTTTTTCGATCCCTAGACGAAAAAGAAAACGCATTTGAAGCACAAATGTTGGAGCAAATCAACAATCTTGGCATCGGACCAATGGGCCTTGGAGGCCGCACCACGGCTTTGCGCGTTTTTGTCGAAAAGGCCCCCTGTCACACGGCGATGCTCCCTGTCGCAGTGGCTATCCAGTGCTGGGCAGACCGAAAAGCTCGTTTCCGGATGAAGTTGTAACTAAGCAGCTTGTGGAAGTCGTCATGTTATGTCGTCTGTTCTAAAAACCCCGATACGTCCCAACGATGTACGCCATTTTAATGTGGGAGACGTAGTTTACATCAACGGCGTAATCTACACGGCGAGGGACAAGGCACACGCTAAGATGCTTTCTGATCCCCAGCGGCCCTTCAGTTTGCGTAATGCATGCATCTACCATAGTGGCCCTCTTATCGTAAAAGAGGGGCACACTTATCGCATCATAGCCGCTGGGCCGACGACGAGTGCACGAATGAACAAACAGACGCCTGCAATTGTGAAGAAGGGCGTGACTGCAATAATCGGCAAAGGAGGCATGTCGTCAGAAGTCGTTCGCTCTCTCGCTGGTCGATGCTTCTATCTTGCTTTCCCAGGAGGCTGCGGTATATTAGCCAAAGAAAGAATCGAGGAGGTCTTAGACGTTTACTACGCCGAGCTCGGCTTTACGGAAGCGGTTTGGAAGCTTCAGGTGCGAGACTTCGGCCCACTGTTGGTAGCGATAGACTCTCATGGCGAGAGCATCTATGAAAACATCCGGGTCAGTTCCCGCGCGAAACTCAGTCAATAGTCACCGTATCGCCAGCACATAACGACATCAAAACGGTGTCAGTCGTTGTCCTGGCTGCTTTTCATCCGATCGTGCTTGTACACTTCAACGAGCGTTTCGAGACGGTCAAGTCGTTCCTGTTGTTTTACGTTGGCTATTTCCGTATGACCTTTTTCGATCATAATCTCGAGAGTATTCTTGTCGATCGTTATTAGGTTGCCAGATAGTTGCTTCGGGACCTCGTGCGTTGAGAAAATTGGAACGTTTGCGCTAAAAAAGATTTTTCGGGCTGCATCAGACATCTCGTTTTTCAAAACGACAGCACGAATTCCCTTGCTGACTAACAGTTCTGCAGCTGCAATGCCCCCGCCGCTTGCGTCTTCCAACAAGATGATGCTTTCTGCAAGCCCTAATTGTTCATCAGCCGCCTGAATCGCTTCTCGGTTAAAAAATTTGACAATTTTAATGGCCTTAAGCGCCTTGTTGTGCTCAGCTGCTCTGATCTGCTTAAGCTTCTGCGAGTGTTTTTTTAGGCCCTTATTGACCCTCTTGCTGTGCGCAAGTTCCGCCGCAAGACGGTCAATTTCCTTCTGCCGGAAGCTGATTTCCTTATTAAGCTTGACGTTCTTCGCATCTTCGGAGCGGACGAAATCAATCTTGTTCTGCAGTTTGAGTACTTTCTCTTGGCTTAACTGCACGGATCGCTTCAAATCAACGATATAGCTCACAAGCCGATTGATTTGCTCGTCTTGCCGCTTTATGAGCGCTTTAAGGTAATGAATATCAGGACCAAGCAGGTCTTTCTCAGAGGCAGGGATCCCCTCTTGCTTGCCAACTACCTTATTATCTACCTTAGCTAGGGGCTTTTTGAGCAGATTGATGGCAGAGTCGACCGTATGTCCCCGCAAAACGAGCATTTGGAGCTCGTCGAGCACGACCTCGGGAGGCGCTTTTTTCTCCACGCTTTCGAGCTTATTTTTTACGCTTCTTACCGCGTCGATTGCCGCAGCGAGTGCATCGCGTTCGTGTTCGTTCGCATATGAATACGGCTTCGTATCTCGCAGCTTCTGTTCGACTGAAAGTGATGAAACGGGCGTGTGCAAAATGGCGTTGAATGCACGTTTTATTCGATCAACAGATCCAGGCGTAGGATTTTTGTCCGTCGCAATAATGATTGGATGCCCTAACTCGATGAGCAACCCAACGAGTTCAGGAAAGCCCCAGGATCGTGAACTCGCAATACTAATGACCTGGCCTTTCAAATCCAAAACAGCAAACGCAGTGGTTGTCCCTGGGTCTATACCAACGATCGTGTACGTCCTTTTTTCCGCGGCCTGAGGTCCACTGTTCTGCCGAGCTTTTGAAATTGTGCCATACCTCCGACGCGTCCAAATAAAACCTCATCTATCCTTCGAGGTGGTTGGCAGCGCCTTCATCGCGCTGTTTTACATATGCAACAACATCTTCTGTTCGTTTCTTTATTTGATATTTTCTGGCAAAATAGGACAATATATTGCCTATATCTCTACACAGCAGTTCATCTGCATTGGGATGCGACGCTGGTACCCATTGCGGCCAATCAATTAGCGCAACTTTTTCGGTGGTACACACAATCACGTTGTACTCACTTAAATCGGCGTGGACGACACCGCAGCCATAAGCAGATTTGATCTGCACTATGATATTTTGAAGCACGGTGGCTGGATTCTCAAGTGTAGTGTTGCCCAATTCACGTCCGTTAAGGGGGCTCATAACGATAACATGTCGATTGTGGGCAATGGGCTTCGGAACAACGACATTATCGTAGAGGCTAGTTAAAGCCTCAAATTCACTTTGAGCTGCGAGGCTTGAAGTGAGCATCCATGAGCATCGTTCAGTCTTACCAAAATAGCCCCGCGATCGTTTCACACGTCGAAACGTCGTGCCCTCTCTGTGGAATTTCATAATAACGATCTGACCATTTTCTCGCTCTGCGTCATAAATATCAGACTCCTTTCCAACACCCACTTTCGATCCGAAGGATTCTATTACATTGCGCTGAACAAGCGTATTAATGCTAAGAGCATCGTACCCTACAAAGGTCAGTCTATAGCCGACGTAGTGGGCAGTTTTCCGCTGAACGAGCTTATGCTTGGAAAGCCGTCCTATTCGGTACCCCACCTCTTCTGGAGGCAGTCGGGCATAGTAGGGCAGATTGTCAACCGGAACCCAGTCAAAAAAACGCATAGCGCTCTCGACTCCGTGCAATACCCTAAAATCATACCGTTCCAGATTCCTAAATTCGCGCGCAATATCCTGCAGCACCATAGCAGCCCTTCCACTTTGAGTTTTGCGTCATGCGTAACAGAACACTTTATTAGTATTTGTCCAGAGATTAAGTAGGAAATGAAGTGCGATAAATGTAGCGCGAGCGCTATTCTTTTTCAGAGGTATTCTGGACTTCACTTATGTAAGTCACACTTTTTCACCGATGTAGAAAAGAAGATCAAGAGAGAGGTGCGAAAGGAAAAGATTGAAGGAACGCTCGCAATTGCATTGAGCGGCGGAAAGGACAGCGCCGTCACGTTGAGCGTATTGAATGGCCTTCTTTCACACCGTGGCATTGACATTATAGCAATTAGCATCGACGAGGGCATCACTGGATATCGCGAGAGAGCACTCGAATCAGCAGCAACGCTTGTTGCAGAGCTCGGCGTTAGATGGGAGGTTGCATCGTTCGAGCAGTATTTTGGCGTAAGAATCGATCGAGTAGACGAACGCCCGTGTACGGTTTGCGGCATCCTCCGGCGATCGCTTCTCAACCGTCTAGCGAAGGCGGTCGGCGCTTCCACACTAGCCACAGGGCACAATCTTGATGATGAAGCACAAACCGTGCAAATGAACTATCTAAGAGGGGATATCGATCGGCTACTCAGGCTTGACCATCCAGCTAAAGAAGGACTCGTTCGGCGCGTAAAACCGCTCAAGTACGTCCCTGAAAAAGAGGTGGCGCTCTATGCTATTCTTAAGGGTATTCCAATTAATCTCGATGAGTGCAGGTTTTCAACTGGAGTTTTTAGAGCCGAAGTCCGCGATATGTTAAACGATCTGGAGCTTAAGCACCCAGGAACTAAATACGCTCTCGTAGGAGGCCTTGAAAGGATTTTACAGTTGACGACACGCGTACCTTTTAAGCTGAGTCAATGTGCAAGATGCAACGAACCCGCAGTGCGGACGTTCTGCCAAAGCTGCGAAGTCCTTGAGAAGTTACGGTCGACGAATGTAGACACGGCCAACTGAAAGAGATTTTTTAAGTTGACCGCTCTCGAATTACGTTCGCCTAAAAAATACTGTCAATTTCGCTGTATTCGAGCTCACGACTATAATCTCTGATGCTTGTTCCCTTCTTAACGCTACCTGCACCGTGTTTCGCGCTTTGAAACTTGAAAAGCTCACCATTGGTCGGCCCTAAGACTTGCGCAGATTGTACCCCGGTCACAATAGACATTACTCGCACACGCCCTTCGTAACCTTTGAGAATACGTGCCCCCCAAATTACGTTTGCGTTAGGATCTAACTGTGAGGTGAGGGCCTTAGAGATTTCCTCGGCCTCCTTTAGCGTTAAATCAGGCCCGCCCGTAATATGGATTAACGCTCCTTTTGCACCGCGGAAGTCCACTTCAAGTAACGGGTGGTTAAATGCTTCACGGACTACGTCTCGTGCCTTATCTTTGCTTCGCGACTCACCGACAAGCATAGCAGCAACGCCACCGCTGTTCATTATTGTTCGGACGTCCGCGTAGTCAAGATTTATCAGAGAAGGTTGTGTGATTGTTTCAGAGATCCCCTTTACGGTCTCGGCGATAATCTGATCCATCACTGAAAATGCCTGGTCAATCGGCAAGTTAGGCACGTAATCAAGAAGACGATTATTATCAAGAACAATTACCGTATCGGCATCTTTCCGCAAGTCTTCAAGCCCTTCTTCGGCCTTGATCAACCGCGCTCGTTCAACGTTAAATGGCGTTGAAACCATTGCTACAACAATGGCACCTTGAGCGTTTGCGATCTGTGCGACAATAGGGGCCGCGCCTGTGCCTGTACCACCCCCCATCCCCGCTGTGATAAACACGAGATCAGCGTCTTTGAGGAGCTTTTCTAACGTTTGGCGACCTAACTCGGTCGCACATCGTCCGACCTCTGGATCGCCTCCCGCGCCTAAACCATTGGTTATCGACAGGCCAACTAAGACCTTAACGTCCGACTCGATCATGTCGAGATGTTGCTTGTCAGTGTTGAGCGCGATCGTTTCTGCTCCTTCGACTCCGATGTTATAGAGTCGGTTGACTGTGTTGTTGCCAGCTCCTCCGCAGCCAACAATGAGTATTCGAGGCGCTCCAAATTCCTCTTCTTCGTCACCTTGGGGCATCTGGGGTCGCTGCTTTTCCATCTCGCATCGCCGCAAAGCCTCTTCGACAATACTTTGCATATACACGGTCACCTCTTCTAAATCAAAACTGTACTTCGTTCTTTTCTACTCAGGAGCTTCTCGTAATGGGTATCAACTAAGTCCCGAACAGCTGCTCGTATAGCTTCGCTCTTTGAAGGAAATTCTCCCGCTGTCACTAGTAGATCTATTAGTTCAAGCTGTTGTTTGGGCAATCTCAAGGTGATTCGCTCCATGGCAATTATCTGGAAGTATGTAGCGTCAGACGGAAAGCTGACTTCTGTCTGCCTAAGAGACCACAAAAAGCTGCCATTTGTCAGACGCACGTCAGTTATATGTCTGACTTTGGTTCATCTTATTACCTTATTAAGCTTCCGTTATTGCTTTTTTATATGACCGAGCGATAAAAATCCGATCATATTTTTTCACCACAAAGATGACACATCAGATACCTGAAACTAGAACCATATAGCAATTTTAAGGTCTTCAGCTGAACACAGTAAAGAATAAGTAATAATGGCAGTAATACTGTCGTCACCCGCCTTAACTCAGTCTGGCAGAGTGGTCGGCTGTAGACCGATTTGTCCCCCGTTCAAATCGGGGAGGCGGGACTCATACGACAAGACGCTCCAGTAGCTCAGCCTGGGAGAGCGCCAGACTGAAGATCTGGTTGTCCCCGGTTCAAATCCGGGCTGGGGCATTTTCAACAAGCGGTTAGCATAGAAAAGTGGCTCTCACTTCTTCTGTTGTTCTGGCAACAGCGGCGCTAACCAAAAAGGACATCCATTCACTCCGGCTTTGGATAAATATAGTGCGGACCCCGTTAAACTCTGTGACGAAAACCTCGCCGCCAAGGACTGTTGATTTGACGCCTCCAAAAGTTCTAATCTTCCAATAAAGGAGTTCTATAAATCCAATTATGTACCTAATATCAACACTGAACAGTTCGTCATTTTGTCGTTCTTGATTCGCCCCAAAGCTTGACAAGAAGATGTACCCCCGTTGGGGAGCTTTGACAAAAAAGAGCCCTGTCTCTGACAAAATACCCTTTGTCCCGCCTCACTTTGTATCAAGGTCCAAACTTTCGGAACCGGCTAAAAACGATGTCTCTTTAGACTAGGATCGCTTCGTCCTGTACCCCTTTGTATGCAATATCTCCACGTATGGAGGAGTGAGACCAAGGATCGCGTTTCCTTGAGCAACAAATGTGTCCAATAAGATGTCTTCACCGCCAAGCGACTGTCGTCATTACCTATGACGATACGCGTACCTCGCTTTCTGACATTGAAACCACCTTATACAAGTTGAAGTTTAAGCTTGAAGGTTACCAGCGATATTATCTAGTTAGATAAGCAGGCGACAGCGAGCTCTCCTTCGCCAAACTGCCGCAAAATCTCTGCCGTTGCGTGTGAACTTTTATATAGATACGCTTGCATTATCGCATGCTCGATTTTTGCGCTGGTAGTGTAGTTGGTTATCACTGAGGCTTGCCAAGCCTCAAACCCGGGTTCGAATCCCGGCTAGCGCATCTAACGTGCCGAGGTAGCCAAGTGGACTACGGCGCCAGCCTGGAGGTCTCGGAATCAGACAGCTGGTGAGGCTTTTGCCTCGCAGGGGTTCAAATCCCTTCCTCGGCGTTTTTTTCGTTTGCCCCCTTCTCAGCAATAACGTAAAGCTCTTCTTTTTGACCAGCAATTACTTTTAACGTTTTGAATCCATACTCCTCAAATCGTTTCAAAAAATCATCAACAGGTCTGTCTTTAGGTTTGCCCTTAAGAACCTGCAAAACGCGCCCGCCGGCCTTAAGCGCCGCAGAAGACTTTAAAAGGAGTTCTAATGAGTCTTTTGGTGCCGCAGTAACATCATTCAAAATGACGTCGAAGTCAACCCCGAAACTCATAAAATCAAAAGAAAATGCGTCAGCATAAATTAAACGTACCTTGTCGTAATAGTGCTCGACAACGACGTCAAGAAGCTGCTTGGATGAAGAACTGAACTCGATTGCATAAACCCTTTCAGCAAACTCAGCCGCGTACCACAAAAATCCCCCTGCACTTGAGCCGATGTCTAGCACGACGTCCCCAATTTTGATCAATTCAAAGGCCTCTTGGATCCCCTTCAACTTCCAATAACCAGCTGGCTTATCTACAGAGGCGGCGACAATTACGATGTTAACGCCCGTTACATCAAACGAAGGTTTTAGGATCGTTCTACCGTCAACTGCGACAAACCCGCTCTTGATCGCTCTTTGTGCTCGAGAGCGAGATGCGACAAGCTTTTCCCGAACGAGATACAAATCCAGCCGCATGGTGTGCACAAACTTCTTGTATGTGACATTCATGAATATACACACTAAAAACCTTTACAAAACCGCCCAAGCATGTGGAGTGAAGTTCTCGCCCGGTTTTCCAAATTTCCAGCTCAAGAACGTGTCGCAGAGGTTTTGCTCGAGCACGGATTCCAAGTTAATAGCGCTGGAGCGGTTATCTCAGGCTTTATTCGAATCCCTGACACAGAGATTGCACGAGAGGCTAAAGTAGATCGACGTGCAGTCGACGAAACGACTGCCACAATTTTGAGCGACGAAATGCTCAAGAACTTTTTTTCAAACATAAAGACGTTCGTTTTTCTCCGAGACGTCGCACCCGTTTTAGGACTTGGTGTCATAATCATTACGCCTCGAGACGCTTCACAAGTCGGCATTATAGAAGAAGTTACACAAACCATAGCAGAATACGGCATGAGCGTTAGGCAAGCTGTGACTGACGACTCTTACTTCATTGAAGACCCAAAACTAACGATAATCTGCGATACGCGCATTCCAGGCGCGCTTGTTGATAAGGTGTTACGTCTTGCTAGCGTCAAGGGCGTTTCAATTTTTTAAACGGAAGCTGATAGGGCGGCCTTCGTAAAAAGGATGAGCTACCGCGAAGTGGTGTCCCCCCTAATGCAGCCAAGCTCCGATTCTAAGAAAGGACCTATTATGGGGACAAGACCTGGGGCGTCTGTTCCGTGTTTACACACTATAGAATGCTCCAAGATCCCAAGCCTCTCGATCGCGTAGACATCTCGAGCGTGACCGCTACGCTTAAGCACTGCGTGAATCTGTGCGCGAGTGGCATTGTTCACGTTTATCCGGTCAGTCCCTTTTTTCCACCGCCAAAGTGTGTCGATCTGGTTTTTCGTTAGCTCTGCATTATTTTCTTCGACGAGTCTCACCTCAAGTGGCAAACATCGAATTAAACCGAATCTCGATGCAACTTGCAGAGCAGTGCCCCTCCCCAACTGTTTGAGCTTGCTTTGGTGCACTAAGACACGTTTCCCACCAGCATCGAGGGTAAGGCCTGTATCATCGATCGCCGAAAGCCAAGCGCGGACAATTTCACCCCGTCGAACGTCGTGCAACTTACCATATTTCCTCGTGAGCAAGTCAGCAGCAAGCTCCTCATCGGGGCCAGATACCGTTACAGAGATCCATTTCGAGAGCTCAAGAGAATAAGCAACATGTAGTCCACCAAGGTCATTATACAACATCGCCCCGAAGGACGGGCCCACCTTGTTTGCTTGTCCGCAGACGAGTTGCATAAGGTGAAGCGTTCTCATTGACCGTTATTTTCCACGCGTCGGTGCGAAAACCGATCGTTACTGCCAAAAACTTCGTCGTGAAGGCTTCTTACTCGAAGTGCCGCTTGTAGCTCGACCTTAGCACAGAAATCTGCTTCTGCTTCCTCTACGCTTATTCTTCGCGTACCTTGAATTAGATTATCGACAGCCGCTACGATTTTCTGTTCGACCGTTTGCGGCATGTAATCTCCTGGCGGGAAACACAACCTTGTGGCTTCTTCCGCGGTTATCCCCGCTCCAACGTGTTTCTCTGCTATTTGGGCGACACGTTCATCTACTCCGTAGCGGCGAAGAAGCTGTCCACCAGCGACACCGTGTTTGATGCTGTTCGTTTTACATCTCCCAATATCGTGCAAAAGTCCACCTATTCGGACAAGCGCTATGTCAGCGTCTCCTCTCAGTTTCGCTACTTCCACTGCGTATTGAGAGACAGCTTTCACGTGTTCGATGAGTTTTTCGCTGCAGCCACTATTCGTGAGAAGCTGTAACGCTTCTTGGTCTGATGGGATGTTATTCGAAGGCAATTCTTAGTTCTTCCAGTCTTTGTCTCATAGCTTCGACCAAAATTGAACTGTCCTGATAGTCAAGCCCGCCCTGGCACACAGGGCAGACGAAGCCATAATCGCTTGCATTCTCAAATGGAAAACGAGCACAGCCGTTTTCGCACGCATAGCAAACGTTTTGCCCTTCAAAATCCAACCGGGTTTCAAGCCTTCGAATAAGCTTTTGAGCTTCTTCTTCCACGTTACGCTCAATATCGCTTAGGTCCACTTTCCAGAGATATGTGAGCCACCCGCTGTCCTTGTCCCTTTCACGTCGGTAGTTAGCTAAGCGATTTTCATATAGTATATATAAAGTACGCCTCACCGTGTTGAGGTTCGCGTCTGTCTCTGCTGCGATTTTCTCGTCGGTCAGCTCATTTATAGAAGCGCGTCCTATCATTTCTAAGCCGTCTTCCCCGACGAGATTCTTCAAATATCCCCGAACTGCGACATCAGTAACCATCATATTATTTTTGGTTTCAAAGTGTCTTAAAACTACTGACACGTTCGTCACCGGGAAGCGCCGAGTTGCTGCACTCAGCCCCGACATATCTTTTTGCGGTCTCTATATAGTGCAATGCACTATTGAACGCACAATCTCTCGACTTACCATACCCGATCGCTGATATGACTGGTTTAGCACGTTCGATAAAGGTTCCTTTTCGAGGGATGTCCATATAATTCTGGCCTTCGCAGGTCTTCTTCACGTAAAAATCGTGCTCTGCAAAATAGACCGTGCGGCACGCAAATCTGCTATATCTCGCGCGGGGAACCAGTTCACCCTGACAGCTCTTAATATGCGCCTCTACGAGGTTGATGCCCAGGGCCCCTTCTATCGTATCGAGTGTTGCTTGAAACCGCGGGTTGATCTCGATTATGACTGGGCCGTCAGCGCCAATGATGAAATCGATCCCGTTCGTCCCGACAAGACCGAGATCTGTCGCTATTGAGTTTGAGATTTCTTCGATTTCCCTTGCAAAGCTTGTTCGTAGCGGGGTCACACTGCCACAAAAGCTAAATCGTTGCATCGGTCCCAGGTTCTTAAGGCCAATGAGCTGTTCGTTAATAGCTATTGTGAGCGCTTGCTTTCCGGTCGATAAAACCGACGCGCTTGCATCAATACCATGGATAAATTCCTGGAGAAAAAAATTATCCCAACCGTTCTCGTGATACTGCTCAATACTCCTCTGCAAGTGTTGTTTATCTCTAACAATAACGTTCCTAAATCCACCTGCTCCCCGTTTAGGTTTCAGAATGATAGGAAACGGCAGGTTATCCCCCAGATCAACATGCTGGGGGACAAGATAGTCTAAAGATTCAAGCTTGTCTCTTAGACAGTCTTTGTCATTAACAAAACTCGAAAGAGACGGAGGGTTCCCCGCTACCCGTGGGATATCAAGCGTTTCGAATCCAGTGGCTAATATCGCGTGATCGTAAGAGATGCCCCTCACAAGCGCTTTTAAATTCCTATAATCAGCGTCTGTAATTACTTCAGGAAATTCATCTCTGATGAAACGCGTGACATCCCCGCATTTAATCAAGTCACTGTCTTCATAATGGCTAACAGACTCTACGTTAAACCCTGCTCGTTTTGCGGAACAGGCGATGTGCCTCGTGTTGTAACCGACGACCAAAACTCGAAGCGATTCGTCACTAGGACTGGAAGTGCTATTCGATCGGCTCAGAACGCTTAACACCTACCTTCTCGTTGACGTTACCGACGATCCTCATTCTGCCCGAAAAATCTGCCGCAAGCTCTTGGCCTTTCTGCACGCGATCTAGGAAGATGCTCAACGCCGCAATTTCCGAGTGTGGCTGGTTTGTAATCGCAACGTTATAATCCGCAAGTCTGAACAGATCTGGGGGCACCTTTTCCGCTCCTACAACGACCATAAGCCTATCGGTATCAAGTTGATCAATGACATTTGGCAGATTCTGTCCGTACATCGTGAGGTGTGCAACAGTCCCCCGGTCACGTTTCCACTTCAATATCTCATGTTTCCAGTTTACTTGGTCGCGAATCCAAAAGTTCCCACCCCAGCGTTGCACGACATCACGGATCGTAGAGACTACAGACTGATCGGACGCAGCAAGAAGCATTCCTTGCGCCCCCAACGCTCTCGAGCATAGACCGACGTGCGTTGTAACGCGTCGATCGCGGTCGATTCTATGACCTATCCTCAAAACGATGATTTCCATGGTATTTTTGCCTAAGATCACTGATCAGCGAATATCGTTTTGAATAAACTGTATATCTTACATAAAGTAGTAGTGTCCAGCTGAAATATCATACATTAAGCCGTATTTTACAGCCAAGCATGAATGTGAGTCAACTTGTAAATCACAAAAAAGCAATCGCTATACTTTGGATTCTGTTTATGCTTTTCCCCAACCCTGGACTATTACCGCTAGACGTCTACCGCTTCTTCGAGATGCCGACACGACCAACAGATGATGTGCGGCTCGTGGCAGATTCGCTCCCTGCAAATGCGACGGCAATCGAACAGTACGTTGACAATCACATTCATTATGCTTACGATTTTCAGACCTATGGCGTCGTTTGGTACCTTCCTACGCCCAACGACGTTCTCAAAGCACAGCAAGGAGACTGTAAGTCAAAAGCCGTCTTGCTTGCAAGTTTGCTTGAAGCGAAGCAGATTCCACACACGGTCAAAGTGTCTCCCACGCATTTCTGGGTCGATTACAGCGGCAAACTGCGTACCAACTTCACCGAGCAATACGAGACAACGCAGGTTGCCTTTGCTGAAAATGGACAGTTCAAGCTCCCGGAAGAAACAAATGCGTTACTCTACCTCAACGCATACAAAGATGTGGTATGGACTTCAATGCCATTTCTCAGAAAGATTGCACTCATAGCTGGGCTTGTCCTGATTGTTCAGTTCGGGCATTTCGAAGGGTCAAAAAAACGATGGCGAGATTATGTGAGCGACCTTTTACATATTGACTCATACGTTATCTGTTAGCTTTAAATGTGGTAGAAATACGTAAATATCACGCGACAAATGATGTATTCGGCCGCGAAAAGCGCGGGGGTTGCCAAGCTAGGTCAAAGGCGATAGGTTCAGGGCCTATTCTCGTAGGAGTTCGTGCGTTCGAATCGCACCCCCCGCATATCAAATCGTGCGACGTTGAGTGAGGCTCGTGCTACGCGTTGAGATGAGTGAATCTGTTATTTCCTGACCGTTAGTAAACGTTAGATTGCTAAGTCCGATTCTTTGTGGTATTCAAGAGGCTCCGCTTCTCCCCAACAGACTTAAAATCTACGACGTATACAACTAATGGGTTTTAACGATGAGCAACGCTGACACAAACGACGTTTCTAGCCTTAAAGAAAAACACTGCGTTCCATGCGAGGTTGGCACGCAGCCTTTTGATCTTGAGACAATTCAGGGTCTACTGCCGATGGTGCCTAAGTGGAAGCCGGACGACGAGTTAAAGAAAATAGTGCGAAGTTTTAGATTCATGGACTTCGTTGAATCAATGCGCTTTATTAACAAAGTGGCAGGATTGGCAGAGGAGGAAGGGCACCATCCAGACATCTTCGTCTCGTACAACTATGTAAAGATCTGCCTTACTACCCACAATATAGGTGGTTTGTCTGAAAACGATTTCATAATGGCAGCTAAGATCGACGAAGCGTTTACAACAATCATGCCTAGCTAAAACTTAGCATAGGGCCAATAAAATCTTCAAGGTAAGCTAGCATATGACCTTCAGTCTTGCGAGTTTCACAAGTTAACGAAAAAATTGTCGCCGCCTACTTGACTGCACTGCAGAAAGTGTCACGGTTGCAAGAAACTCATGTATGGGGTTGATTCTCTATGGGTCTCACACCGGAAGCCACGAACAATGAACTTGCTCGCGTCTTAGCAAAGCTAAAAAGCGACAGCTACGCGAGCTTCTTGGGGGTTCGAATCACAAAGATAGAAAGAGGATATGCACAAGCTGTGGTGACAGTTGCCGAGCATATGTTAAATTTTAACGACGTTGCGCACGGGGGCTTCATTTTTTCTCTAGCAGACGTGGCATTTGCGGCAGCCTGTAATTCGTTCAATCAGACAGCAGTCGCTCTTTCTTTCCATATAACGTACCGCAGACCAGTCGCAATTGGCACACGGCTCATTGCAGAGGCTAGTGAAGAGAGCTCAGGCAAAACCACCGCCCTCTACAAGATTGTTGTGCGGACTGACGATCAACGCGTCGTTGCAATTTGTGAAGGCTTAGCTTATAAGCTAGGATCATCGTTTGCTGAAAATGATGGGCCCGAGGCGATTTGAACGCCTGGCCTCACGGTTATCAGCCGTGCGCATATTCTCCGTCCTGAATTGACATAGACGGAATCAAACCTGGCTAAGCTACGGGCCCCTTCCTTGATAACGAAATGCCTATAGGCGAACGAGATATATAACAATTCTTGTCTGCTGATTCTAAGCCCAGCGAGAATCACGACGCAACTTACGTTCGAAGCAATACTTATATGTCTTTAGCCTAAAGAGCTGTTGCCCTTATTTAATTCGCCTACTACAGGCGAAAAAGACCATCAATGGGCCGGTAGATCAGGGGTAGATCGCTACCTTGGCATGGTAGAGGCCTCGGGTTCAATTCCCGACCGGTCCACTTTTTTCACTGCACTGTAGGCCGCACACTTTGCCAATATGAAGTTTGGCAAGATAACAAACGCGCGCATCCACACAAACCTCTAGAGCTTCAGGGATTGTTTCTAAGGGAGCCACACGGTCACCTGCAGTCATTAAGCTCGATTTTGGCCGGCTCGAATGTCGAGGTGGAAATGCAGCGCTCTAATGCAAGCTTTTAACTTTAGCATTATATAGCGAAAAAGCCTAATAATGAGCAATGAGACTGTGTTGTCCGACTTGCGGCAGTCGTTCTTGCGTAACTTCTGCAGAGAATGTGATTAAAGCAGCACCCTCATTATACGCTAGATGTGCATCATGCAATGATTTAGTTCTAAACAAGAGGGCCCAAATTAACTTGCCCGAAACAAGCTTCGACGATCTGAGGTGTACAAACTGCGGAAGAAGGCCGCTGGATGCGGTTATGGCGCATATACTCTCACTATCAGGCGGACAAGAGAGCCGACCGGCGCTGACCCTTCGAGACGTGGGCACGCCACTATTGTCACCAGGCGTCCCCACCTACGCTCCACCCCACGTAGGGTACCAGAACCTGCTTCTATTAACCAAGCAGCGAATTATCGCTGATGCAAGCGATCTGATTCTTAAACATGTGTCCGAAGTCAAAGGGGTTATCTATGGAGATATGAAGCGGGTTATTGGTCTAGCGGATCGCGATGATGCTCCGTACACCTGTCGCGTGTCAGCTGGCTGCGATATGAGAGCCGATTTAGTAACCTCTGCGTACGGGCAGATACTAGTGCACAAAAGTCAGTCGAAGATTCATATTGAGCACGACAATATGGCAAAAATGGCAAAGCTCGGAACACTTCCTATAGCAGGGCGAGTTGTGCTTGATGCACTCGCAGGACCTGGAACTCTCGGCCTTATGTGTGTGCTGATGGGCGCTCAAAAAGTTATTTTAAACGACGCTTGGCTGCCGGCTGTTGAGAGCGCCTATCTCAACTTGCGAGCGAATGGAGATATACTTGGGATCCGGAAGTTACGCCGAGCCTCAGTAAAAAAAAGAGCACGCAGCAGGGCTCCTGATTTATATTGCATCGCCACCACAGATCATACTGTTATAGAGCTCTATCACGGTGAGTTTGAGGAGTTCAACATTCAAGATTCCGGGGCCGATCTTATCCTATTGGACTCATTCCCTAACGCAGAGCGCTATTTCCGAGATATGGCCGAAGGGATTCGCAAAAGATACCCAGGAATCGACGTTGTCTGCATTTGAAGAGGATAGAAACATGTTCGCATTTATTGTTGGAACCAGGCCTGAGATCATCAAGATGGCCCCTATAATCCGGGAATGCAAAAAGCAGGGAATAAGAGACCTAATAATTCACACGGGGCAGCATTATTCCTACGAAATGGACAAGGTTTTTTTTGAGGAGCTCAATCTTCGTAATCCCGACTACTCGCTTGGGGTAGGATCAGGCACAGACGCTGAACAAACTGGCAAGATACTCGTTGGCGTCGAAAATGTCTTGATGAACGAACAGCCAGACGTCGTGCTCGTAGAAGGAGATACAAACTCTGTTTTTGCCGGTGCATTTGCAGCAACGAAGCTACAAGTCGAGGTAGGACATGTAGAAGCCGGTTTAAGAAGCTTTGATAGATTCATGCCGGAAGAAATTAATCGCATCCTTACAGACCACATCTCAGATTTCCTGTTTGCCCCAACTACAAAAGCAAAGAAAAATCTTTTAGCCGAAGGAATCCCAGCAAACAAGATCTCCATAACAGGCAACACAATCGTTGATGCCATTCACCAAAACCTGCAACTCGCGCAAAAAAGGGAGAGCGTTCTTAGTGAGCTCAATATTGAAAAAAGCAACTATTTTCTGATAACGGCCCATCGAAGTGAGAATGTTGATAATAAAGCGCGCCTGAACGGCATCTTGAAAGGACTGACAGAGCTACATAATGAGTTTGACGTGCCGATAATATTCCCAATGCATCCTCGAACTAGAAAGCGTGTAGTCGAGTTCGATCTTGCTTTAGATGGCATCACACCGATTTCTCCAATTGGATTTCTCGAGTTCCTCCTTCTGGAAGCAAACGCCGAGCTTGTTATCACCGATTCAGGCGGTGTGCAAGAAGAGGCGTGCATTCTAGGGGTGCCATGTATTACTGTGAGAGATAACACGGAAAGACCTGAGACTATAGCCGTGCACTCAAACTTGCTCGTCGGAACCCAGTCCGATCAGATATTAAATGGGGCAAAAGCTATGCTAAACGCTCCACAAAAGTGGAAAAATCCATTCGGTAATGGCGACGCGAGCGAGCGCATTGTTTCAGTTCTAACTGACGCTTTCAAAGCTTGTGGCGTCGAAATCTAGCAAAAACTCACCATTTTTTGTACCTATTGCAGCTCCGAATCTTTAGTCGTTCTTTGTACTAGCGGGTGTGAAGCGCAGAATGCCCGTCCTTTCAAGTCGTGGTTATGCCTTCTTTATTCGCCACATCTGTGCAAATCGCTAACAATTCCGCACCGGCTTTATCCCACGAAAACTTCTGCGCTTGTGCAATGCCTTTTTTGCTCATCTCTTTTTTTAATTCATCATCCTCGAGTACGGTGAGCATCGCCTGCGCGAGCGCTTCAACGTCATAGGGATCAACGAGAAGGGCCGCATCTCCAACCACTTCGGGCAATGAGGAGACGTTCGAGGTTATTACGGGGCACCCACACGCCATTGCTTCTAGTACAGGGAGACCAAACCCTTCGTAGAGCGAGGGGAAAACAAAGACATCTGCTTTGGCATAGAGTGACAAAATCTCAGAGTCGGGTACATAACCCATCATAGTGATTTTTACATTTTCGCGTCGCTTAGAAACGTTTCGGAGCATATACTCAAGTTCAGGAATTGCCGTTCTCGTTTGGCCAGCTACGACCAACTCCAAACGGCTTTGAGATAGTTCTTGGGCTCGTTCAAACGCTTCTATCAGCCGGATATGGTTTTTCCGCGGAGAGATATCTGACACGATCAAGATCTTCTTGCTTCCAAAATCTTCTCTGGGAGTTTTTGGAACGACGAAAGGGCCGTTGTAAATCACTGCTACTCGGTCCGCTTGTAAACCCCAGAAACGTATAGCGTCCTTCTTCGTCGATTGCGAGACCGCGATGTAACGTTCTGGGACATTGCTGAAGTGCTTTTGAAAGGTGTTAAGGAGTTTGATCGTCCGCCTACCTTGGGTTCCGTCCTCTACAAAAATATATGGGATAAAATCGTGAACCAGTTGAATCCATTTTGACCGCGGCAAAAAACCATATTTGATGAGAAGAAGAAAAAAATAAAGGGCCTCTAAAGGATCGAGCACATCCCAAGGCGGAGCTAAGAATAGGACCACATCACTTTCCTTGTACAGCTTGATAAGTTTCACCATAGTCTGAGGCGTCAGGAAACGTGCTATAGTAAAAAGCGAGATTTTTTGACTCGCTAGAAGAGACGGACTGACAAAATCCATGCCTCGGCGAGCTACTACCGAAACAGAGTCTATTTGATTTGAACAGACTATTCTTTTAAGCAGTTCCTCGGCAACTCTCGGTATCCCATCTTTGAGTTCGGGAAACGGTGCTACAACAGTTAGTTTCATAAGCCAATAATGTCGTTACAATCTCGAACCATAATCGCTTTTAAATATTGGAGTTCGCAGTGCTGCCTATAATTGCTAGTATTTGTGCCTCTTGCAAGAAATTGATGTGTGTTTGTCGTAATGCCGGGGGTTTGCGCCACTTTGCTTCGATAATTATGATAAACTCGTTGTAACCAATTATCTGTTTGTCATATTACTAATAAATACAGCGCAGCGTTGTCACTGTCAGCACAAAAATCGCTTTACGCAGTTGTAGTGAAGATTCGGTGAAGAAAGTGAAAATAGCACAAGTGTGTATCAGATATCTCGCTCCCGGCGGCGTGGAAACACATATACAAAAGATTTCCGAGCGGTTAGTGCGACGTGGTCACGACGTAACCGTCTATACGACAAATCTCAAAACACAGGTGCCATGGCAATGCTTTCAAAACTACGCTCCAGACAGTTATGTTAACGGCGTAAGAGTACTGCGTCTGCCCGTGAAACGATACCCAGCCCCCTATGCACCGTACCCTACAATCCCGGGTTTGATCAAAAGGATTTTCGAGACCGACGCCGATATAGTCCACGCTCATTCGCACAGGTACTACCAAATTTTCGCTTGTGCCGCTGCAAAGCTGAAGCGAGGACGTCGAAGCGGGCGATACCAAATGCCACTCGTTGTCACACCTCACTTTCATCCACCTTCAAACAGGGAATCGCCGGTCTCTCGATTTTTAATGGGCGTCGATGATATTTTTGTTTCGCGCAGAGTTTACAAAATGGTAGATGCAATACTAGCTGTAACAGATAGTGAAAGGCCATATATTGAAAAATTCGCACCTTTGGCAAAGTGCCTGACCGTTCCAAACGGACTAGATATAGAAGACTGGACCCCAATTCCTGACGGCAGATCCTTCCGAAACAGATATAGAATAGATAAAGGTGAAAAGATCGTCCTTTATACTGGAAGACTGGCAGACAATAAGGGGCTAGAACACCTCATCGATGCTTCTTATGAGGTCGTCGAAAAACACCCGAACACAAAGTTTGTCATAGTCGGTGAAGATTGGGGTGTGCTGAAAAGGCTCAAAAAGAAGATATGGGCGAATAATTTAGACGACTATTTCGTGTTCACAGGCCACATAGAGAGTTTTGAGCTCTTTAAGTCGGGATATGCTGCTGCTAGCGTTTTCGTGCTGCCAAGTGAGTGGGAGGCTTTTGGCATTGTTCTGCTCGAAGCTATGGCTTGTGGAACCCCGATCGTAGCTTCAGACGTCGGAGGCATTCCTAACGTCGTCGGCGATATCGGCAGAATATTTAAGTACGGAGATATCCGAGCTCTTGCT
>Ga0209048_10001651_pt1 | contig 22677 bp, 22 predicted proteins | sample FrelakmetCRP12CR_FD_187146 | JGI IMG/M metagenome (GOLD analysis project Ga0209048, IMG submission 187146) | Freshwater lake sediment microbial communities from the University of Notre Dame, USA, for methane emissions studies - CRP12 CR (SPAdes)... | ecosystem: Environmental > Aquatic >... | reverse complement strand
GAGCGCTTCGGGAAAAACATCATTGTGACCGATCACCTCAACTGGTCCACCGATGAGATCGTCCGGGCCAGCCTCGATCGCTACATGGTGGAGAAGGCCTTCCGTCAGTCAAAGGATGACGATCTTGTGCGCGTCATGCCCAACCGTCATTGGACGGATGGGCATGATCCGTTGCCACATTCTGACCTGTGTCATTGCCCTTGCTTATCTGCGTCTTATAGAAATTCAGCTGGAGCGTTCGGGTATCCCGATGACTGCTGTCACTGCCATGCAAAAGCTCCACAAGCTGGATTCATGTCTTTGGTGGGCTTCCGCTGGCAAGCCGCAGCAGGTCATTGAAGAGCCCACCGAAACACAAGCCCAAATCATAGGGGCATTTGGCTTCGAGATAGCCAGTGGGGTCTTACACCGTCTCACTCTCTAAGAGGTTGAAGTGGTTAGATATTCCTGCCATTTTGACCGTACCTTCTTTGAATCGCTGTAAACACCACCACAAATAATCAGGTCATCGACTTTCTCAAAATACACAGTCTTAGGGAGCACCTGTCTGGTTACCGGATGGTACCATTTGTAGTCTATCCAGCCACTCCCCTCCTTGTTGGCGATGTCAAGGATCTCTTTGATAAAGAGCTTGCCGTCAGAATCTTTGAGATTAATGAATTCTTCGCCTATAAATCTTTCATTGACTCCATGCGCAAGCATGGTCCCTCCGGGGCTCAAAACGAAAATATAGAATTCGTCCCGAACAAACTGCCCCTTGGAATTGGTGAATTCAGCCAGAGCGATCCTTCTACCAGAATCGTTATAGAACGCTAATGCCTTGTCCACCCAAGCCTTCGCTTCATCTTGTGGTTTTGAACTCATAGATTCCTCCTTCGATGGAATGTGAAAAAAGTGGCTAAGGGTTAATTGGCGCTTTTTTGTATACATTCATGCGTCCCTTTGTCAAGGCAGAACTAGTTGAGATTTTTCTCCCATCTCGGAGCTGCAAACCCAGAAAATGCAACCCCTTCATCCAGGGTCACTCTTATCGCATCTGACATGCCCCCCAAAGATGAGTCTGAATGTCAATTTATAGAACAAGAACCTCACAAGGAAAGGCAGCCAGGATGGAGATGAAGGCATTTACCCCCGAGCAGACTATGGGAAAACTGAGGGAGGTGTTAAGGCATCGCAATCACACCTATTCCACTTCGAGCAATGATGAGGGCCAAATCTAATCACAGCACAACATGACTTTCTTCTTGAAGTCGGTAACCAAAATCTTTAGAATTCGATCACACGCATACCTCCCGAGAACTCATAACCATCTAATTCTGCGGAATAGTTTGGACCTCGAGCTCAGGATACTCCTCGCAGCAGCCCCCAGCTATTTGTAGGAGACATAATGGAATTGAAACCCATCCCATTATGTTGGAACCTTTGAATATCGGCATTCCTTAACCTCCATACCAGGATGGAAATCTTGTCGGTTGCGTTCTTGGAGACCGGAAATGAAGGATGAATACAAAAGCAAGAAGAAAGTCATATTTCAAAGGCCTGAAGCATACCCCATCAGGATTAAAGCGTACGTTTGGGGCCTCGGGATAATATGGTCGCTTGTCGTAGCGGCCTCGCTGATGTGGAATGTCTATCAAAAAGAGCGGGAAATCCTGGACTTCGCACGTTATCAAGCGCGGGTTGCTTACGAAAAAGACGTAATATACCGCCGTTGGAATGCAAGACACGGGGGCGTATATGTGCCGGTTACCGAAGAATCACCACCCAATCCCCACCTTAAGGTGTCAGAAAGAGACATTAATACTCCCTCTGGAATTATGCTGACAAGAATGAACCCAGCCTACATGACCCGGCAGGTGCATGAAATGGCTACGGAGGAATACGGAGTTAAGGGCCACATCACGAGCCTTAATCCGATTCGTCCTGCGAATACTCCTGACCAGTGGGAGACTGAAGCTTTGCAGGCTTTCGCACACGGAGCGAAAGAAGTCAGTTCTTTACAGGAGATGGAAGGCCAGCCCTATTTGCGTCTGATGCGGCCCTTGCTTACCGAACATGACTGTCTGAAATGCCATGCTGTCCAGGGTTATAAGTTGGGAGACGTCAGGGGCGGGATAAGTGTCTCCCTTCCCATGACGCCCCTTTGGGCCATTGGGCGCTCTCAGATAGTCATGTTATGTTTATGGCACAGTTTTTTATGGCTTTTTGGATTGATTGGTCTTGGATTCGGTGGACGCCGCTTGGCCCAACAGATCACTGAGCGCAAGCAGGCGGAGGTTTCACTGCGACAGAGCGAGGAACGTTTCAGAGTATTATCGGAGGCTTCGTTCGAAGGGATCGCTTTTACAGAAGGGGGACGACTTATCGATGCAAATACTCAACTTGCACAAATGCTTGGATACGATCTATCTGAAATCATAGGCAAGCCTGTTTCCGACATGATCCATCCGGAAGACTGGGAATTGGTCAAACGAAATATGGAAACCGGATATGGAGGCACTTATGAGAACCGGTTGCTTCGAAAAGATCAATCAACGCTAATTGTGGAAACGCGGGCTATACAATTCAATTATCGCGGACGCATAGTCAGAGCAACGGTTCTGCGAGATATCTCTGAGCACAAACGGGGAGAGGTAGCCCTTCGAGAAAGTGAAATGCGCCTCAGAACCATTTTGGAATCCATTCAAGCCGGTGTAATCGTTGTCGATGCAGAGACACGCCAGATTCTCGATATCAATTCCACAGCATCAAAACTCATCGGCGCCTCCAAGGAAGAGATTCTAAACCACGTATGTCACAAATATATCTGTCCGGCGGCAAAGGGGAAGTGTCCAGTCAATGACCTTGGACAGGCCGTAGACAATTCCGAACGTCTTTTGCTTGACCACAAAGGGCGAGAAATACACATTCTCAAAACGGTTGTTCCGGTGAAGTTGACCGGTCGGGACGTTTTGCTGGAGAGTTTCATCGACATCACCGAGCGCAAACGGGCCGAGGAAGCTTTAAGGGAGAGCGAGGCCACCCTGAAGAGCATCTTCCGAGTAGCACCCATTGGCATTGGTCTGGTTACCGATAGGATTCTAAAACAGGTGAATGACTGTTTATGTGAAATGATCGGCTATTCGAAGGAAGAACTCGTAGGTAAGAGCTCAAGAATTCTCTACCCAAGCCAGGAAGAATTCGAGTGGGTCGGTAGAGTTAAATACGCTCAGATCAGTCAGCGGGGGACAGGAACTGTGGAGACCCACTGGCAGAAGAAAGACGGTGCGATGATCAACGTTTTGTTGAGCTCCACCCCTCTTGATCCAATTGATCCTACTGCCGGGGTTACTTTTACCGCTTTGGACATTTCGGAACGCAAGCGAGCGGAGTCGGCCTTGAGCGAGAGTCAGGCGAGGTTCAGGGAGCTGGCCGAGTTGCTGCCTGAAACGATTTTTGAAATGGACACCAGCGGGAATCTCACCTTTGTCAATCGGAATGCTTTTGATCATTTCGGGTATTCTCAGGAGGACTTCGAACACGGCCTGAATGGTTTTGAGCTGGTATCTCCCGAAGACCGTCCCAGAGCTTTGGAGAATGCAAAAAGAGTGATGAGCGGTGAGAAGATCGGGCTCAGTGAGTACAAAGTATTAAGAAAAGACGGGACCACATTTCCCGCTATCATGCACACTACCACAAAGTTGCATGACGGAAAGCCGTTAGGGCTCAGAGGCATTGTCATCGATATCACTGAAACAAAGAAGCTTGAATCACAACTCCGCCAGGCTCATAAAATGGAAGCTATCGGTACGTTGACTGGCGGTATCGCCCATGATTTCAACAACCTCCTCCAGGTTGTCCAAGGCTATGCGGAATTATTGCTCCTAAGAAAGACGGAAGGGGAATCAGAATACAAGGTGCTCCTGGAGATCAGCCGTGCTGCAAAACGAGGGGGGGAGCTCACCCGCCAGCTTCTCACGTTCAGCCGCAAAGTGGAATCCAAACTTCAGCCCATTGACCTCAACCGGGCTGTTGACGATATAAGGAGGTTACTGGAACGGACTATCCCCAAAATGATCAAGATAGAGTTGCATCTCATGGGCAACCTTCATAGTGTCAATGCCGATGCGTCACAAATTGAACAGATACTGATGAACCTGGCGCTAAATGCAAGAGATGCGATGGCAGACGGTGGCACGCTCACTATCGAAACGAAAAACCTTATCCTGGATGAGGATCATTGCCACACCCAGCCCGAGCTGACTCCCGGGAAATATGTCCTGCTTGCAGTCAGTGACACGGGTCATGGCATGGACAAGACGACGCTTGAGCATATCTTTGATCCATTCTTCACCACCAAAGAAGTCGGGAAAGGTACCGGCCTGGGCCTTGCCATGGTCTACGGCATTGTCAAGAACCACCATGGGCACATCACGTGTATGAGCGACCCGGACGAGGGAACCGCATTTAAGATCTATTTCCCTGCTATGGAGCAACTCGAAGAAGCTCTCAATGTCATTACGGGGGCAACTGAGCCACGAGGTGGCAATGAGACCTTACTTCTTGTGGACGACGATGACTCTGTGCGTGAACTGGGACAAGAAATTCTTCAAAGGTATGGGTACACGGTGATCAGTGTGCCAGACGGTGAGAGTGCCCTGCAGCTCTACCGAGATGAGAGAGATAGAATTGACCTGGTCGTCCTTGACTTGATTATGCCTGGAATGGGAGGAGCGCAGTGTCTTCAAAAGCTTCTCGAGATAGATCCCCAGGCCAAGATTGTCATAGCTAGCGGTTATTCTGTCCCCGGACAGCAAGAGAGAACTACAGAGATCGGGGCCAAAGCCTTTATCAATAAGCCGTATGATGTCCAAGAGATGCTCAAGGTGGTTCGGGAGATCCTGGACTGAGAACAGGAAAAGAAATCTGCGACTTTAGTGGTGGCATTTACTGGATCTCTACCACTCATACCGCGGAGGATCCATACGAAGGTTTTGACAGCTCTCCTCTGCACGTAACAGACATGCTGACCCGCATGGTGGCCATATAATTTCTTTATCTGCAGTGCCCGGAACGCGAAGACAGCAGCAAGATCCTCTCTGAATTAATCTCTAGGTGGTTCTAATGGTATGGTAGCCTGCTGGCACATATAGGGTAAAAGTAAGCCTCTACGATGCCATGACCAGCCACATAGCCTTGTCTGGAGGCCATTTCTTCATTGGCTGTGCGTAATTGCCCATAGGTAGACCCTCATCCTCTCGGGAATAATGCTTCACGGGTCGGCGGTTACCAGTGAGAATCCCCCTCAAGTTAGCGCTTTCTTATTTCTTAGGGTATCCCACTGATTGAGCGAACATGATCTTCTGCTCCGGCTTCAGCTTCATCTCTTTTGCCAGCGCATCCCTGTCGATATTCGCCCGCACGACTGTTGCCAGACCTTCCGACGCGCAATAGAGATAAACATTCTCACTGATGAAACCGGTATCGGCGCCCACCCAGACATCCTTGTCCGCTCCTCCTCCGGTGGCCCTGGAGTAATCCGCTACATAAACAAGATTTACCGTTGCTTCCTTGACATAAGCCTGACCGCCGGTCATAGTCCGGACGTCTTTGGTCAAAATTGGGTTAAGTATGTTTTTCTGGGCGTCCCAAAGGAAAAGACCTTCAGGGGTTGCGACATAGATATCAATCTCCTGCCAGTTCTTTGCCGATGGGGCGGTCCTCCTGCCGTCCGGGCGATTGATGCCAAAGGCAGCCCAAAGCAGGTTTGAGAGGGTTTGCATGGGGAGTTTTTCTTCACTGAACGTCCGGACGCTCATCCGACTTTTTAAGACTTGCATCAGGGGCTTTCCGCCCTCCATTTGCGGAGTGGGAAGCTGGATAGGCGAAGAATCAGCCCCATAACTCGAAAATGAACTTACGAATATGAGGGTGAATACCAAAATGGCGAAGACTGTTAACTTGGCTTTCATTGAAATCCTCCGACTAAAAGGGTTATTTGTCTTTACAGGCTTGGCAACTTCTTCAATGAAGGCTGGTTCTTACGCTCTTTCCCCAAAGGATTTGACCTCCAGTGCAGTTCCATTTTTAGACATTTGTCCAGTTTTGTCCACTCATCGGAAAAACAAGTTCAGCAAGCCCTAGTCTTTCCCTTTAGGCTTGCACTCCCTCGCTAGGCGTTGCGCCTCGGCGATCTGGGATCGGGTCATGCACCTGGCAACTGTATCTCTGCCTTTTTGAGCCTCCGAATTGCCTTGTGCCGCCGCCAAAGTAAACCACATATGCGCCAGCACGAAATCCTGCGGCACGCCTTGGCCATAAGCGTACATCCATCCAAGACTAAATTGTGAGTTATCATTTCCTTGGTCAGCCGACATGCGGTACCACTTCGCAGCCTCGGCATGGTCCTGCGGCACGCCTTGGCCTTTGGCGAAAGCTGTTCCTAGAAGACATTGTGCGATAGCATCCCCCTCTTCCGCCGATTTGCGGAGCCAATCAATATCCTTTTCATGGACCAGGTAGCACGTGAGCATACGGAGTTGTGCCTCAAGATGCCCTTGTTCTGCCGCCTTGCGGTACCATTTTGCCGCCTCGTCCTTGTCTTTCGCTACGCCTTCGCCTGTATCGTACATAAATCCCACAAAATATTGTGCTTCAGCATTTCCCTCTTCAGCCAAGGGCTTAAACTCCTTATATGCCTTGACGTAATCGCCTCTGTCATAAGCCGCTTTACCGTCATCGAAACCGGCATATGCAAGGGAAAGCACCAACAAATAGAAAAGGGGCACCAAAAAAACTAGACGCCTACACACCCATCACTCCCTCAAACTCGCAACCGGGAAAATAGCTATTGCACCGGAGATGTTGGAGGAAACGGATAAGGGGCTGGTGCAGACGGGTAGCCCATAGAAGGAGGAGGCTGTGGCGGTGGCGGGTAAGGCTGTTGATAACCTTGCGCCATGCCGGGAACCTGGTTCCCCTTCGCGTACATGCACTGTTGATAGGCGATGTCGTATCGACGTTGAGCATCTTGTCCGGAGGCCTGCCCCTGCTCGGCGCCCCAGAGTGTGCCGCCAAGAAGGCCACTTCCCGCCCCGATGGCTGCACCAATACCCGGATCTCCGCTAGCTGCGCCGATGGCTGCACCAAGGCCTGCTCCAATGACCGTCCCAAGGACAGCACTGGTCGCCGTGTTCTGATTGGCCGTCTCCTGGGGCGTCTTGCCGACCTGCTGAAGCGCCCACTGCCGACAGATTGTGTCCTCGGCCTGAAAAACATCGAATGGCTTCCCTGGGGTCGGCAGCGCCAATACGCTCGGACCGGGTGGGACAGTCGCGCATCCGCCTATCACCAGAAACATCAGACATAAGAACAGACTTCGCATACACTTCATCGTGCTATCCTTTCTGTTGACCACGTCGATCCGGAGAAGGAGCAACCTTCGTCCAGCCGCCCGGACACTCCTTAACGTATCTGCCCTCCGTCGCGTTAGACATACCAAACGTAATATTATACCAATCGAATGCATCCTGCAATCTCCACTAGAACCCTGGTGGGCATGAATATAATCCCACACCCCAAAGAAGAGCTGTCATGATTAAAAGTTGATTGCCTTGCCGATGGTGACTCACAAGAGCTGCTGCGCTAGCAATGCAGGGCCATCTTGAGCCAGTCTCTCAGGGCGTCATTGATGGCATGGACTCCCACTCCGGGCTTATAGCCGCCTTCGCGGACAGCCTCCTGGATCAATTCCTGAGGAGCATCGATTTTGGCGATTTCATCCATTTCTTTCATGTCTCTTCGAACAAGCGTGACTTTCAGTGGTTTTTCCCAGTCATACACGACGAAATAATAGCTTTCCTGCCCCATGTATCTCACGAAGTCATCTTTTCGGGCCCACCCCGTGCCCCATTCCAAATAGGTTTCCACTGCCTTCTCCGGAGTCATCTCCCAGTCTATTTGATCGATGATTTCTCTATGGTTGCTTAATTCTTCCAGGTCCCACACCAAAGTACCCTCCTTCGGGCTCATAGGTTCAACGATAGATGTTCTCACAGGTCATCGGGAGATCGTTAGTCAATCCGTTGGAAAAGAGAATCTGGTAGAGGCGGTTCGTTCCATATCTGAAGCATGCCGAGGAGGCATTTAGATAGAGTCGCCACATGCGGACGAAAACTTCACCAAACATCTCTTGGACCTGTGCGGCATTGCTTTCAAAATTCTCCAGCCAGCATTGCACGGTGCGGGCGTAGTGGATGCGCAAGTTTTCCACATGGAGAACCGAAAGGTCAGTCTTTGCCATGTGCTCGACCATTTCCTTGAGGTTCGGAATATAGCCTCCCGGGAAGATATAGCGATCGATCCAGGGATCAGTAGCAGCATCAACCTCCTTGCCAATGGTATGCAGAAGACCCAGCCCGCCTCGTTTCAATAAAGTCGAAACCTTATGCATAAAGATCGGGATAAAACGTCTTCCCACATGCTCGAACATTCCGATAGAAACGATCTTATCGAAAGTCCCGCAGAGATCTCTATAATCGGCGACGATAATTTGAATCTTGTCCTGGAGATTTAGCTCTTTGATTTTGCGCCCGGCATACTCACACTGATTCCTGGAAAGCGTATTTCCGAACCCTGTGACCCCATATTTCGCGGCCGCATAAATGAGCATACCGCCCCAGCCACAGCCAATGTCAAGGAGGGTTTCCCCCTGGCGGAGTTGGAGCTTTCGTGCGATCAGTTCGTACTTATTCAGCTGGGCCCGTTCGAGAGTGTCGCCTGTATCCTTAAAATAGGCGCAGGAGTATGTCAGGGTGGGGTCAAGAAAGAGGGAGTAGAAGTCATCGCCACGGTCATAATGGTGCGAGGCGTTTTTCAGGGCCTGATTTCTGGTATTTGGAGCTGTTAGGGAGAGACCCCACAGCAGTATTTTCAGCGGAAAGGGGAGTGCCTGTTCATCAAATCCGATGGCAAGCCCGAGGCGCAGCAGTTCCTGAAGCTCCCCCTCAACTTCCAGTTCACCTGCCATGTAGGCTTCGCCAAACCCCAGAAACCCTTTGCTCACCAAGTCCTTCGCACTCTTTTCCGTGTTCAGACGCAGGGTCACTTTGGGCCGTTCATGGTAGTTGAAGGTGTCTCCATTCCACAGTTCAAAAGAGAATGCCGCATTGGGATCGGCCCGGTGCATCAGATCACATAGGTTCCTGATTGCTTTCCGTACCACAGATCTTCCACTCACGTTGTCTCCTCCTACGGGAGGCTGGGGAATAATACTCAGTAAAGGTCCACACAACAGAGTGACCGAAAAACTGTAGGTTGGGTTGAGCGGAGCGAAACCCAACACAAGCTTTCGGTGGGTTACGGAGCAAAAACAAGCACCTAACCCACCCTACGCACGGAATTCGGACAGGCTGTTATTTGAGGCTGTACTTGGAAGTCTGCAGTCTTCTGTAAACCACATTCAATCCTGCATCGAGGCGACATTTTTCAAATCGGTGCTGAGTAGTTGTTCAATCAAGTACCTCGTCTTGACAGCTCCTGCTATGTCAATGGAGTTCCCTTGGGGAGAGGGTGGCCATCCTTTTCTCAAAGCCTCGCCGATGGCAGCGAAAAGAAATTCCGGATCCAAAGCCTCAATGACCTTCACCAGCCCTAAGCTTTCAAGGCGCTTTGCACGCAGAGTTTGTTCCCGGTTTTGCGGGAAGGGATAGACGAGCGCTTTGACTCCGGTATTCAGGATATCCATACAGGTATTGTACCCGGCCATGCTGACGGAAAGCTCGGCAGCCATCAGTTCCGCCAGGAAGTCAGGGGAGAAGGGCTGTAGGGCGATGCGCATGTCGTTCTCAGCCAGTTTTGCCAGGAAATCCCGATCATCCTTCTCCATGAATGGTCCGAGAAAGACTTTGAGGGTAACGCTTTGATCGGGCATAGACTGCACCGCCATAATGGTTCCGGCAAGAAGATCTGCTCCCACTTTCCCGCCGCCGCTGCTGGCCACGATGACTTTTTGCCCCGGCTTTTTTTTGACTGTGGGCAAGGGCCTGGTCACAAAACCAGTATAGCGTATTGGAATGGAAATTTTATCTACTTGCGTGAAAGTTTCTTCCAATGAAATCAACTGGGGATCGGAATGAATCAGAACCAGGCTATAGTGCGTATTGAGAATATCCAGGACCCATTGCTCGTATTCGGCCTGTTTGGCCTTCTCTACCAGGATGTCCCTGAGGCTGCAGATGACTCGAGTCGGCATCCTTTGCTCACGGATTGCTTGCAGGACCGGCATGAGTTCAAAGCGGAACTGCCTGCGCCCAAAAGGGAAAAGCTCGGTGAGCAGCACCTGGGGTGCAAAATCCAAGAACGCCTCGAGGAAAAGCCCGGTTCGCGCAGCTTTGATTTCCTCAAGGCTGCCGTTGCGCACTTCCATGGACTTGAATTCGGCATCCATCATGAGGGGTGGAAGCAAAACCCGCCTCACATGAGGCGGAGTGGTGAAGCCGGGGAGGGGATCGCCGCCTTCCACGAACATGACCTCATGCCCATGGAGGGCCCGAGTAATTTCCATGCTTCTGAAGAAATGGCCGATGCCCAGGATGTGCTGGCTATAAAGCATGATCTTCATGAGCGGATAACGTCCACAGGTTGAATGGTGATTGCCCTCCAGCTCCTTTTATCCCGCTCGCAGCGAGGTGACGATATTCATGCGTGCCGCCCGAAAAGCGGGAAGTATTCCTCCAATGAGGCCCATCATCAGCGCAAATGCCAGAGCGTCGAAGACTATGGACCGCGTCAGGGTAAACCGAAAAGACAAGTCGGAGAAGGTCTGCCAGTTCATGGTTGAAATGGTGAGTTGATCCATGAACGAGGCGGCGAATATGCCAAGTAACCCACCGATGAAACCCAAAAAGAGCGATTCCATGAGGAATGCACTCAGGATGGTTCTCCGCTTGAATCCCAACGCACGCAATGTCCCGATTTCCGCAACACGGCTGGAAACCGCTGCGTACATGGTGACCATGGAACCGATGACCGCTCCCAGGCCGAAGATGAGCGTCAAAGTGATACCGAGAATTCGGATGAAGCTGGCCATGATGCGCGACTGGGCCGCATAGTATTCCGTCTCCCTCCAGGCTTCCACGGTGAGACGAGGATCTTTCATGACGCGCTCGCGCAGCGATGCGAAGGCTGATGAGTCTGAGAGTCTGGCGATTACCGATGAGTAAACGGGTCGGCGAAAGGAGCTCATAATCAGGTCGGCATCCCCCCAGATTTCCGATTCGAAGCCATTCCCGCCTGAGTCCATGATGCCCGCGATGGTCCACGTCCGCATCCCAAAGGTAATGGTTTCCCCCAGTCCACCTATGGCGAAGCGCCGGGCAATACTTTTCCCGATGACAATCTCCGCAGCCCCGGAATGGAAGGGACGCCCTGCGCTGATCTTGAGTTGGGGCCGCAGGGCAAAGGAGTTGCGGGGATCTACCCCGCGCAGGGTTATGTTGGCAGCGCTCTTGTCGCTTCGTCTGCCAAGTGAGATAAGGACCACGACTTCTCGCGCTGCAAACCTACGTCCCTCATCAGTGCCCTCGATTTCCGGCTGGTTTTCCAGGACCCCGGCTTCCTCACGGTCGACGACGCTCTGTACCTCGGTCTCCGATGAGCGACGGATGAAGACAACATTGTCCGGGTTGCCGGTGCCCACCAGCGTCTTTTCGAGACCCATTGCCAGCATCAGCACGGCGGCGAAAACAAACACTACCAGACCCATGCCTCCGGCGGTGAGCAGAGTAGTCAGACGTCGCACCCATAGATTCCGGTAACTATATCGGGCGAGGATGAACATGCCGCTTTCTCAGTACTTGGGCGACATCAGAATCTGAGTCAGCGTCTCGCGGTCTTCCTCGGTGAAGACTTTCTGTGTATCCGCAATCTTGAGAGGCCTCGCTTCGAAGCTGTCGAGCAAAGATGTGAGAAAACCGGCAATAGCAGGTCTTTCGCTTCTCATTTCGGAACTGGGTGTGAGTTTCGATTTGAGAGGCGCGACTCGCACCAGGGTGCCTGGCTGCAGATGCTGCCAGGTGTTCATCAGGTTTTCCGCCCGATCCGGATCGTCAGCACTTTGCGCGATCCTGGCCAGAAGCTTGAAGACCATGGCGTTCTTCCGGATTTCCCCTTCTGCTTCCATGAGAACCTTCTCTGCTTCCTTGACTTCACCGGATTCTTTCAGTGCCCATCCAAGCAGCACGCGGCCTCGGAGGTGATCTGTGTGAAAGGTGAGACCCTGCCGGCAAACCCTGACAGCTTCTGCCCACAGCCCCCGAGAACATAACTCCTCGGCAAGGAGTTCGAAAACTCGTGAACCCGGATCAATCCTGAGCATTTCCTCAAAACGCTGAATAGAATTCATAAGCCACCTCTTAATTGGTAGGTGAATTGGAACCGGCAGTAACTCACGAAGTGAATTAAATGATATAGCGCTCTGGCGGTCAAGTGGGAAAAAGAGTGGCATCGGACAATGATATGCGCAGCCGAGTGGCCAAATTGTGAGCGTGCCTGAGGGGTTCCGGGATTCGAAACCGGCCCAAACACCGATAAATCAGTTCCTTTGAACCTTCCAGATCGGTGAGATGTCCGGGTGAGATGTAGATGGGTTTGACTCCATCCCGTGAGCAGAAGACCCACCCAACCGCTTCATCCCCTAAATGCAGAGCCGTTGAGCAGCCGCGACGGAGTTCAAGCTGATCGTGCTTGCCGCAAAGAAGCTTCTTGGCGCAGCCTATGGTTGGAAGGTCGAGGCATAATCCAAGATGAGAGGCCAGACCGAACCTTCGCGGGTGGGCAATCCCCTGGCCGTCACACAGAAGCACATCGGGAGGGTGCTGAAGTTTTCGGTAAGTCTCCAGCAGCGGTGGGACTTCTCTGAAGGAGAGCAGGCCGGGAATGTAGGGAAATCCGATGGGCGCCACCAGGTGAGAGGTCTCGACGGGTGCAAGGCCTGGCCACTGAAAGGTTACGATTGCTGCAACCAGTTGATTTGTCGCCGAAACGTAAGATATGTCCGCTGCCCCCAGGATGCTGAAATTTTTCGGAAGAGGCTGTATTTTCACGCGTCCGGCAAGCTCTTGCTGTAAGGCCTTGGCCTCCGCCGGCCGCAAGTCCCATCGATGAACTTCGGGCATTCGGCTCCCTTGTGGTTCATCACCCAAGAAAGTAAGCACTCAGGACCCAAGACTCAGGACTCAGAGCTCAGGACTCTCGTTTATTAACTACAGCGGGAAAATCCACAGGAGCGGCAGACGATGCAGCCGCCTTCGTGTTCTACGGCGGCTCCGCAGTCGGGGCATGCCCCCATCAGGCTTTGAACCGGGGTTATATTGGCCTGGGCCTGATGGTTCAGTACTTTAGCAATGGCATCGGAACACGAGACGATCTGTTCGCCATTCTGCCACATGGGCGAAGGGCAACGGATGCCCATCAACTGCTTGATGATGGATTCAATCTTGACGCCGGAACGCAACGCCAAAGAAATCAGACGCCCCGTGGCTTCGATCTGTGAATAGGCACAACCGCCGGCCTTTCCCATTGAAGCAAAGACCTCGCAAAAACCATGCTCATCCCAGTTGACCGTGACGTAAAGCTTTCCGCAACCGGTGTTGATCCGTTCCGTCATGCCGCTGGTCCAATCCGGACGCGGGCGAGGCTCAACCTGGGGATACTGTGGTTTGCGCTGGATATTGAGGACCTGTGCATCCCGGCTGCCATCCCGGTAGATCGTCAAGCCTTTGCAGCCCAGGTCGTAGGCCATGAGGTATGCGTTGCGGACATCCTCAGAAGTGGCAGTGAACGGAAAGTTGATGGTCTTGCTTACAGCGTTATCGGTGTACTTCTGAAATGCAGCCTGGATATGGATGTGCCATTCCGGACTCACGTCATGGGACACCACAAACCCCCGGCGCACCTTATCCGGGATTTCCCGGAAATCCCTGATGCTCCCTTTTTCGGCGATCCGCTTCATCAGTTCTTCCGAATAAAAGCCCTCCGCCTTTGCCAGCTCCTGGAAAAACGGATGGACCTCCAGCAGTTCCTGGTTGTCCAGTACTTTGCGGACAAAGCTGATGGCAAAGAGCGGTTCAATCCCACTGGAACAGCCCGCAATGATGCTGATGGTTCCGGTCGGCGCAATGGTGGTGGTCGTAGCGTTCCGCATGTACGGCGTATCGGGGCGGTCATAGACCGAGCCGTGATAATTGGGAAAATTCCCTCGTGCTTTGCCCAGATAGGCAGAGGCTGCTTTGGATTCCTCCTGAATAAAGGCCATAATGGTTTCCGCCGTCTGCACGGCCTCTTCGGAATCGTAAGGAACACCAAGGGCGATGAGCAGATCGGCAAAGCCCATGACGCCGAGTCCGATTTTGCGGTTCGCTCGGGTCAGTTCTTCAATTTTGGGGAGGGGGTACCGGTTGACCTCGATGACGTTGTCAAGAAAGTGGACGCCGTCCCACACTACGTCCTTCAGGTGGTCGTAATCGATCTTCCCGTCTCTAGTCATGTGAGCCAAGTTGATCGACCCGAGATTACAGGATTCATAAGGCAGCAGAGGCTGCTCGCCACAGGGATTGGTGCTCTCAATTTGTCCCACTGCAGGGGTAGGATTGGAGTGGTTCATCACATCCAGAAAGATGAGTCCCGGCTCGCCATTCTTCCATGCAGACTGCACGATCTGGTCAAAAACCTTTCGCGCGGAAACAACTTTAGACCGCTCACCCGTGCGGGGACTGATCAGGTCGTATTCCGTATCATCCCTCACCGCTTTCATGAAAACGTCAGTGGCCGCCACGGATATGTTGAAGTTGGTCATCCGGTCGTTGTCGGTTTTGCAGGTGATGAACCTTTCGATATCCGGGTGATCCACCTTGAGAATGCCCATGTTCGCTCCGCGGCGGGTACCACCCTGCTTGACGGTTTCGGTGGCCACATCAAAGACGGTCATGAAGGAGACCGGGCCGCTTGCTACGCCTTGAGTGGTCAGGACCTGATCGTTTTCGGGTCGGATTCTCGAAAAGGAAAAACCCGTGCCGCCCCCGCTCTTGTGGATCATTGCCGCGTGCTTGATCGCATCGAAAATACTGTCGATGGAATCCTCCACCGGCAGCACGAAACAGGCCGAAAGCTGCCCCAGGGGGCGGCCGGCATTCATCAGCGTCGGAGAATTGGGGATAAAGTCGAGGGAGACCATGAGCCGATGGAATTTTCGAGCCGTTTCTTCCACCTTTTGGGACGCTTCATACGAGGCATCTCCCTGGGCAATGGCCCGCGCCACCCGCCAGAACAGTTCTTCCGGGGTTTCGATGGGCTCGTTTTTCTCGTTCTTCTTCAGGTAGCGCTTCTTGAGGACCACCAAAGCATTGTCTGATAACTGTATCGGAGGTTCCTTTTTTTCTCGTGTCTTACGTTTCATTTCATTAGTCACAGGCGGTCCCTCATGCTGCAACATTTGCACTCCAACCATGCTATCCAGATCATCCATACTAATTTTATCCTCGTTTCAAGACGAAAACAAATTGTCCGGTGATGTAAAAATAATGTCGATCATTGGAGAAACCCAAACTTAACCGGTTCTCGGTTTCAGGGCAGCAACCGGTTTTCATGACCGGTCTTGAAATTCTATGCTCCATCATAGGGGAAAAGACACGGCTGTCAAAAGATAAAATGTCATGGGATCATGAGGTGTTTCAGCGAAGTCTTAGATATTCAAGACAAATCTACTCTTCTCTGCACCTCACATAGACTGCTTGGCTATGGTGCTGGTTTGAGATTATACTACAGTTCCACGGAATAAAGTGACCATAGTCCCAGAACGTCATTCCCGCATGCTTTAAGCGGGAATCCAGAAGAAAACCCTGGATGCCCGCCGTTCGCGGGCATGACGGGTCGGTATCGGACACTCATTTATGTGGCGCTGTAATACTCGACACGGCAGATTGCCCGGAGTGAGCCCAAGAACTGCCGTTTCTCTGCGCTCTCTGCGTCCTTGCGGTGAAGTCTTTTGGGTTGCGGCTTTTGGCCGCGCTATGAATACATTTAACCCGGAGTCGATGAAACTGGCCATGAACCATCATTCCTTGCTACCCCTGATACTGGCCGCCTGGCTGCTTGCTTGTCCCTGCCTGGCCCAGGAGAAAGCGGATACTCAAACCTCAATACCGCAACTGGTCCCCAAGGTCTTCATCAAAGAGGACAACAGCGAGCAAAATAAGGATGCTAAGACGCAGCCATCGCCCTTTCCGGGGCTCGCCGAGGTGGTGCCCCGCGCTGCCGATCTTGGGCAGAAGGCGGTTAGAGCTGAAGAAGCCATTGCGGTAAACAGAGATACTTCATCCTTCGAGAAGCGGATCCTCGACACTGAAACCCAGGTCAATCAGCTTGCCAGGAAGATAACAGGCATGGGTGATCCTGCCGGCTGGAATATCTACCGGTTAATTGATGTTCAGCACCTGATTCAAGGTGAAAAGAGCAAACTTGGAGCGCTCCTCGATCCGATTTCCGCAAAACTCTCGGCGCTTGAAGCCATCCGCAGGAACTGGGAGGACGAACACGCCTTCTGGAAAAAATGGGAAGAGTCTCTGAACGAGGCCCAACCAGAAATTCCTCACGAGACATTCAAAAAAGCTCAGGAGACAGCAACCGCCGTCGTGCAGTCCGCTGCCAACGCTTCGGCATCAGTTCTGGTGCTGCAGCAAAAGCTCACTAAACAGCTTGACGAAGTCCGCCAGCTGAGCATCCCGGTTGATGCGGCCCTGAAAAAGTTGCGCAGCGAAACCTTCCAGAAGAATGCCCCGTCTTTCTTCAGCGTGGAATTCTATGAACCGTTCAACACGATGCTTTGGGCTGCGATAAAAGATGGCGCGGCTGATGCCTGGGAGATGGAGAGCGAATATCTTCCTAACTACGGGTGGGTGATTTTCCTGCAGATCCTTGTGACCGTCACCCTGATTTTCCTAATCGAGCGCCGTCGGCAATTCCCGGAGAAGACCAGGGAATGGCATTTCATAAGACAACATCCGTGGGCTTTTTCCATCTTTGCCATACAGGCGATGGCCTTGCTTTTGCTCCAGGGGGCTCCTCCTTTCTGGTTGCTCCTGAACGTAGCCCTGGTGATATTCTCATCATCGTTTTTGATCTCCAGCATGCTTCCCTATGCCAGAGTACGCCTGGTAGTGTTCCTGCTGGCGACTGTCCAGACCATCTCAGCGGTCTTGAAGCTGATCTCCCTTCCGGCGCCCCTATATAGTCTTTACCTGGCGCTCATATGCGTGTCGGGAATAGGGTTCTTTCTTAAGGTCGCTCGGCGCCGTATTGCGGAAAAAGGCGGGGAACTGGATCTGTTCTCCGTGGGGCTTCAAGTGGGATCGCTGATTCTCTTTGTCACCCTGCTTCTCTTGTCTGCAGGGTTCAGCAACCTGGCAAACTACCTGGCGCGCTCGTCCCTCATAACCCTTTTCTCTCTCATCATCGCTTTCCTGATCTTTCACCTCGGCAATGGATGCATCGAGGTTTTTCTTAATCAACCCTTCGTTAAGCGACTGGGGTTCTTCAGCCGTTTCGGGGAAGCCCTTGAATCCCGCCTGAAAAACCTGCTCAAAGCCATCCTCTGGATCGGAGCTTTCATTTTCCTGTTTCAATTGTGGGGCATTTACACGTCCTTTGGTCAGGCTTGGGAGAAGATCTTTGAATTCAAATTTGCCATCGGTGAGCTAACCCTCAGCATCGGCCGCATCCTGGTGGCCACCCTCTTCATCTACCTGGTGGTTTCCGGCTCCTGGTTCATCCGCGCCTTTCTTGACGGGGAGGTGTTCCCCCGGCAGCAACTCGATCGCGGTGCACGAGATGCCATCAAGAAACTGATCCACTATTCGTTCCTGCTTTTCGGAATCATGATGGCGATAGGCTTGATCGGCCTTAACCTGACAAGTTTCGCTTTTCTGACGGGCGCCCTGGGCATCGGCGTCGGTTTCGGACTACAGAATATCGTCAATAACTTTGTCAGTGGCTTGATGTTGCTCTTCGAGCGGCCGTTCAAAGTCGGCGATATGGTCGTCGTGGACAACGAGACCGGTACGGTAAGAAAAATCGGGCTCCGCTCGACCGTCATCGAAACCTTGGATCGTTCGGAATTGATCGTTCCCAATTCTCAATTTATTTCGGGAAAAGTAACGAACTGGACCCGCTCGAACCATATCGGCAGGATCAAGATCGCCGTAGGGGTTGCGTATGGCAGTGATGTTGAACGGGTTCTAAAATTGCTGAAAGAAGCCGGTGAGACCGACCCCCGAGTCTTGAGCAGCCCGGAGCCCAATCCCCTCTTCTTGCGCTTCGGAGACAGCGCCCTGGAGTTCGAACTGCACTCCTGGATTGCCGATGTGAAAGACTTGCTTGCCGTCAGGAGCCATCTCTGTCAGGAAATTGCCCGCCGCTTCCAGGAAGCCGGCATCGAAATCCCCTTTCCCCAACGCGACGTGCACCTGCGCTCGATTGACGAGAGCGTCCTCGATCGAGCGCTCGGTATACAGAAGAAAAGTGAGTAGGGAAAGACATGTTGGCGTAAGTCTTAACTTGGTTCGCTTGCTCTTCCCCTCTGTGTAAAGTGGGCAGGGGGGCCGACTTCAGCGCTATATGCGTTGATTCATCGGTGGCGCTCGAAGGCCAGCCGAACAGCCAGCCCTGCGAGGACAAAACCCATCAAATAGCGCTGTACGGAAACCCAAAGCGGGTTGCGCGCAAACCATCCAGCGATGCTTGCTGCCGTCAGGACGATGAGCAAGTTGACTGTGAAGCTCACGGAAATTTGCGTTACGCCAAGAGTGATGCTCTGCAAGAAGATAGAACCTCGGTCAGGGGCAAGAAACTGCGGAAATAGAGAGAGGTAGAAGATCGCAACCTTCGGATTCAGCAAATTAGTGAGAAAGCCCATCAAGAACAGCTTGCGCGGTGAGTCCTGCGGAAGCTGTTTCGGTTCAAATAGGGAGCGGGCGCCAGGCTCAACGGCTTGCCAAGCGAGCCATAACAGATAGACAGCACCCGCCAACTTGACCATTTCGTAGGCCACGGGCACTGCCAGGAACATGGCGGACAAGCCAACGGCCGCTGCGAGCATATGAATGATGAAACCCGCGACGACACCAAACAGTGAAATGACCCCGGCAGCCCGACCCTGACAAAGAGAGCGCGAGCTCAGATAGATCATGTTCGGGCCGGGGGTCAAAACCAGAATGAATGCGGCCAAGGCAAATAGCAGTAGTTCGTTGGGAGAGATCAAGTGCGCTCCTTCGAACGGTGCGCATCAGTCGCTCGCGTGGAGCGAAGCGGAACGCGAGGCGGCAGGCTCTACAGTCTATCAAGCCGGCCTTACTGCCGTGAACTTGACACTGACTACCTTCCCCTCGACCGCAGCAAGATCCTCTTTGCTCACGGGCGGCGTAAATTCTAGGCCAGGACAAGAGGCCATTGCTTCCAGTTCCTCCGATGAGAGCACATGGCGGACAATGACCTGTATCTCAGTTAAGCCGGACAGCCATATCGTCTGCCAATAATCCTCTTCAGGCACGGCCCCTCCCAAACATCCGGCCCACGTTGATTGAAACCGGGCTTGGAGTTCAGGGGTGACTGCCTCAGTTAGGACAATGTCTGATATAGCAATCCGTCCACCGGGTCGCAGGATGCGAAACATTTCTTGATACACCTCATCCTTATTAGGGCACAGGTTGATGACACAGTTGGAGATCACTACGTCTGCAGAACCGTATGGAAGCGGTGTCTTCGCCATGTCCGCGACATGGAGCTCGATTCTATCCAGCAAGCCTGCCTCAGCCGCAGCAGACTTGGCTTTCTCGACCATTTGGGGGGCGAAATCTATTCCGACCACTCTTCCCTGGAGTCCGGCTTGGTGGGCAGCCAAGATCACATCTATTCCGCCCCCGCAGCCGAAATCTACAACAACGTCACCGGACTGGATGTTTGCGAATCCTGTTGGGTTACCACAACCCCTGGAAAGTTTCAGTGCGGCTTCCGGCACCAAGGCAAGTTCTGCCTGGCTATAGACCCCTTGAGCCACCGCGTAGCCCGAACCGGGCTGTGCCTTACTGGGTCAACATGACTCCTTGTGGCCCCCTGTCTCTGCAAATTTGCCATATCGGCTCTTCACAACTTCCTTAATCTCGTCAGCACTCATCTCGCACGGTCCCTTCCTCTCAATTCATACATTCCGATCTGGTTGTGGGATGCAATCAATACAGATAACGATACCGCTGCAACGCGTCGTTATGCCATGATTTCATCCACCGGCAACATCTGCTTCCCGTGGCGAACTGTAAGTACAGAGATCCTCTTCTCTTCCAGTCGGTAGATTATCCGGTAATTACCGTATATCAATTCCCTTATAGTCTTGTTGACGGTTTCCGGCACAATACGACCGCTTTCAGGGAACGCCTTCAGTTCTTCCACTTTTTTGAAAACCGTATTTGTCCATGCCTCCGCAGCAGTTGGATTGTCCTGGGCTATGTACCCTGCTATCTCCGAGACTCTGTCCACCGCAAGAGGAGACCAAAGAATTCTCATTTTGTGAACCGCTTTAATACACTCGCCTTGGCATGGTCATGGTCAATTCCCTGGCCGGCTTCTATCTGGCCAATGGATGTTTGTATATCTTGAAGCAATTCAATTCTCTCTTGCATGGCCTCGTATTCGCCTGCGTCGAGCAAAACAGCCACGCCCTTCCCGTGTTGTGTGATGATGAGAGGGCGCTTTGTATCATGTATCTGTTTAAGGAAGGAGGCAATACCAGTTCGAAACTCGGACATTGGCCGGATGTCTTCATTGACTCTAAGTCTTTTCATATCGCACCTCACATAAATAGCGTACATTATAACGTACTGTATATGTATCAGTCAATATCATTTTATGGCATGACACAAAGGTCAGCCAGAGGCGGGCGCCCTTTTCCGCCGATTGGCTGGACCGCCTCGTTGGGCTGTTGAATTGGTTGTATGTATCAGTTCTGCACGTAGGGTTAAGCCGAGAGCACCTATCACTTTGAGAATTGTGTCGAAACCGGGACTTCTTTCCCCGGAGAGTGCTTTGTAGAGGCTTTCGCGAGACAATCCGGCATCACGGGCTACTTGAGACATACCCTTGGCCCGGGCTATATCGCCGAGGGCCTTGGCAATGAAGGCAGCATCACCATTTGCCTCCTCAATGCAAGCTTCGAGATAAGCAGCCATTTCCTCGGGGGTACGAAGATGCTCGGAAACATCGTAGGTCGTAGTAATAGTCTTTGCCATGGTATACTCCTATAGATTTCTTGCCAAACGCAAGGCGGTTTTGATGTCCTTGGCCTGGGTATGTTTGTCGCCACCAGCCAGCAGGATTATCAGAGATTGGCCGCCCTGTTTGTAATAAACCCGACACATAACCCAGAATGAGACCACTGTGTCCACGCACATCTTGAGGTTAGTCCTCGACCAATTCCGCTCGCTCAACCACATTTCTGACTTCTGCCACACTGATCATCCTATCTGGCCGGGACATTTGCCGGACAGCATGAGGGAGATAGATAATTCTCATTGCAGCACTCTTCCGGACAGAACTTATGATATCTGAATGATCGGTCATAGGGTACTCTCAAAACAGTATATATCTCAGGGGCAACGCCGCATTGGCAACGCCGCAGGCGGCGCCAACGTTGCGCATAACCGGCGCGCTGAACTGGCACGGACTCTGAATTTACGACACCGAGCTGCACGCCATACGTGGTTGCGCGTCCGGTTCATGCGCTGGTTCGGCCATGATCTTGGGAGGGGCTCGCGATTTCCTGGTACGAGAACTCTTGAAGCCGTGCATTGGTACGTGCATGCTCTATGGTCATGCTGACCAGGTTTCCCTGCCTGTCGAGGTCAGCGTATATGTTTTCACTGATCTCTTTTGTCTCTGCTACTTCGTGGTCTGTGAATTCGACGAGCGCCGTATCCGTGTCTGAAAAATACTTCACCTTCATTGTTGAGTCTCCTTAAAAGATCTACCGAAGAAAGCATTGTGGACGGTCTCGCCGTCTTCCAGCAGAATAATCCGAAGAAATTTGCTCTCCTCCGAAATCCAGCCCCATTTCCGTATTCTGCCATCGGATTGTACCTCTGTCCTCTCCGGGAACTGGATCACGCCGGGTTATCCACTCGTCTAGTATCATAGCCCTGTCGGGCCTCTTTCGCATGTATTTGAAATACTCGGTTGTCTTCAATTCCAATTCCTGTTTTGTGGAGTTCAATCGCCTAAACGAGAAAGCTAAAAATGAACAGTCCATGGATCGAGCCAATCGATTTAGCGCCGTGTTCGATCAAGGTCCATCTAAGGTCCATCTTAAGATAGGGAATCATGAGTTGCTGCACCCCGCCGAAACTGATGGAAGGGGCATTAGCGAGAAAAAAACCTCAGCGCGATCTACTAATCCTTGGACATCGCCGTCAAATACCTCTCCGCCAATGCACCGACAGGCCTCCCTCGTAATGCTAGCCTTGGCGGCTTCCTCCCAAGTTCTTTTACAGGGCCAAGATTTTATAAGTTTCAATGTGGGTCCACTGGTGCGGTGGTCCGATTGCCGGACGTCAAGGTTGTCTGTTTAGGCAATCTTTAACCGCGTCGGGAGGTCTTCAT
>Ga0209048_10001650_pt1 | contig 22682 bp, 20 predicted proteins | sample FrelakmetCRP12CR_FD_187146 | JGI IMG/M metagenome (GOLD analysis project Ga0209048, IMG submission 187146) | Freshwater lake sediment microbial communities from the University of Notre Dame, USA, for methane emissions studies - CRP12 CR (SPAdes)... | ecosystem: Environmental > Aquatic >... | reverse complement strand
CCTCGGGATGCCGGGACCCGCGTACGGCGACTCGCTCGGGGGTCTGTCGATCGCGGGTGGGGTGGCTGCCGCACTGCTCTCGCGCCAGCGCACGGGGGAGACCTCGGTGGTCGACGTGTCGCTGCTCGGCCTCGGTCTGTGGGCCAGCGCGCTCTCGGTCAGCATCTCGCTCGCGAACGGTGAGCCGTGGCCCGGCGGCTACATGGGCAACCCACCCGACGCCCGTACCAATCCGGGCGCGGGTCCGGTGCGCACCTCGGACGGACGCTTCCTCTACCTGGCGATGATCCAGATCTCGAAGTTCTGGGCCGACTTCTGCCGGCACCTCGGACGCGAGGACATGATCGACGACCCGCGCTGGGACACCCCCGAGAAGATCATGGCCAATGCCCCCGAGGCTTCGAAGATCGTCCACGAGGTGATCGGGTCGAAGCCCTACGACTACTGGGTGGAGAAGTTCCGGACGCTCGAGGGTCAGTGGGCGCCGGTCCAGGACAGCGTCGAACTCGCCCATGATCCGCAGGTGCGGGCCAACGGGTGGATCTCGGAGATCGTCGACGCCGACGGCGTCGCGCGCGAGTTGGTCACCAACCCGGTGCAGTTCGACGAGACCCCCGTGCAGCTCACCCGCGGACCTCAGTTCGCCGAGCACACCGACGAGATACTGCGGGAGATCGGGATCGACGGCGATCAGGCGATCGCGCTGAAGATCTCCGGCGCGGTCACGTGACGAACAGCCCGCGCGCCGCGGCGGTCTTCACGACGAGTTCGCCCTGCGACCGCAGGAGACCGAGACACTCGTCGGCCGCGCGATCAGGATCGCGCTTCCGCATGGCGGCAACGATGCGTTTGGTGCCGCGCTGCTGCACCACACCGCTGCCGTCGATGAACGCGAAGAAGTTTCCCGGCACCACCGTTGCCATGTTGCGCATCACTGCACCCAGTCGCGGCGACCGCGCGAGTGCGAGCAGCATCCGGAGGAAGGTGTCGTTCGCGTCGTGAAGCTCATCGGCGGTGGTGGCCTCACCGAGCTGCAACTGCGCGGTGCGCAGTTGCGTCAACTCGTCGTCAGTGGCCCGTTCGGTGGCCCGTCGCGCCGCGAGTCCGTACACCAGCCCCTGGAGCTCGTAGTGGTCGCGCAGAGCTGCTTCGTCGAGCCCGTGTACGAACGCACCACGGTGGGGGGTGACGGTGACCCAACCCTCGCGGTCGAGCGCGATCACGGCTTCCCGCACCGGGATCCGGCTCACGCCCAGCTTCTTGGCGATGGCGTCCTGTCGGAGTCGATCACCCTGCCGGAGCTCACCGTTGAAGATCGCGGCCCGGATGTGCACCGCCACGACCTCGGCGCTGCTCAGGCGCCGCATCACCGTCGGGGTGAACCGGTCGTCCTCCGTCCGCTGCGCGTCCAAGCCGCACACGTTAACCGGGAGTGCTCCAATGACCGATGAACAGCCCACGACCTTCTCCGACCCGCTCGACTCGGTGAGTGGCCCCACCACGCAGTGGACGCGCAACAACGTCGGCGAGGCGTTTCCCGGCGTCGTGACGCCACTGCACTGCGACTTCGTGGTGCGCGCCGGCGAGCTGGGCATCCGTGGCGCGTACCACGAGCGGGGGGCGATCAGCGCCGAGGAGGCCGCTGAGTCCGCCGTCGCCGACGAGCGGGTGATGGCGGCCTTCAAAGGTCGGCTGGCCGTGAACGTCGACACGATGTGCGCCTTCGGCGATCGGGTGTCGCCGAACGCGGCGGCGGAGATCGAATTCGGTCTGCTCGGCTTCGTGCGCGAAGACGCGGTGCGTAACCCGGCGAGCGGTCGGTACGAGCTCGTCGCGCACCGGGACGCCGAGATCCGTGCCGGGATCGAGCCGCGCGCGCACGCGTGCTACGGGGCGATCGAGGAGTTCTGGCGCGCGTCCACCACGCCCGAGGTGCTCGCCGACGTCACGGGCGCGCCGGCGCGTTGGCACGCGGCCTGGGACCACTTCCTCGAGGCTGCGATCGTGATGACCCACGTGACCACGTTCGCGGGGGAGGCGTTCGTCGCCCTGCTCACGGCGTGCGCCACGGCGGGCGCACCCGAGCTCCTCGCTCGCCTCAACGGCGGCTACGGCGACACGCACGACGACCGCATGTCGGCCGACCTCTGGGCGCTGGCCCACGGCGACCTGACCATGGATGCGTTCCTGCACGAATACGGGTACCAGGGCAACCGGGCCGCCGACCTCTACACCACCGTGTGGCGCGAGGACCCGTCGTTGTTGCAGCCGCTCCTCGAAGCGATGGCGACGATGGGTGATGACGACGGTCCCGAGGCCACCGGGCGCACACGGGTCGAGGACCGCATCGCCGCCGAGGCGGAGTTGCTCGGTGCGTTGGCCGGTGACGCGCAGGACGCCGCACGCCGCGCGATTGCCGACGCCCGCCGGTACACGGTGTTGCGCGAGCACGTGAAGGTGTGCTCGCAGCGCTCGCTCGACGGTGCGCGCGCAGCGGCGCGGACCCTCGGCCGCGACCTCGCGGCGCGCGGGTTGCTCGACGACGCCGAGGACGTGTTCCACCTCCTCGCTGACGAGTTCGTCGAGGGCGCGGTACCCGACGTGCGCGAGCGTGTCGCGTTCCGCCAGCGCCGGGCCGCGGAGTACGCGAGGTTCGAGCTGCCCGTGCTCTTCGTCGGCAACCCGGAGCCCCTGCCGATCGACGGTCCGGCTGACGGCGCGACCGCGTCGCTCCTCACCGGCCTCGGCGTGAGCCCAGGAGTGGTCGAGGGGATTGCCCGCGTGGTGCTCGACCCGGCGACCAGTGAGCCGCTCGCACCCGGCGAGATCCTGGTCTGCGCGGCGACCGACCCCAGTTGGGTCGGCCACTTCCTCGTGGCTGCCGCGCTCGTCATCGACGTCGGCGGCCCCATGAGCCACGGCGCGATCGTGGCGCGCGAGCTCGGTGTCCCGTGCGTGATCAACACGGTGGTCGGTACGCAGCAACTGTGCAGCGGTGACACGGTGCGGATCGACGGCACCGCCGGCACCGTCGAGGTGCTCGCGCGGGCCTGAGACCTGCGGTCCTCAGCCGATTTCGACGGGGAGGTGGAAGAGCCCGCGGTTCTGGCCCGAGAGGTCCTGCACCGCGCCCTCGCCCGACACGTGGAACTCGGGGAACCGCTGCAGGAACTCCTCCCACGCGATGCGCAGCTCGAGGCGCGCGAGCGAGGCACCGATGCAGACGTGCGGGCCGATGCCGAACCACAGCTTGCGGTCGAACTTGCGGTGGATGTCGAGGAACTCCGGCTCGGCGTACATGCGTTCGTCGTGGTTCGCCGAGGCGATGACCACGGCGATGTGCGCGTCGGCCGGGATGGTGCCGCTCGGGAGTTCGACCGCCTCCGTGGAGTGCCGGCCGAGGTAGTGCGACGGGTTGTCCCAGCGCAGCAGCTCCTCGACCGCGGCAGGGATCAGCGCGGGATTCGCCACCAGCTCGCGGCGCTGGTCGGGGTACCACGACAGGCCCACGGCGGCGTTGGCGATCGCGCGCGTGGTCGTGTCGTTGCCGGCGAAGGTGAGCTCGAAGAAGAACGCGGCGATCTGTTCGTCGTCGAGGTAGTGCTCGTTGCCCTCGTCGTCGACCATGGGCGTCTGCATGATGGTGCTGATGATGTCGTCGCCGAGATGCTTGCGGCGGTCGACCGTCGCCTCGTAGAGGCGCTCGTTGAGCTCGATCGACGCGGCGATGGCTTCGTCGGGCGCGGCGTTCGAGCTGACGCGCTGCGCGGCGGCGTGGCTCAGTCGCTTCGCGGTGAGCCGGTAGTCGTCGGGCAGGCCGAGCAGTTCCGCGGTGACGTACATCGGGAGCAGCATCGAGAACTCCTCGACGATGTCGAAGGAGTCGCGGTCGCGCAGGTCGTCGAGCAGGTTGCAGCACACGTCGCGGATCCACGGCTCGAGGTTCGCGATCACCCGTGGCGTGAACAAACGGCTCATGACTTTGCGGTGCCAGGTGTGCTTCGGCGGATCCATGAGGATCATGAGCTTCTGGTCGACCTCGTAGCGCTCGAGTGAGACGCCTTCCGAGCTCACGAAGCGCTTCGCATCCACGAGGACGTTCCAGCAGTCCTCGAAGCGGGTGACCGCCCAGAAGCCGCGTTCCTCGTTGTGGTAGATCGGCGCCTCGTCGCGCAACTGCCGGTACAGCGGGTACGGGTTGAGCCGGAATTCCTCGGCGTGCGGTTCCCAGTCGACGATCATCGAGTTCCCCCCTTGGTCCCCGTGTTGTATACAAGATAAAAAGTCGGAGGGGAAGTGGGAGACGGGTTGTTCCGCGACGAGATCCGCGACTGGCTGGTCAGCCGGTTGGAGGGCGACTTCTCCGAGGTTCGCGGGACCGGCGGTCCCGGGCGCGAACACGAGGCCCTCGACGCCCGGATCGCGTGGGAACAGGAACTCGGGCGCGGCGGCTGGATCGGCATGGCCTGGCCCCGGGAGTCGGGCGGTCGCGATCTGGCGATGCGCGACCAACTCGTGTTCTGGGAGGAGTACCTCGCCGCGCGCGGCCCCGGTCGGGTCGGCGTCGTGGGGGACTGGCTGCTCGGTCCCACCGTCGTCGCGCACGGCAGCGCGGAGCAACGCGCCACCGTGCTCCCCGGCATCCTCGACGGCACGGTGCGGTGGTGCCAGGGGTACTCCGAGCCCGACGCCGGTTCGGACCTCGCCAACCTGAGCACCCGTGCGGAACTCGTCGGCGACGAGTGGGTGATCACCGGGCACAAGGTGTGGACGTCGATGGCGCAGATCTCGCACTGGAACTTCGTGCTGTGCCGCACCGGCGCTCCCGACAGCCGCCACCGCGGGATCTCCTACCTCTTGGTCCCGCTCGACCAGCGAGGGGTGGAGGTGCGGCCGATCCGCGACATGACCTCCGGTCGCGAAGACTTCTGCGAGGTGTTCTACGACGGGGCCCGCACCGCGCGGGAGAACATCGTGGGCGAGGTGAACGGAGGCTGGGCCGTCGCGATGAGCACGGTCACGTCGGAACGTGGCTTCGGCACGATGGGCTACCAGCTCTCCTACGAGTACGAGGTCGCCGCGGTCATCGAACTGGCCCGGCGCACCGGTCGGTGGGACGACCCGATGGTGCGCCAGCGCATCGTGAAGGTCTACGAGAAGACGCGCATCATGCGCATGAGCATGATGCGCATGCTCGGTTCGCTGGAGCTGGGGACGACCGCGCCCGTGACGAACGTCTACAAGATGTTCTGGAGTCGGCTGCACCAGGAGATCGGCGAGGTCGCGATGGACGCCATGGGCCCGGACGCGATGCTCACACGCGGTGGGACCCACCCGTTCGACCCGCTGCAGACCGTGTTCCTCTACTCCCGCGCCGAGACGATCTACGGCGGATCCGAGGAAGTGCAGCGCAACATCGTGGGCGAGCGCGCGCTCGGCTTGCCGCGGGAACCGTGACCTCACGAGGATGCGGGCATGAGCGGAGCACTCGAAGGAAGCGTCGTCATCGTCACCGGCGCGAGTCGCGGCATCGGCGCCGCGGTCGCTCGGAGGTTCGCAGCTGAAGGGGCGAGCGTCGCGGCAGTGGCGCGGACCCGGCACGAGGGCGACTTCCACCTCCCCGGTTCGCTCGACCGCACCGTGGCCGACATCGTCGCCGGCGGTGGCGAGGCGGTCGCGATCGGCGCCGACCTCGCGTCACCCGACACCGACCGCGCCGCGATCGTGCAGGAGGTCGTCGATGCGTTCGGCGCGCCGGTCGACGTGTTGGTGAACAACGCGGCCGCTGCGTTCCACATCCCCACGATGCAGGTCAGCGAACGGAGGCTGCGGGTCGCGTTCGAGGTCAACGTGTGGTCGCCGTGGGCGCTCACCCAGGCAGTGCTCCCGGCAATGCTCGACGCCGGGCAGGGCTGGGTGGTGAACGTGTCGACCCAGGCGGTCGACCCGCCGCCCGGTCCGCCGTTCGCGCCGGAGGCCGTCGCCGGCGGTATCGGGGGCTCCGTCACCTACGGCGGGAGCAAGGCCATGCTCGAACGCATGACGGTCGGCGCCGCGGTCGACCTGTACGGCCGCGGGGTGCGCATCAACGCGCTGCGGCCCACCGAAGGCGTGCACACGGAAGGTGCCGACCAACTTGCGGACTGGACCGGCGTGCTCGTCGAGCCGATCGAGTCGATGGCCGAAGCGGTCCTCGCCCTCGCGACGTGCGACGCGGAGTGCAGCGGCCGGGTGACCGACAGCCTGCACCTCCTGATGGAGCTCGGGCGCCCGGTGCGCGATCTTGCCGGCGACGCCCTCGTCGAGGGCTGGCAGCCGAGCGACATCCCTGCGCGGATGGCGCCGTTCGGCATCGTCTGATCGCGCTACTGAGGCTCTTCGTCGCGCGTATGGCCCGACGCCAGCAACAGGTCCTCGTGGAAGTGCATCCACACGGTGTGGTACGAGTCACACGCCGGTGACGCGAACCACTTCCGGTCACCCGCGTCGAGCTTCGTGAGCGCAGTCGCGAAGCGCGCCTCGTACCCGACGAATCGGGGGAGCACCTCCGCCAGCGGCGTGATCACCCGCCGCGCACTCGAGTGCATCTGATGGAGGCGGTCGATCACCTTGTGGTCGTAGGCCGCGTCGGTGTGGTCGTTCGGGACCCCACCGCGCTGCAGCTGCCAGTCGTGGCAGACCTTGAGCAGCCTCGCGTTGAGCGGGAGGAACGCCTCGTACGCGGCCTCGGCGACGTCCGCGGCCGCGCCCGCGGCGCGGGCACGGGTCTCTGCCTCGACGCGCCCTTCAGGGGTGATCATCACGCGCCCGTTCGCGCTCGTCACCCATCCGGCCGCGACGAGGGCCTGCCACGGCGCGTCGTTGCTCACCGCGAGGAACCCGCGGAGTCGCAACTCGTGCAGTCGGTCAGCGTCGGCGGCGAACATGTTCATGGTGAGAACGGCGAGGGCAGCCGATCCATCGGCACTTCGATGACCGTCGGTCGGTTGTTCGCAATCGCCTCGGGCAGTGCCTGCTCCAGGTCCTCGACCCGCGCGAGCTTCACGCCGTCGGCCCCGAACGATTCCGCGAACTTGGCGAAGTCGGGGTTGCGCAGCTCGGTCCCGATCTCGCGTCCGCCGAAGCGCTCGCGCTGGTCGCGGTTGGAGTTGCCGTACGCACCGTCGTTGAAGATGACCGTCGTGGTGTTGATCCCGTACTGCACCGCGGTGGCGAGCTCGGTGGCGGCGAACAGGAAGCCGCCGTCGCCGCTCACACACACGACCGGGCGGTCGGGGACACCGACCTTCGCGCCGAGCGCGGTCGGGAACGCGGAGCCGAGCGTGCCCATGTAGCTGGTGGAGATGTAGGTGCGCGGCTCGTACACCGGGTAGTGCATGTGGCACATGTAGCCGATGGTCGTCGTGCACGGCACGAGCACGCCGTCGTCGGGGATGGTGCGGCGCAGCAGCTCTACGTAGGCCGCCTGTGGTCCGATGGCGCGGAGTTGCTCGGCCACCGACGCGCGCTGGGCGCGCGTCTCGGCGGCGCGATCCGGGCGCGGGTCGCCCAGCTTCCGGAGCTCGACGAGCAACGCGTCGAGCGTGGGTGCGGCATCGCCGACGACCGCGTAGGAATTCGCGTGGCGCAAGCCGATCTCCGCCGGATCGATGTCGAGGTGCACGACCTGCTTGTCGGCCGCCACTCCGGAGGCCATGAAGTGGGTGCCGACCGCGAGGATCACGTCGGCGTCGTCGAGGATGGGCTGCAGCCGCTTGTTCACCCACATCGTGCCGATCGACAGCGGGTGGCGGTCGTCGATGGCTCCCTTGCCCTGCCGCGTGGTGACCACGCCGGCCTGGAGGTGCTCGGCGACCGCCGTGAGCGCCGCGGAAGCGTCGTTGAGGACGACGCCACCGCCCGCCCAGATCAGCGGTCGCTGCGCGCCGTGCAGGATCTCGGCCGCGCGCTCGACCTGCTCGGGATCCGCCGCTTCGACCACCTCCTCGGCGCGCGGGAAGAAGCTCATGTCGGCCGACTCCGAGAAGGCCTCGGGCGGGAACTCGATCTCGACCGGTCGGCGCCGGCCGCGTCGCACGCGCGCGAACGCCTCGTGCACGGTCGCGGGCACGCCGCCCGCCTCGAGCGTGCGCTGCTGCCAGTCGGTGATCGGGCGCACGAGGTCGAGCTGGTCGTCGACCTCGTGCAGGAGGCCGAGCCCCTTGCCGATGCCGTGGCGCAGGATCTGCCCGGCGACGAACACGACCGGCGACGACGCCGCGTACGCAGTCGCGAGCCCGGCTCCGGCGTTGTAGACGCCGACCCCCGGCACCACGAACGCGACACCGGGGCGACCGGTGACGCGCGCGTACCCGTCGGCCATGTAGGTCGTGCCCTGCTCGTGGCGCGTGGTGATCCAGCGCAGTCGCGGCTCGTCGAAGATGCCGTCGAGCGCGTGCATGATCTGGTCGCCGGGGAGGCCGAACAGGTCGGTGACGCCCTCGTCGGCCAGCTGCCGCGCGAATGCGTGGCCGCCCGTCATCTCGGTCATCGCGATCCTCGTTCGGGTCCGGGCGCGCTGCCGCGACGCCGTTGCGGGTGCTGGGACAGTTGTATATCGTATCCAAATACGCCCGCTCCACTCTGGGAGCGGGCCGATCCAGGGGGGATCAGATGGGAGTCGTGCCCGGCCGCTTCGACGGCAAGGTCGTCATCGTCACCGGAGCCGGCGGCGGCATCGGCGAAGGCTACGCGAAGCGTCTCGCGGCCGAGGGGGCGAGCGTCGTCGTCGCCGACATCAACGCCGACGGCGCCGAGCGTGTCGCCAAGGAGATCGATTCGGCGGGCGGTGCGGCGATCGCGACGGCCGTCGACATCTCCACCGACGACGGCCCGCCCGCGATGGCGCAGGCCGCGCTCGACGCGTTCGGCGCAATCGACCACCTCGTCAACAACGCGGCGATCTACGGAGGGATGCACTTCGAGCCGCTGATCACCGTCGACATGGCGTACTACCAGCACTTCATGAACACGAACCTCAACGGCGCGCTCCGGTGCACGCGCGCGGTGTACCCGCACATCGCCGAGCGCGGCGGCGGCGCCATCGTGAACCAGTCGTCCACCGCGGCCTACATGAACGCGGGGTACTACTCGCTCGCCAAGGCCGCAATCAACAGCCTCACCGCGTGCCTCGCGATGGAACTCGGCGGCATGAACATCCGCGTGAACGCGATCGCGCCCGGGCCCACGCTCACCGCGGCCACCCGTGAACAGGTGCCGGAGGAAGTGCAGCAGGCATTGCTGCAGATCATGTCGATCAAGCGCCTCGGCCAGCCCGAGGACCTCGTCGGCACGTGCGCGTTCCTGCTCTCCGACGACAGCGCCTGGCTCACCGGCAAGACCATCGCGGTCGACGGCGGCCAGGTCGTCAACCTGTGAGCCTGCGCCCGCGCAGCGAAAGGCGATCGTGATGCAGATCGACGACATGATCCTGGTGAGCGTCGACGACCACCTCGTCGAACCGCCGCACCTCTTCGATGCGCACATCGCGGCCAAGTACCGCGACCGCGCGCCGAAGATCGTGCGCACCGACATCGGCGACGACGTGTGGATGTTCGACGGCGACGCCGTGCCCTACCTCGGCCTCAACGCGGTGGCCGGTCGCCCGCGCGAGGAGTACGGCGTGGAGCCCATGTCGTACGAGGAGATGCGCAAGGGCTGCTGGGACGTGCACGAGCGGGTCAAGGACATGAGCGCGGGCGGCGTCCTCGCGTCGCTCAACTTCCCGTCGTTCCCCGGCTTCGCGGGTCGCCTGTTCGCCACCGCCGCCGACAAGGACCTCGCGCTCGCAGTCGTGCAGGCATACAACGACTGGCACATCGACGAGTGGTGCGGCGCGTATCCCGAGCGGTTCATCCCCATGGGGCTCCCGGTGCTGTGGGATCCCGAGCTCGCGGCTGCCGAGGTACGCCGCACCGCGGAGAAGGGATGCCACGCGCTCACGTTCACCGAGAACCCCGCACACCTCGGCTACCCGAGCTGGCACAGTGACGCGTGGGACCCCCTGTGGCGGGCCTGCGAGGAGACCAACACCGTCGTGTCGATCCACCTCGGCTCGGGTGGGAAGCTCGTGTCGACGTCCGACGACGCGCCGGTCGACGTGATGATGACCCTGCAGCCGATGGTCGTGTGCCAGTGCGCCGCCGACATCATGTGGTCGGGCCTGCTCCAGCGCTTCCCGAATCTGAAGTTCGCGCTCTCCGAGGGAGGCACCGGGTGGATCCCGTACTTCCTCGAGCGCATCGATCGCACCTACGACCTGCACCACCTGTGGACCGGGCAGGACCTGCAGGGGCGCAAGCCCAGTGACTTCTTCCGGGACCACTTCCTCACCTGCTTCATCGACGACCCCGTCGGTGTGGAGCTGCGCGGCCGCATCGGCATCGACAACGTGTGCTGGGAGCTCGACTACCCGCACGCCGATTCCGCCTGGCCCAACGCACCCGAGGAGTTGCACGCAGTGCTCGCGGGTGCAACCGACGAGGAGATCGACAAGATCTCGTACCTCAACGCGCTGCGCTGGTACTCGTTCGATCCGTTCGCCACCCGGCCGCGGGAGCACAGCACCGTTGGGGCCCTGCGCGCCGAGGCCGCTGGTCACGACGTCGCCATTCGCTCACTCGACGGCGGGCGTCACCAACACCAGATCGGCATCGAGATGGGCGAGCTCGTCACCAAGTCGACCGCCTGACCCGATGACGACGCACACTTCGTTCTGCCGGATGTGCCACAGCGCGTGCCCGATCCTGGTCGACGTCGAGGACGGCATCGTCGTGAAGGTCGCAGGCGATCCCGCGAGCGAGATCTACCACGGGTACTCGTGCATCAAGGGCCGGGCCCTGCCCGAGATGCACAACAGTCCCGAGCGCCTGCTGCACTCGCTGAAGCGGGGTGCGGACGGCCAATTCGCGCCGGTCCCGGTCGAGCAGGCGATGGACGAGATCGCGGCCAAGCTCCAGCAGGTGCTGGCCGACCACGGGCCGCTCGCGGTCGCCCTCTACAGCGGCACGTTCGGGCTCGCGAACTCGCTCACCGCGCCATTGACGAACGGGTTCCGGGAAGCGATCGGCAACCCGCGTGGGTGGGTGGCCACGTCGATCGACCAGCCGGGGAAGACGATCGCGCAGGGCCTGATGGGCGTGTGGATGGCACTGCACCAGGGACCCGCCTCGGCCGACGTGTGCCTGGTGATCGGGTCCAACCCGCTCGTGTCGATCGCTGCGGGCCTGCCGCAGGCCGACCCGCGCAAGTGGCTGCACGATGCGAAGCAGCGTGGCTTCAAGCTCATCGTCATCGACCCGCGCCGTCACGAGACCGCGTCGCAGGCCGACATCTTCCTGCAGCCGCGCCCCGCGGAGGACGTCGCGATCGTTGCCGGCATGATCCGCCTGATCCTCGACGAGGGTCTGCACGACGCGGCCTTCGTCGCGGCGGAAACCAATGGCCTCGACGAGTTGCGTCGCGCGGTCGACCCGTACACGCCGGACGAGGTCGCGCGCCGCGCCGACATTCCCATCGACGACTTCGTCGCCGCGACGCGCCTCTTCGCCACCGCGGGACGTGGCGTTGCCGTCGCCGGCACCGGTCCCGGCATGTCGTCGGCGCGCGGCACGCTCCTCGAATACCTCGTGCTCGCACTGAACGCGATCTGCGGTCGGTACCTGCGCGAGGGTGAACTCGTGTGGAACCCGGGCACGCTCGTCGAGCCGGTCCCGCGTTTCGCGCAGGCCTCGGGCCCGTTTCCCTCTTTCGGGTTCGAGCCGAAGCTGCGGGTCCGCGAGCTGGGTGACACGCTCGTGGGCCCGCAGACTTCGGCGATTCCCGACGAGATCCTGCTCCCGGGCGACGACCAGATCCGCGTGCTCATCAGCTGCGGCGGGAATCCGTTGGTGTCGTGGCCCGACCAACGGAAGGTGCGCGAGGCGCTCGGGCAGCTCGAACTCCTGGTGCAGTTCGACCCGTGGATGTCGGCCACCGCCAAGGTCGCCGACTACGTGATCGCCCCGACGCTGTCCCTCGAGGTGCCCAGCATCACCAACTACGTCGACATGCTCCCCGCCTATGCGCCGGGCTACGGGTTGCCGAAGCCGTGGGCGCAGTACGCGCCTGCCGTGGTGGCGCCCCCGCCCGGTTCCGATGTCATCCCGGAGTGGGAGTTCTTCTACGGACTGGCCCAGCGCCTGGAGCTGGAGCTGCACATCCGTCCCGTCGACTTCAACGGCCCCACCGGTGCCACCACGCCGGTCCCGATGGACGTGAAGCCGACCGCGGACGCGCTGTTGGAGATGCTCACCGCGAAGGCGCGAGTACCCCTGGCCGAGGTGAAGGCGCACCCACACGGCGCGGTGTTCGACGAGCCCGAGTCCCATGTGCTCCCGAAGATGGATGGTTGGGAGGCGCGCCTCGAGCTCGCCAACGACCTCATGATGCGGGACCTCGATGCCCTCACCGGACGCGGCAACGGCGACCTCGCGTCGTGGGCCGGCGCCGAGTACCCGTTCCGGCTGATCGGCCGGCGCATGCACGCGCACTACAACTCCGGCGGCATGACCGCGCCGCGACTGCAGCGTGCGGAGCCGACCAACCCGGCGTACCTGCACCCCGACGACCTCGCCGCGCTCGGCGTGCGGGAGGGCGACGTGCTCGAGATCACCTCGGCACGCGCGTCGATCCTCGGGGTGGCCGCGGCCGAACCGACGCTGCGGCGCGGTCTGGTGGCGATGGCCCACTCGTGGGGTGACGTCGAGGAACTCGACGACCGGGTGCACGAGATCGGCGGCAACACCGGCCGGCTCGCTGATGTGGGCGATGCGTTCGATCCCTACAGCGGGCAGCCGCTGATGTCGAACCTCCCGGTCCGCGTCGCGGCGCGGCCTAGCGCGCGGGACGGGGTGGCGGCTTCTTGAGGTCGGACTCGCGCCGCAGGCCGATCGTGCGGCGTGCGATACGCCAGCCGTCGGGTGTCTGCACGCACACGTCGTCGTAGGTGCCACTCCCGCAGAGACCACCCCCGAGGAGCGACATCACCTTCGATCGCATGCGCACGGTCCCGTCGTCGTCGGTGGACACGACCATGTTGGTGACGTGGTGCGCGACGGGGTGTCGCGCGTCGACGTACGACTCGATCACCGGTTCGATGCCGACGAGCGGCGGGTTGCCGAACTGCGACGTGTCGAACTCGATGTCGTCGGTGAAGATCTCGCGCAGCCGCTCGAAGTCGCCGTCGTCGACGATGTGCGCGTATTGCGACGCGAGCTGGTGCAGTGCGATGGTGTCATCGGCGGACTGGCCGGAGTACGTCATGGATCGAGGCTAGAGCAGTCGGAGGAGCTCGCGTGGAGATCGGACTGAACCTGTCGATGGCGAACCCTCGGCGCGCGCACGAGCTCGCGATCCTCGGTGAAGAACTCGGCTACGAATCGGTCTTCGTACCCGACCACCTTGCCATCCCCGTGCAGGTCGACGACAAGTATCCGGGCACACCCGACGGCGCGTTCCCCTGGCCGCAGGACATCCCGCTCTACGACCCGTTCGTCCTCCTCGCTCGCATCGCCGAGCACACGACCCGCATCAAGCTCGGTACCGGCATCTACATCCTTCCTCTGCGTCACCCCATCGTGGCCGCGCGCGCGATCACCGCGGTCGACGTGTTCTCGAACGGACGGGTGATCCTCGGCGTGGGTGTCGGGTGGTTGCGTCAGGAGTTCCGCGATCTCGGCATCGATCCCGCGTCGCGTTTCCGCCGCACCGAGGAGGCCGCAGAGGTGCTGCGCGTGCTGTGGACCGAGAAGGAGTGCGAGTACCACGGCGACCACTTCGACTTCGGGCCGTTGTACTTCGAGCCCAAGCCGGTGTGCGCGCCACACCCGCCGATCCTGTTCGGCGGCGAGTCGGAGCCGGCGCTCGTGCGCGCGGTGCGCTACGGCGACGGTTGGATCTCCGGCGGGGGCGAGGACGCAGTGGCCAAGGTGCACCGCATCGGCGAACTCCGCGAGGAGCACGGTCACGAGGGGCCGTTCGACCTCACCGTGCTGCTGTTCGAACCCGGCGAGCGGATGATCGAGGACCTCGCCACGGCCGGGGTCGACCGCCTGGTCGTCGCGCCGTGGACGAGCAACCGCGAGGCGCCCGCGAAGATCGAGGAGTTCGCGGCGCGCGCCGCCCGCGTGCTGGATTGACGCGTGCTCGGCTGACGCAGCGGGGCTAACGCGGCGTCTGGTCGCCGCGGTGGGCGGCGACATCGGCGGGGTCGTACGAGATGAACTCGAGCAGGTTGTGGTCGGGATCGCGCACGTACACACTGATGCCGACGGTGGTGCCGCCGGAGCGGCCCCCGATGCGCGGCACCGGTCCCTCGATCGGCGCGACGCCGACGTCGCCGAGCATGGCGAGCAGCGCGTCGACACCGCCGTCCCAGACCACGCACAGGTCGGCCGAGCCCGGCTCGGCCGTGTCGCCGCGGAGGTACCAGGGATTGCCGCGCAGCGGCGTCATCGTCTCCGGGTGCACGTTGATCTTCTGGTTGCCGGCGGCGATGGAGAAGAGCGGCGCACTGCCCGCGCGCCACGCGTCGAGCCCCTCGATGGTGAAGCCCACCGACTCGTAGAACGCGGCGAGGCGCTCGCCGTCGTCCGTGGGGAACGCGAGATGGTCGACTCCGGTGACGGGCATCGCGCGACGCTATCCCGCCGCGTGGGGAAGCACGACGTGCGAAGGATGCGCAGGATCGTGGTGCAGGGTGTGGTCGGCGGGCACGGTGCGCACCGCGGTCGCCAGTGGTTCGTCGGTGCCGAGGTTGCGTGCGTAGGTGGGATGCGCGCCGCCGGACACCTGCACGCGGACGCGGTGCCCGACGCCGAAGCGGTGCCCCGCGGGCCACAGCTCGATCCGCGCAACGAAGACGCCGTCGGCACCGGCGTCGATCGTCGCGGGCGTGTAGCGCTGCAGCGCGTCGCACACGTTGAACGAAGCGCCGTCGGGGTGGACATCGCACAGGCGGACGAACACATCGGTGAAGTCGTTGGTGGTCGCGAGGTGGATCTCCGCCTGCACGGGGCCGAGCAACACGAGCGGCTCGTCGAGCGCGGCGCTCGTGTAGAGCAGCACGTCGTCGCGCGCCTCGAGCGCGCGATTGTCGGCAACGCCGCCGCTGATCATGCCGATGCCGCCGACCGCGGGTGTCGGGTCGGACGGGTCGTAGTGGTGGGTGTCGGGCGTCGACTCCGGAGGCTCCGTGGTCGCGAGCCCGCCGTCGGGCTGCAGGTACCACGGCGTCGGCGTCGCGGGCGGCGGCCAGTCGGCGTAGCGGCGCCACTCGGGCGCATCGCCCTGGATGTGTACCGCAACCGGCCGTTCGTCGAGCAGTCCGTCGCGGCCGAGCAGGTAGGTGTCGAACCAGTCGAGCGGCGCGTCGGTCATGCCACCCTCACCGCCGCCGCCGAGGTGGCCCCCCGCTCCGATGCGCAGGTGCACCGGCGCGGGTGCGTCGCGCAGCACCTGGTAGTCGCGGATCACGCCGGGCAACGGGTAGTCGTGCCAACCGTCGACGAGCAGGGTGGGCACCGACCAGTCGGGGAGGAGGCTGCGGAAGTCGACGACCGACCACTTGGGGTCGTCGAGCGACGCGTGGGCGAGCTGCTCCAGGAAGAAGGGGTACTCGTCGCCCTTCATGAACCGGATGATGTCGCCCACGGGCAGGTGCGCGTACGCGGCGCGCAACTGTTCCATGCGCACCGCGATCGCTTCGGGAGTGACGTCGCTGACGACGGGCACTGCGTCGGGCTTGCCGAAGTCCATCGCGCTCAGGTCCCACGACACGATCAACTCGAGCGCGACGGAGTCGCCGGCGAACCACGACCACTGCCGCATCGCCGTCGACAGGGCGACAGCCATCGCCCGGAGGTACGGCGGCTTCGTGGCCGCGAGCGCCCACTGCGTGAACCCCATGTAGCTGGCCCCGTAGGAGCCGAGGCGGCCGTCGAACCAGGGTTGCTCGGCGATCCAGTCGGCCGTCGCGCGACCGTCGGCCCCCTCGCCGAAGAAGCTGTGCTCGCCCTCGGAGCCGTCGGTGCCCCGACACGCCTGGATCACGTAGCGGTAGCCCCGCTTCGCGAACTCCGGGCCGCCCCCGAAGTGGCCGACGTTGGTACGCCCGTATGGCGTGCGCTCGAGGATGGTGGGTGCGTCAGCGACACCGACGGGGTGGAACACGTCGGCTCGCAGCACTGCGCCATCGGGCATCGGCACCGCGACGTCGCGCTCGAGCTCGATCTCGTTGGTGCGCTCCCGCATGGTGCGGCCTCCCCGGGTCAGCTGGTGGCGGCGTCGAGCTCCGCCGCGTGGGCATCACGGTAGGGCTTCAGGAGCAGACGCGACACGGTGGCGATGTGGGTCTCGTCGGGGCCGTCCCAGATGCGGCCGAGGCGCGCTTCCTTGTAGTAGCGCTCGAGCGGGAGATCGCTGGTGACGCCCTTGCCGCCATACACCTGGATCGCGCGATCGACGGCGTTGTGGAACATCCGGGCGGTGAGGACCTTGATCATCCCGATCTCCACGCGCGCGGGGTCACCCGTGTCGAGCTGTGCCGCGGCGTCGAGCGCCACACCTCGGCACGCCATGATCTCCGCGGCGGTCTCGAACACCATCTGCTGGATGAGTTGCTTGTCGGCGAGTGGCGAACCGAAGGCGACCCGGCGCACCGCGCGTTCGCACAGGTAGTCGTAGCAGCGCTGCGCGCGCCCGAGGAACCGCATGGCGTGGAAGATCCGGCCTGCGCCCAGGCGCTTCTGGCCGAGCATGAAGCCCTGCCCCCGCTCGCCGAGCAGGTTGGTGTAGGGCACCCGGATGTTGTCGTACTCGACCTCGCAGTGGTCGCCCTCGTTGTCACCGAAGACGGGGACCGAGCGCACGATGTTGTAGCCGGGCGTGTCGGTGGGGACGATGATCGCGGAGAACGCGAGGTGCGGACGCTCGGCGCGCTCCTCGGTGCGGGCGATCACGGTCGTGTACTTCGAGAAGCGCGCCAGGCTGGTGAACCACTTGCGCCCGTTGATCACCCATTCGTCGCCGTCGACGTACGCGGTGGTCTGCAACTGCGTCGCGTCGGACGACGCCACCGCGGGCTCGGTCATGCCGAAGCTCTGGATGATGTCGCCGTTCACGAGCGGGCCGAGGTACTTGTCGCGCCACTCCTGCGACGCGTAGGTGTTGAGCATGATCGAGTCCTGGAGCGTGCCCTGGCCGAACACCCACACCGCGGGCTCCGACCGCCCGACCACCTCGTTGATGTACACGTAGTCCAGGAAGGGCAGACCCTGTCCGCCGACCTCCGTCGGGTGGCCGATCGCCCAGAGACCTTCGGCCTTCGCCTGCGCGCGCAGGTCGGCCATGATCGGGCCTCCCGGGTCGCCGGGTTCCCACCAAGTGTAGAGCAGGTGCTCGACGGGGTTGATGCGCTCGTCGACGAACGCGCGGAACTGGTCGCGGAGCGGGCGGACGTGGTCGGGGACGGGCAGTTCCATCGTTCACCAATCGATCGTGACGGGCAGGCTGTAGGGACCGCGTAGCGAACAGCCCTTGGGGGCGGCGGTCTCGTGGTCGACGAGCGTGATGTTCCGGGTGCGCTCGATGATCACGTCGAGCAGGGTGCGCATCTCCTGCCGAGCGAACCACGCGCCCAGGCAGAAGTGTTCGCCGAGCCCGAAAGTGAGCGACTCGGCCGCATGGCGTTCGAGGTCGAACTCGTCGGGGCGGTCGTACATCGTCGCGTCGCGCTGGGCGGAGGAGAAGGAGTACATCATGTCGGCTCCGGGTGGGATCTCGAACCCGAGGAACTCGCCACCCTCCGGACGAGCCTTCCGCGGCAGGTTGCCGACCGCGGGCTCCCACCGCAGCGCCTCCTCTACCGCCCAGTGCCGCGTGTCGGCCTCGGCGCGAACCTGCTCCATGCGAGCCGGGTCGTCGAGCAGAGCGAAGAACATCGAGGAGATGTTGTTCGTGGTGTTGTGCGTGCCCGCGGGAAAGAGGAGTCGCAGGAACGACAGGATCTCCTCGTCGTCGAGTGTCCGGCCCTGGAATTCACCGTTGACCAGCATGCTGATGAGATCGTCGGCCGGTTCGGCACGCCGCGCGGCCATCAACTGCTCCAGGAACTCGGTGAGCTCGCGGCGCGTGCGCAGCGCCCCCTCGGGATCCATCGGGAAGCTGAACAGCGCGTTGGTCCAGCGTTCGAGCGTCTCGTAGTCGCCCCAGGGCAGGCCGAGGAAACGGGTGATGACGACCATCGGCGCGAGGTGCGTGTAGGCCGCGCGCAGGTCGACCTCGCGTTCGCCCTCGATCGCGTCGAGGAGTTGGTGGCACACGGGGGCCATGAGGTTGTCGGCGTAGCCGGCCATCCGTTGGCGCCGGAAGCTGGGGGAGATCACGGCGCGGTTGCGGTGGTGCTCCTCGCCGCGCATCGAGTTGAGCGTGCGGCCGACCGCCGGGTCGGTGTTCCGCGAGTAGGACTCGACCGACGGGAACGTGTCCTCGTCGCGCAGCGCGTCGCGGAGTGCCTCGTGGGTGAGCACGGCGATGTGCGGCACGTCGTGGAAGAGGATCTCGACGAGCGGCGACTCCTCGCGCAGCTCGCGGAGCTTCTCGTGCATCCGCGGGTAGTCGTCCATGCCCATCGAGACGTCGTGTCGCTGCGGCACGCGCATGCTTGCTTCCCCCGCTCACGCCCCACCCCAGGTGGGATTCGATATTGTATCCAATCCACCGGCCTGGTGAAGGAGGAGCGGATGACCGGCATCGACCTCGACGTGGTGCGCGAACGGCTCGCCCGGTTCGCGTCCGTCACCGGGCTCCGCCCGCTCGAGGGTGGCCTGTCGAGCTTGACGTACCTCGCCACCACCGCCGACGGTGCGCCGTTGGGTCCCCGATTCGTGGTGAAGATGGCGCCGCCCGGGCTCGCCCCGGTGCGCAACCGCGATGTGCTGCGCCAGGCCCGCGTGCAGGAGGCGGTGAGCCGGGCCGGGACCGCGCCGGTGGCGCGCGTGCTGTTCACCGATCCCGGTGCACCGCCGGAGGTGCCGCCGCTGTACGCGATGGAATTCTGCGCCGGCTCGTCGTTCGAGCCCCTGCTCGACGAGTGCGACGTCCTGCCGGCGCCGGACACGCTCCGCGCCCGGATGCTCGCCGGGGCGCAGGTGCTCGGTGGGCTCCACACCATCGACCCGACCGCGGTCGGCCTCGACGACGAGCCCGAGGTTGCCCTCGCCGACGAGGTCACGCGGTGGGTCGCGATCTTCGAGACGGTGGCCGACGACCTCCGCGCGGGCTGGCAGGCTGCGGCTGACGCGCTGCTGCTCACCCTTCCGTCCGCCGTTCCGTCGACCGTCGTGCACGGGGAGTACCGCCTCGGCAACCTGTTGCTCGACGATGACCGGGTGAGCGCCATCATCGACTGGGAGCTGTGGACGCGGGAAGATCCCCGCATCGACCTTGCGTGGTTCCTCTCCTACCTCGATGCCGCCGACCAGCCGTCCGCCATCCGCCCGACCCCGGCGGGGATGCCTGCCCGTGCCGAAGTGCTCGCGGTCTACGAGGAGGCGCGCGGCGCGGCGGTGGCCGACCTCGCCTGGTTCGACGCGCACGCCCGCTTCAAGATGGCGGCGATCTGCGCGCACGTCAGCAAGAACAACCGCAAACGTGATCACCCGGACCCGGCGCAGGAAGCGCGCATCCCCGTGATCGCCCGCCTGAACGCGCAAGCTGTCTCGCTGCTCACCTGACCGAGGGAGACCCCATGGGATTCGAGTCGATCGACGGCGTGGACGTGTCGCTCCGCGACCACCTGCTGACCATCACGATGCAACGCCCCGAGCGGCGCAACGCGATGACCCCGAACCACATGAACTACCTCGGCCAACTGTGCATCCAGGCCGAGCACGACGACGACGTGCGCGTCGTCGTGATCACCGGCGTGGGCGACGCGTTCTGTGCGGGCGCCGATCTGGGCGAGGCGGATCTGTCGGCCGACGGGGGCCAGATCCCGCCGGTGTCGATGGGCCGGAACCTCTTCCTGCCGATGCTCGAGTTGAGCAAGCCGTTCATCGGCGCGATCAACGGGGTCGCGGCGGGCGGTGGACTCGGGGTCGCACTGTGCACCGACCTCCGCATCGCGTCGGAGGACGCGCGCTTCGCCACGTCGTTCAGCCGCATCGCGCTGACGGCGAACGACGCGGTCGGGTACCTGCTCCCGCGCATCGTCGGCACCGCCAAGGCGTTGGAGCTCATCTACGTGGGGCGGCCGATCGACGCCACCGAGGCCGAGCGCATCGGTCTGGTGAGCTACGTCCACCCGCGCGCCGACTTCGCCGACGCGGTCGGCGCATTCGTCGAGCAGATCCTCGCGGGGCCGCCGATGGGGCTCCGGTTCTCGAAACGCCTCGTGCTCGAGGGTCTCGACCGCACGTACCGCGAGCACGTCCTCGCGCAGGAGTACGCGTCGCTCGCCAACCGCGTCGTCGCCAACGACGACATCAACGAGGGGGTCGCCGCGTTCAAAGAGAAGCGCGCCCCGCGCTTCGAAGGCTCGAAGCTGCAGAGCCGTTGGGACAACTACTAGCGGCGGACGTCCCAGCCACCCGGTCCGTCGCACACCTCGTTGCCGCGGGGATCGCGCGGGTCCTTGAAGATGTGTGAGGGGCACGGTCCGGTACCGAGGCCTGCGGGACACATCGGCAACGGCCAGGGCACGCCGATCTGTTCGCGCGCCATCAACACGTGCATCACCGGGATGTGCGTGCGGTAGATGGGGGTGTCGCCGCGGCCGCCCGTCACCGGGTGCACCTCCGTGACGACGGCGAGGTCGAGCGGCGGCGCGTAGCGCCCGGCGGTGAGTTGGGTGGTGCACGTGCCGCACGGGTCCTGGTGGATGGTGAACTTCTCGTCGTCCTCGGTGATCGTGAACTCGGTGAAGTGTCCGTGCAGCATCCGTGCGGTCGACAACAGCCGCTTCTCCGGTGGGCGGCCGATGTCGGTCGGCAGGAACGCCACCAGGGTGTCGGCGCCGCCGCGCCGGATCGTGGCCTCGAGCGCGTCGGGGCCGTGCTTCCGGTACACGAACGACAACAGCGCGCTCACGAGGTCGCGGCCGAGGTCGTTGCGGTCGCGCCACCCGGCGGTCAACTCGTCCCAGGCGGCGAGGGCCGCGGCGTGGTCACCGGCGCGCGCGAGATCGATGAGGTCATCGGGCGTGGTCGGCGGCGCGCTCGCGAGGTCGACTGGAGTGCCCGGGTAGGTGTCGTGGAACTGGCGGAACGCGTCGAACAATGCCGCGGCATCTTCCGTGTGCACCTCGAGCACGTGCTGCACGGTCGCCGCGCCCCACGCGCCGTACCCGTCGACGCTGCCGCGGTGCGCGCGGTCGAATTCGCGTGTCGTGCGCTCGAAACCATCGAGGTCGCCGGCCGCGAGGTGGGCGACGAGACGCGCCCGTGGTGGCGTCGCGAGTGCCGCCAGTTGGTCGTCGGTGAAGAGCCGCGCGGCGGTCATCGTTGTCCCCCCGGGAGTCGGAGTCGGGCGCGTACGTCGGTGGGGGTGGCCGGCTCGTAGCCCGCCTGGCGCACGAGTTCGGCGGCGCGTGCGACCAGTTCGGCGTTGCGGGCGTCGGGGTAGGCGGACGGGTTGTCGCCGATCCCCACGCGGATGTTGCAGCCCCGCGCCAGGGCGGCGCGCAACAGGGCCTCGGTCGATTCGGGGGAACGCATCGTGTACGGCACCACGGTCAGCTCGATGTCGAGTCCGGGCGGCACCTGCGACAGGTAGGCGTCGAGGCCGGCCTCGTCGGCGAACGGTCCGGTCACGAGCTGTTCGAACAGGAAGATCTTCACGTGGCACGGCGTCGGGAGGTACCCGGACTGCACCGCGAGGACCGCCCAGCGCAGCTGGCCCACGTCGAACGCGCCGATGGTGACGCACAGGCCGAGGTCCCGGAAGCGATCGACGAGGTCGGACGGGCCGCGTTGCTCACCGGTGACCTCGAACGGCGGCTCACGGAACGTGTGGTCGACCGCGTCCCACATGACGGGACGGGTCACCTCCTGCACGACGTCGAACGACGCGAGCGCCAGCGGCGCGCCCTCGGGCGGCTCGCTGCACAGCGACCAGATGTGCGAGTGGTCGCCGAGGTAGCTCGGGTACAACACGACGTCGGCGAGCTTCGCGGTCAGTGCCATCGCGCGGCGGTAGATCTCCGCGTCGGACCAGGATTGCGTGCCGTCGTCGAGCCGGGCGTGGAAGTGGCCGAGCGCCGCGCCCGCGGCGGCACACGCCACCGCGTCGGCGGCGACCTCTTCCGCGCCGTAGGCGATGTGCGGGTTGTCGTGCTTCGAGGCGCTCTCGTTGAGGCCCACCTCGATGATGATGCGCCCGTCGTCGGCCAGGGTCATGCGCAGTCCCCCTCTCGCGCCCGGTTACCTTACGTGCGCGCCCACCAGGAGGACACCGTGACCGACGAGACCAGCCCCACCGAAGGACCTGCTCCGACGGTGCCCGCGGCGTGGCAGGCCGACCCCACCGGCCGGTTCGAGTTGCGGTACTGGGACGGCACCGCGTGGACCGACCACGTCAGCGACGAGGGCGTGCCCTCGATCGACCCG
>Ga0209048_10001649_pt1 | contig 22685 bp, 20 predicted proteins | sample FrelakmetCRP12CR_FD_187146 | JGI IMG/M metagenome (GOLD analysis project Ga0209048, IMG submission 187146) | Freshwater lake sediment microbial communities from the University of Notre Dame, USA, for methane emissions studies - CRP12 CR (SPAdes)... | ecosystem: Environmental > Aquatic >... | reverse complement strand
CCGACGAGCTCCGCCCACTCGATCGGCAGGTCCGGCAGCCGGCCGTCGCGCCAGACGAAGCGGAAGATCCGGTGAACGGCGTCCCCCGCCGAATCGCAGGCGATCGCGAGCCGCAGTAGCGGCAGCGGGTTGAACGGATGCTCGGGCGGAAACTTGAACGGGATGCCCAGCCGCTTCGCCTGCCAGATGCAGAAGCGATACGTGAACGTCCGCTTGGCCGGGATTTCGGCCGGCCCCTTCTGGCCCGTCGCGTCGAGCAATGCCGCGAAGAGCACGGGGCGGAAACGCACGGAGATCCGCGGCGCGAGCGAGTCGAGCTGCTCGCTCTGCAGGTATGCGAAAGGCGACACGAAGTCGAAGTACCAGTCAGCGATCATGCGATCCCGATCCCGCGCGCCGCGCCGGCAACGCGGCGAGCACGGCGCGCTTCGTGTCCGCGTCGAGCACGCTCCACAAGGCGATCTCGTCGAGCGTGCGGAAGCAGCCGATGCAGACCGCTCCCGCCGCGTCCATCGTGCACACGCTGATGCACGGCGACGGCACGTGGTCTGGCGATTGTTCCGCCGACCTGCGGTTCGCAGCAGTGCTCATTGGACGACCCCCACGACCGGATCCTTCGCCGCGAGCGCCAGCGCGACGCGCGAGACCGGCGGGCGCCCCAGGAAATCCGAGATCATCTGTCCGGCGATGCGCAGCTTCGTCAGGTCGACCCCGGTATCGATGCCGAGGCCGTCCATCAGGTAGACGACGTCCTCGCTCGCGACGTTGCCCGTCGCGCCCTTCGCGTAGGGACAGCCGCCGAGCCCGGCGACCGAGCAGTCGAACGTGGCCACGCCCGTTTCCATCGCCGCGTAGACGTTGGTGAGCGCCTGGCCGTACGTGTCGTGGAAATGGCCCGCGAGCGCCGTGACCGGCACGCGTTGCGCGACGAGCGCGCAGAGCGCCGCGGTCTTTGCCGCGGTGCCGACGCCGATGGTGTCAGCGATCGAGACCTCGTACGCGCCCTGCGCGTACAGCGCTTCCGCGACCTCCGCCACCTTCCGCGGATCGACGTCGCCCTCGTACGGGCAGCCGAGCACGCACGAGATGTAGCCGCGGACGCGAACGCCGCTGGCGCCTGCCGCGGCGAAGATGGGCCGCGCGCGCTCGAGGCTCTCCGCGATGCCGCAGTTGATGTTCTTCCGCGAAAACGTCTCGGAGGCGGCGACGAACACCGCAACCTCGTCCGCGCCTGCCGCGACCGCCGCCTCGAAGCCCTTCATGTTCGGCGTCAGCACCGGGTAGCGGACACCCGGCTTGCGCCGGATGCGCGCCATGACGTCGGCCGCATCCGCCATCTGCGGCACCCACTTCGCCGAAACGAACGACGTCGCCTCGATCGCGGGGAAGCCGGCGTCGGTGAGCAGATCGATCAGCGCAACCTTCACCGCGGCAGGCACGATCGCCTTTTCGTTCTGCAGCCCGTCGCGCGGCCCGACCTCGACGAGACGGACCGACGACGGGAGCGCGGGACGCAGGTTCATGATGCGTTTTGGCGGGGCGGTCAGTAGCCGCGAACGCGATCGACGACGCCGCTGACGGGCTCCCCGCGCTCCAGCCGCCGGATCTTCGCGGCGACCTGCGCGACCGAGTCCTCGACCAGCGTCACGGCCGAAACGTGCGGCGTCAGCGTTATGTGCGGATGATGCCAGAACGGATGCCCGGACGGCAGCGGTTCTTCGCGGAAGACGTCGAGCGTCGCGCCGGCGAGATGGCCGCTGTCGAGCAGCGCGACGAGCGCCTCGTCGACGAGGATGTCGCCGCGAGCGATGTTCACCACGTGCGCGCCCCGGGGCAGGGACTCGAGCGCCGCGCGGTCGAGCAGCCCGCGCGTCGCGGGTGTCGACGGCAGGAAACAGACGAGCACCCGCGTCCGCGCGAGAAAGGCGGACAGCTCGGCAGCTCCGGCCCAGGACTCGACGCCCGCAACCGCCTTGCGCGTGAGACTCCACGCCGCAAGCGGAAATCCGAAGGGCGACAGCGCGCTCGCCACCGCACGGCCCAGGACCCCGAAGCCCAGGATGCCGATGCCGAACCCGGATTTCGCGATGCGCGGACGCGGCTGCCAGCGGCCTTCGCGCTGCTGCGAAGCGTAGGCATCCGACTCGCGGTAGGCGCGCAGTACGGCGAGGGCCACGTACTCGGCCATCTGCTCGGCCATCCCGGCATCCTCGAGGCGGATCACCGGAATCCCGCCGGGGAGTGCCGGAACAGCCAGAAGGAGGTCGACGCCGGCACCCAGATTGAAGATCGCGCGGCGCGGCCGCACGCGCGCGAACAGGTCCGCGGGCGGCTTCCAGACGAGCGCGTAATCGGGCGCGGCCAGCGCCTCCGGCCAGACCGAGATCGCCGCGTCGGGGAGCGCGCGCGCCAGCGCGGCGCGCCATCTTCCGCCCTCGTCGCGAGGGTGCTGCAGCAGGATCTTCACCGGGGCGTTGCGGAAAGGCCGCGCGGGCCGCCGTCACTCGCCATCGATGTCGACCAAGTCCGCGCCCTCCGTGACGCGGTCGCCGGCGCGGAAGTTGACGGCGGCCACGACCCCGGCGCCCGGGGCGGTGATCGTGTGCTCCATCTTCATCGCCTCGAGGATCATCAGCGGCTCGCCCTTCGTGACGCGATCGCCGGCCTCGACCAGCACCGCGACGACGGTGCCCGACATCGGCGCCGTCAGATGCCCGCCATGCGCCTCCTCCTCGCCCGCGTGCGCGAGCGGATCGACGAGCAGCAGCTTCGAATGCACGCCGTGACAGAACACGTGGCGCTCCTCGCCGAGGCGCACGACCGTCGCGGGGAACTCCGCGGCGGTCGTCGCGATGACGAGACGGCCGTCGCGCGCGAAAGCCCGCGCCGCGATCTCGCCGGCCGCCCTGCCCACGCACCAGCCGTCGCCGTCGCGACGCACGGCGAAATCGTGCCTCGCGTCGCCGTCGGCGTACGCAATCGCGATCGCGTGGCGGCTGCTGTTCACCCACCACGGATCGACGGCGTGCCACGGCGAATGCGGATCCCCGGACGCGCGTGCCGCCGCCGCGCGAACCGCGTCGAGATCCAGGGTCTCGGCGAGCGTCGCCGCGAGCAGCGCGTCGGCGGAAGCAGGCGCCGGCGGCGCGAACAACACGGCCTGGTTGCGCGCGATGAGCCCGGTGTCGACGTTGCCGGACGCGAACGCGTCGTGCGCGACGACGCGCGCGAGGAACGCGACGTTGGTCGCGACACCCACGATCTCGTACTCGGCGAGGGCCTCCGCGAGCCGCCGCAGCGCCGCCGGCCGGTCCTCGCCGTGGACGATCAGCTTCGCGATCATCGGATCGTAATGCGGTGAAATCTCGTCGCCGGCGCGAACGCCGGTGTCGACCCGCACCGACGGCCCTTGCGCCGGCGGACGCAGGTGTGCGAGCGTCCCGATCGACGGCAGGAAGCCGCGATCGGGATCCTCGGCGTAGATGCGCGCCTCGATCGCGTGCCCGGACAGCGCGAGCTCCTCCTGCCGCTTCGGCAGCGGCTCGCCCGCGGCGACGCGAAGCTGCCATTCGACGAGGTCCTCGCCCGTGACCATCTCGGTGACCGGGTGCTCGACCTGCAGCCGCGTGTTCATCTCCATGAAGTAGAAGGCGCCGTCGCGGGCGAACGAATCGCCGGCGATGAACTCGACGGTGCCCGCGCCGACGTAGCCGATCGCCTTCGCGCAGGCGACGGCCGCCTCGCCCATCGCGCGCCGATGCGCGGGATTCATCGCCGGGGCGGGCGCCTCCTCGAGCACCTTCTGGTGGCGCCGCTGCACCGAGCAGTCGCGCTCGAACAGGTGGACGGCGTTGCCGTGCGTGTCGGCGAACACCTGGATCTCGATGTGCCTCGGCGCCGTCAGGTATTTCTCGATCAGCACGCGCTCGTCGCCGAACGCCGCCTTCGCCTCGCGCTGCGCGGAGGCAAGCGCCGCCGCGAAATCCGCCGCGTGGGGGACGACGCGCATCCCCTTGCCGCCGCCGCCGGCCGTCGCCTTGATCAGCACCGGGTAGCCGATCGTCGCGGCCTCGCGCGCGAGCCGCTTCGGATCCTGGTCGTCGCCGTGGTACCCGGGCACGAGCGGGACCTTCGCGCTGCCCATGATGTTCTTCGCCGCCGACTTCGAGCCCATCGCCGCGATGGCGGCGGAGGGCGGGCCGACGAAGACGATGCCGGCGCGCTCGCACGCCGCGGCGAAGGCCTCGTTCTCGGACAGGAAGCCGTAGCCCGGGTGGATCGCCTGCGCACCGGTCCGCTGCGCGATCGCGATGATCGCGGCGCCGTCGAGATAGCTCGCGCGCGGCGGCGGCGCGCCGAGCCGCCAGGCCTCGTCGCAGGCGGCGACGTGGAGCGCGCCGGCATCGGCGTCGGAATAGACGGCGACGGTGCGGATCCCCATCCTGCGCGCCGTGCGCGCGACGCGACACGCGATCTCGCCGCGATTGGCGATCAGGATCTTGTCAAACATCGGCGCCCTGGCCCGTGGTGTCGCGGGAACGCGCGGGCGCTCCCGTGACCCGCGCGAGGAGTGCCCGGATGAAGCGCCAGACCCTGGGGATCAGCCAGATCATCAGCAGGATCAGCAACCCGAGCACGACCAGCGCGGCGATCGGATGCGTGAACGCGAGCCACAGCAACGTCCCGACGGCGAGCTCCTCGCCGAACGACGCCGCCCAGTTCGAGAAGGGTTCCGGCGACAGGTTGATCGCGGCGCGGCTGCCGGCCTTCGCGAAATGGCTGCCCGCGGCGAGCGAGCCGCCGAGGATCGCCGCGGCGAGCGTCGCCGCCGCGGACGAGTCGCCGAACACGCTGGCCGCCAGGGCGGCGCCCGCGGGAATCCGGATGAACGTGTGCACGGCGTCCCACGCGGTGTCGACTCCCGGGATCTTGTCGGCGAAGAACTCGACGCAGAACATGAAGCCCGTCGCCGCGAGGACCCACGGATGCGCGAGCACCGCAAGGCCGCCGGGCAACTGCACCAGGTCCAGGTAACCCAGCCCGCCGACGATGAAGAGCACGGCGTAGAGGCGGATGCCGCTCGCCCAGCCGATCGCGGCCGCCAGCGCGACGAGCTGCCAGACGTCCATCAATGCGTAGCCGGGAAGCCCGCTCATCTCATTTCTTTCGCAGCACCGCCGGCACCCACGCCGGCGCACGCTTTTCCAGGAAGGCGGCGACCCCTTCCCTGCCTTCCGGCGACGCACGCACGCGTGCGATCCGGGTCGCCGTGTCGGCGACCACGACATCGTCGATCGGCCGCTCTCCGACCGCGCGGATCAGCGCCTTTGCCTCGGCCTGCGCCTGCGGGCCCGCCACGAGCAGCGCACCGAGAAGCTCGTTGATCTTCGCGTCGAGCTCGTCGAACGGGCAGATGTCGTGGACGAGCCCGATGCGAAACGCCTCCGCGGCGGTGAAGCGCTCGGCGGAAAGGAAATAGCGCCGCGCCTGCCGCGGCCCGATCGCCTCGACCACGTACGGGCCGATCGTCGCGGGGACGAGCCCGAGCTTCGCTTCGGACAGCGAGAATGTCGCATCGTGCGCGGCGAGCGCGACGTCGCAGCAGGCGACGAGGCCGACGCCGCCGCCGAACGCCGCGCCGTGCACGCGCGCGATCGTCGGCTTCGACATCCGGTAGAGCGTCTGCAGCATCGTGGCGAGCGCGGTCGCATCGGCAAGGTTCTCGGCGTGGCCGTAGCCCGCCATCTTCCTCATCCAGTTGAGGTCCGCGCCGGCGCAGAAGCTGCGGCCGTGGCCCAGCAGCACGACGGCGCGCACCGCGGGGTCGCGATCGAGCGCCTGCAGGGCCCGCGTCAACTCCGCGATCAGCGTCTCGTCGAACGCGTTGTGCACGTCGGGCCGGGCGAGCGCGACGAGCGCCACCGTTTCGCGCACGTCGATCGCGAGCGTCGCGTACTGCCCGGCGCCGCCTGCTCGCCGCGGCGCGGGCTTCGCGCCCTTCCGCCCGCTCGGCTTTTGCTTTCCGGTCGCCATCGTCACATCCTGAACACGCCGAACTTCGTCGGCTCGATCGGCCGGTTGAGCGACGCCGAGATCGCGAGGCCGAGCACGCGGCGCGTGTCGGCGGGATCGATGATGCCGTCGTCCCACACGCGCGCGCTGGCGAAATACGGGTGGCCTTCCTTTTCGTACTGCGCGCGGATCGGCGCGCGGAACGCCTCTTCGTCCCCGGCGCTCCACGTGTCGCCCCTGGCCTCGATCGCGTCGCGGCGGACGGTCGCGAGCACGGTCGCGGCCTGCTCGCCGCCCATCACCGAGATCCGCGCGTTCGGCCACATCCACAGGAAGCGCGGGCCGAACGCGCGCCCGCACATGCCGTAGTTGCCCGCACCGTAGCTGCCGCCGATGACGACGGTGAACTTCGGCACCTGCGCGCACGACACGGCCGTGACCATCTTCGCGCCGTCGCGCGCGATGCCGCCCGCCTCGTACTTCCGCCCGACCATGAAGCCGGTGACGTTCTGCAGGAACACCAGCGGGATCGCGCGCTGCGCGCACAGCTCGATGAAGTGGGCGCCCTTCAGCGCCGACTCCGAGAAGAGGATGCCGTTGTTGGCGACGATGCCGACGGGATAGCCCCAGATCCGCGCGAAGCCGGTGACGAGCGTCGTCCCGTAGCGCGCCTTGAATTCGTCGAGCTCGCTGCCGTCGACGACGCGCGCGATCACCTCGCGCACGTCGTAGGGCTTCTTGATGTCGGCGCTGATGACCCCGTAGATCTCCTCGCCCGAAAGCAGCGGCGGCACCGGCGGGGCGACCTCCATCGCGATCTTCTTCGGGCGGTTCAGGTTGCCGACGATGCGGCGCGCGATCGCGAGCGCGTGGTGGTCGTTCAGCGCAAAGTGATCGGCCACGCCGGACACGCGCGTGTGGACGTCGGCGCCGCCCAGCTCTTCCGCCGACACGAGCTCGCCGGTCGCGGCCTTCACGAGCGGCGGCCCGCCGAGGAAGATCGTCCCCTGCTCCTTGACGATGATGGACTCGTCCGACATCGCCGGCACGTACGCGCCGCCCGCCGTGCAGGAGCCCATCACGACGGCGACCTGCGGGATGCCCAGCGCCGACATCGTCGCCTGGTTGTAGAAGATCCGGCCGAAATGGTCGCGGTCGGGGAACACGTCGATCTGGTTGGGCAGGTTCGCCCCGCCCGAGTCGACGAGGTAGACGCACGGCAGGTTGTTCTCGCGCGCGATCTCCTGCGCCCGCAGGTGCTTCTTGACCGTGAGCGGGTAATACGTGCCGCCCTTGACCGTCGCGTCGTTGCAGATGATCACGCATTCGCGGCCGTTGATGCGGCCGATGCCGGTGACGATGCCCGCGCTGGCGATCGTGCCGTCGTACATCCCGTACGCGGCGAGCTGCGAGAACTCGAGGAACGGCGAGCCCGGATCGACCAGCGTGCGCACGCGCTCGCGCGGCAGCAGCTTGCCGCGCGCCACGTGCTTCGCGCACGCGGCCTCGCCGCCGCCCAGCTCGACGTGCGCGACCTTCGCCCTCAAGTCGGCGACCAGCGCCGCCATGGCGTCGCGGTTCTTCACGAACGTCGCGTCGCGCGGGTCGAGGCGGGTTTCGATGACGGGCATGGTCGGGGTCGGTTCGCGGCGGTTCAGGGCTTTGCGGGGCGCGGGCGAAGCGGCGCCCACAGCTCGATCAGGTGCCCGGCCGGATCGCGAACGTGCGCGACCCGCTGCAGCCACACCGGCTGGTCGTGCGGCGCCTTCACCAGCACGGCGCCCCTCGCAGCGATTTCCGCCGCGGCGCGGTCGACGTCGTCGACGCGCAGGCAGACAACGGCGTCGCCGGCCGCCTGCGCCGCCGGCGGCCCGCCGATGACCAGCGCCATCAGATCGGCACGGTACAGCGCGATCCGCGCTCCGCCCGTCTCGAATTCGGCGTAGATGCCGGGCACGTCGACCACCTGCTTCAGGCCGAGCTGATCGCGGTAGAACGCGCGACTGGGCTCGAGGTCCGCGACGAGCCAGCGAATGTGGGAAAGGGTCGACATCGTTCGTCCTCCGCGATTGGCTTTCAGCCCGCGAGCGCGCGCCCGATGACGAGCCGCTGGATCTCGCTGGTTCCTTCGTAGATCTGGCACACCCGGACGTCGCGGTAGATCCGCTCGACCGGGAAATCGGTGACGTAGCCGTAGCCGCCGTGGATCTGGATCGCGTCCGAGCACACGCGCTCCGCCATCTCGGACGCGAAGAGCTTCGCCATCGACGCCTCCTTGAGGCACGGCCGGCCGGCGTCGCGCAGCGCCGCCGCGTGCCAGACGAGCTGCCGCGCGGCTTCGACCTGGGTCGCCATGTCGGCGAGCTTGAAGCTGATCGCCTGGTGCCCGGCAAGCGGCTTGCCGAAACTCTTCCGCTCGCCCGCGTACGCGAGCGCCGCGTCGAATGCCGCGCGCGCCATGCCCACCGCCTGCGCCGCGATGCCGATCCGGCCCGCCTCGAGATTCGCGAGCGCGATCCGGTAGCCCTCGCCCGCGCGGCCGAGCAGGTTCGCCGCGGGCACCCTGCAGTTGTCGAAGACGATCTGCGCGGTGTCGGACGCGCGCTGGCCGAGCTTCTCCTCGACGCGCGCGACCACGTAGCCCGGCGTGGCCGTCTCGACCAGGAAGGCCGAGATGCCCTTCTTGCCGGCCGCTTTGTCGGTGACCGCGAACACGACGGCGACGTCCGCGTTCCTGCCGGTGGTGATGAACTGCTTGACGCCGTTGAGCACGTAGTGGTCGCCCTCACGCTCGGCGCGGGTCGCGATCGCTCCGGCATCCGACCCGACGTGCGGCTCGGACAGGCAGAAGCACCCGAGGGATTCGCCGCGCGCGAGCGGCACGAGGAAGCGCGCCTTCTGCGCGTCGGTGCCGAAGGCGGCGATCGGGCCGCAGACGACCGAGTTCTGCACGCTGACGATCGTCGAGACGGCCCCGTCGCCGGCGGCGATCTCCTCGAGCGCCACGGCGAGCGACAGGTAGTCGAGCTCCGCTCCGCCCCAACGCTCGGGCACCACGACGCCGAGCACGCCCAGTTCCCCCAGCGAACGGAGCTCGGCGCGCGGAAAGTGGTGCTCGCGGTCCCAGCGCGCGGCATGCGGGGCGAGGCGTTCCTGCGCGAACGCGCGGATCGTGTCACGGATCGCCAGCTGTTCTTCGCTCAGCAGCATCCGGCGCGCTCCCGTGGGACCGACGCAGGGGTCGCGACGGCGGCGATGCGCGCGACGCTCATCGCCGGTCGTCGAACGCGAGCTTCGCCGCGATGCCGGCGAACACGCCGGCCAGCAGCCAACGCTGCGCCGCGGCCCACACCGGCCGCGTGCCGAGCCAGCGCGCGACGCTCGCCGCGGCCAGCACGAACATCGTGTCGCCGATCACCGCGATCACGATCTGCACGAGCCCGAGGACGAGCGATTGCCCGAACACGCCGCCGCGCGCCGGTTCGACGAACTGCGGGAAGAGCGCGAGGTAGAAGAGCGCGACCTTCGGGTTGAGGATGCTGGTGAAGAGCCCCATCCGGAAGAGCGTCGCCGGCGCCGCGTCGGGCAGCCGGCGCGGCGCGAAGATCCCGCCCGCGGAACCGCCCGCCGCCGGGCGCACCGAATCCCACGCGAGCCACAGCAGATACGCGGCACCCGCCCAGCGGAGCGCGTCGTAGGCGACCGGCACGGCGACGAAGACCGCGGACAGCCCGAGCGCCGCGGCCAGGATGTGCACGACGAACCCCGTCGTGGTGCCGGCGAGCGAGACGAGCCCCGCCGCGCGGCCCTGCGCGAGCGTGCGCGAGACGAGGTAGAGCAGGTTCGGCCCCGGCGTCAGCACCAGCAGCACGCTCGCGACGACGAACAGCAGCAGATTCTCGAGGCTGGGCATCGTCAGAGGAGCTCGATCGCCATCGCCGTCGCTTCGCCGCCGCCGATGCAGAGGCTCGCGACGCCCCGCTTGCCGCCCTGCTTGCGCAGTGCGCCGATGAGCGTGACGACGATCCGCGCGCCCGATGCGCCGATCGGATGGCCCAGCGCGCACGCACCGCCGTGCACGTTGACGCGGTCGTGCGCGATGCCGTGCTCCTTCATCGCCGCCATCGTCACGACCGCGAACGCTTCGTTGATCTCGAACAGGTCGACGTCCCGCGTCGTCCAGCCGGTCCGCTCGTACAGCTTCGCGATCGCGCCGACGGGCGCGGTCGTGAAGAGCGCGGGTTCCTGTGCATGCGTTGCGTGGCCGACGACGACCGCGAGCGGCGCGAGCCCGCGCTTCTCGGCCGTCGACCGGCGCATGAGCACGAGCGCCGCCGCGCCGTCGGAGATCGAGCTCGAGTTCGCCGCCGTGACGGTGCCGTCCTTGCGAAACGCCGGCTTCAGGAGCGGGATCTTGTCCGGCGAGGCCTTCGCCGGCTGCTCATCCTTGCCGACGACGACGTCACCCTTCTTGCCGCTGACGGTCACCGGCGCGGTCTCCCACCCGAACGTGCCGTCGTTGTTCGCGGCCAGCGCGCGCGACAGCGACGTCAGCGCGAACGCGTCCTGTGCCTCGCGCGTGAACGCGAACGACGACGCGCAATCCTCGGCGAACGTACCCATCAGCCGGCCCTTGTCGTACGCGTCCTCGAGGCCGTCCTGGAACATGTGGTCGTAGACGGTCTGGTGCCCCATCCGGTAGCCGGCGCGCGCCTTCGGCATCAGGTACGGCGCGTTGGACATGCTCTCCATGCCGCCCGCGACGACGATGTCGCCGGAGCCGGCGACGATCAGGTCGTGCGCCAGCATCGCGGCCTTCATCGCCGACCCGCACATCTTGTTGACGGTCGTGCAGCCAGCGGCGAGCGGCACGCCGGCCTTGAGCGAGGCCTGCCGTGCCGGCGCCTGGCCCTGGCCGGCCGGCAGCACGTTGCCCATGATGACCTCGCCCACGTCGCCGGGCTCGATGCGCGCGCGCTCGATCGCAGCCCTGATCGCGACGGCGCCGAGATCGCTCGCGGCGAGCGACGCGAAGTCGCCCATGAACCCGCCCATCGGCGTACGCGCCGCGCCCACGATGACAATCGGATCGTTCAGCATTGCAGTCCTCCGGCGGATAATCCCCGGCGCGCGGGCGCCCCGGTCACTTAGTCTCGTCGAACAGCTCGCGGCCGATCAGCATCCGGCGGATCTCCGACGTGCCGGCGCCGATCTCGTAGAGCTTGGCGTCGCGCCAGAGGCGCCCGGTCGGGTAGTCGTTGATGTAGCCGTTGCCGCCGAGGCACCGCAGCGCCTCGCCGGCCATCCATGTGGCCCTCTCGCTCGCGAACAGGATCGCCCCGGCGGCGTCCTTGCGCGTCGTCTCGCCGCGGTCGCAGGCCTGCGCGACCGCGTAGACGTACGAGCGGGCCGCGTTCATCGTCGTGTACATGTCGGCGAGCTTGCCCTGCATCAGCTGGAACTCGCCGATCGGCTGGCCGAACTGCCGGCGCTCGTGCACGTACGGAAGGACGACGTCGAGGCACGCGGCCATGATGCCGAGCGGGCCGCCCGCCAGCACCGCGCGCTCGTAATCGAGGCCGCTCATCAGCACGTTGACGCCGCGGCCTTCCTGCCCCAGCACGTTCTCTGCCGGCACCGCGCAGTCCTCGAACACCAGCTCGCACGTGTGCGAGCCGCGCATCCCGAGCTTGTCGAGCTTCTGCGCGGTCGAGAAGCCCTGCATGCCGCGCTCGACCAGGAGCGCGGTGATGCCACGTGGCCCCGCCCCGACGTCCGTCTTCGCGTAGACGACCAGCGTGTCGGCGTCCGGACCGTTGGTGATCCACATCTTCGTGCCGTTCAGCACGAAGCGATCGCCCCGGCGCTCGGCGCGCAACCGCATCGACACGACGTCCGAGCCCGCGCCCGGCTCGCTCATCGCCAGCGCGCCCACGTGCTCTCCCGACACGAGCTTCGGCAGGTACTTGCGCTTCTGCGCGTCCGTGCCGTTGCGCCGGATCTGGTTCACGCACAGATTCGAGTGCGCGCCGTAGGAGAGCCCCACCGACGCCGACGCGCGGCTCACCTCCTCCATCGCGATCACGTGCGCGAGGTAGCCCATGTCCGTTCCGCCGAACTCCTCGTCGACGGTGATGCCGAGCAGTCCCACGTCGCCCATCTTGCGCCAGAGATCCATCGGGAACTGGTCGTCCCGGTCGACGTCGGCGGCGCGCGGCGCGATCTCGTCCGCGGCGAACTGCTGCACCGTCTCGCGCAGCATGTCGATCGCTTCGCCGTGATGGAAGTCGAGAGAAGGGAAACTCGGCATGCGTATCCTCGCGGGACGTCAACGGCCGGGCTTGCCGTGCCCGACCCCCGGCACCCGCCGGATCCGTACGATCGCGCGGTGGGTAACGGCGGGCGGCGCGTGGATCACGGCGGCGGCTTTCGCGTGCGCAGCGGAGCGGGCAGCTGAATCTACGTGACGTTTACGTAAACGTCAAGATCCGCGGCCGGCGACGGCCCCGCCGTCGCCTCCTGCGGTTCCGGAGGCACCGGCCGACGCCGACTCGTGCTTCAATCGCCGGCGGCAGTCGCGCTCGAGGACCGCGATCTCGGCCAGGACCGCATCGATGTCCTCGCGCTGCTGGTGCAGCATCGCGCGCCGGTCGGCGAGCATCTGCAGGAACTTGGCGAGCTGCGGCCGCTCGTTGCCCGTCGCGGCGTAGATGTCGAACAACTCGCGGATCTCCGAAAGCGCGAGGCCCAGCCGCTTGCCGCGCAGGATCAGCTTGATCCGCGTCCGCTCGCGCTCGCCGTAGACGCGCGTCAGGCCCCGGCGCAGCGGCGAGATGAGGCCCTCGTCCTCGTAGAAGCGGATCGCGCGCGTCGTCAGCGCGAATTCCTGCGCGAGATCGGAGATCGTGTACGGGGGTGCCGGGCGCTCGGCGGCGGGCGGCTTGGCGCGACGCAGGGGGGTGTTCACGGCAGACATGGGACAGCGGCCCGGTGCAGAATGCGATTCCGATGGCGGAATGCCACGATAGCATATCGGCTTGACAGCCTCGACCGTTTCCCCGACGATGGTGCGTTGCACCAAATTGCGTCACTCGATGCCGAGCGCCTCCTGCCCGTCCGCGCAAGATCCTTGCGCGCGGACCCCCTCGAACACGTGCCGGCAATGACCGCCGCGCTACCGGCCGTGCTCGACTATCCGATGCCGACGCCGCCGGCGCCGGGCACGGTCGTCGAGATCGCGCCGCGCGTGCTCTGGCTGCGCATGCCGCTGCCGTTCGCGCTCGACCACATCAATCTGTGGCTGCTCGCGGACACCGACGGCGGCTGCACGCTCGTCGACTGCGGCTACGGCGACGCCGCGACGCGCGCGCTCTGGGAGCGTCATTTCGCGACGACGCTCTCCGCGATGCCGATCCGGCGCATCATCGCAACGCACTGCCACCCGGACCACGTCGGCAACGCGGCGTGGCTCGCCCGGCGGTACGGCGCGCCGGTCGCGATGACCCACGCCGAGTACCTCTCCGCGCATGCGCTCGCCGCGCGCCACAGCGGGTACTCGGTCGACGCGACGATCGATTTCTTCCGGCGGCACGGACTCGCCGCGACGGAGATCGCTGCGCTCGAGAGGCGCGGAAACGCGTACGTTCGCGGCGTTCCCGAGCTGCCCGAAGCCTTCGACCGGATGCTCGACGGCGACACCCGGCGGGCCGGCGGGACGTCGTGGCGGGTCGTCGAGGGTCACGGCCACTCGCCGGAGCACGCGGCGCTGTACTCGGCCGAGCGCGGCGTGCTGATCTCCGGCGACATGCTGTTGCCGAAGATCAGCACCAACGTGAGCGTCTGGGCGGTCGAGCCCGACGGCAATCCGCTCGCCCGCTTTCTCGATTCGCTGTCGGCCTACGAAGCCCTGCCGCCCGAAACGCTGGTGCTTCCGTCGCACGGATTGCCGTTCCGCGGGATCCCCCTGCGTGTCGCGCAGCTGCGCGCCCACCACGAAGCGCGGCTCTCCGAGCTCGAGGACGCCGTGACGGCAGCCGGTTCGCCGATCTGCGCGGCGGAGCTCGTGCCCGTGCTCTTCCCGCGCGCGCTCGACCTGCAGCAGCTCTACTTCGCGATGGGCGAGACGATCGCCCATCTCAACTTCCTGTGGCACGCGTCCACGCTCGAGCGCCGGAGCGCCGCCGACGGAACCCTGCGCTTTTCCGCGCCTTCCCCTTAACGCCCTTCCTTCCGGCAACCGAAAGAAACCGCCATGTCAGCTCCCGCAAAGAACGTCGCCGCTCCCGAGACCGCGCCGGCGCCCGCCTACGATCCGGTGGCGCTCGCCGAATCGTTGCGCAGCGCCGCGGAAAAGAGCGCGAAGGTCATCGGCGACTTCGCCGCCCGCCAGGCCGAGTCCGGCCAGTCGCTCGTCTCCGACGAGCTCGGCATCGGCAAGGCATTCATGGAGCTCGCCGCCAAGATGATGGCGAACCCCTACCGGCTCGCAGAAGTGCAGATGAACCTGTGGTGGGAGTACATGAATCTGTGGCAGGCGTCCACGATGCGACTTCTCGGCGGCGTCGCGGAACCGGTTGCGGAACCGGCGAAGGGCGACAAGCGGTTCCGGCACGAGGACTGGGAGGAGCACTTCCTGTTCGACTACATCAAGCAGAGCTACCTGATCGCCGCGCGCTGGCTGCACGGCACCGTCGCGAACGTCGAGGGCCTCGACGACGCGACGAAGCGGAAGGTGGATTTCTTCACGCGCCAGTACATCGACGCGCTGGCGCCGTCGAACTTCGCGCTGACCAACCCCGAGGTGTTCCGCGAGACCATTGCAACGGGCGGGCAGAACCTCGTCAAGGGGCTGCACAACCTGCTGGACGACATCGAGCGCGGCAACGGCCGGCTCAAGATCTCGATGACGGACCCGAAGGCCTTCGAGCTCGGCGTCAACATCGCGACGACGCCGGGCAAGGTGGTCTTCCAGAACGATCTCCTGCAGCTCATCCAGTACGAGCCGACGACGGCGAAGGTCGCGAAGCGGCCGCTGCTCGTCATCCCGCCGTGGATCAACAAGTACTACATCCTCGACCTCCGCGAGAAGAACTCGTTCGTGAAGTGGGCGGTCGACCAGGGGCTCACGGTGTTTGTCATCTCGTGGGTCAACCCCGACGAGCGCCTCGCGCACAAGGACTTCGAGGACTACCTCACCGAAGGCACGCTCGCGGCGCTCTCCGCGGTCGAGAAGGCGACCGGCGAGAAGGAAGTGAACGCGCTCGGCTACTGCCTCGGCGGGACGCTGCTCGCCGCCACGCTCGCCTACATGGCCGCGAAGAAGGACCGGCGCATCGTCAGCGGCACGTTCATGACGTCGCTGGTCGACTTCACGCGCGCCGGCGAGCTCGAGGTGTTCATCGACGAGGAGCAGGTCGCCTCGCTCGAGCGCAAGATGAGCGAGCGCGGCTACCTCGAGGGCAGCGAGATGGCGACGACCTTCAACATGCTGCGGTCCAACGACCTCATCTGGTCGTTCGTCATCAACAACTACCTGCTCGGCCGCGATCCGTTCCCGTTCGACCTCCTGCACTGGAATTCCGACGCGACGCGAATGCCCGCGAAGATGCACAGCTTCTACCTGCGCAACATGTACATGAAGAACCTGCTGCGCGTGCCGGGCGGCATCACGCTGGACGGCGTGCCGATCGACCTGTCGAAGGTCGCGGTGCCGACCTACTTCGTGTCGGCGATCGAGGACCACATCGCGCCGTGGAAGACGACCTACGAGGGTCCGAAGCTCGTTTCCGGCAAGGCGCGCTTCGTGCTCTCCGGCTCGGGACACATCGCCGGCATGATCAACCCGCCGGCGGCGAACAAGTACGGCTACTGGACCAGCGACAGGCTTCCCGAGTCCGCCGACGAGTGGCTCGCCGACGCGAAGCAGCAGGACGGCTCGTGGTGGCCGCACTGGCGGGCGTGGCTCGCGCCCAATCTCGGCGCGCAGGTTCCCGCGCGCGCGATCGGCAAGGGCAAGCTCAGGGCGATCGAGGCGGCGCCCGGCACGTACGCGCGCATTCGCGCCGACGGGAAATGAGGTGAGGCGCCGCGACGCGCTCTGCAATGATCCGGATTTCGTCGATACGGGGGGACATGCCATGACGAGCTTGAGTTCGTTCTTCATCGCGGTCGCGTGCGCCTTCGTCGCGCTGGGGTCCGGATCGGCGGCCATCGCGCAGACTCCGTGCACGGACTGCGGAAAGGTGCAGACCATCCGCTTCGTCCAGGAGGAAGGCCGCGGCTCGGGGGTCGGCGCGGTCGCGGGAGGCGTCGTGGGCGGCGTGCTCGGGCACCAGATCGGCGGGGGCACCGGCAACACGGTTGCGACGATCGCCGGCGCCGCGGGTGGCGCGTACGTCGGAAACAAGGTGGAGAAGAACAGGAACGCAAAGGCTTACTGGCAGGTCACCATCAAGATGGACTCCGGCGCGACGAGAACCTTCACGTACACGAATCAGCCGACGGTGAAGGAAGGCGAACGCGTCAAGCTGATCGACGGCGGCAAGCGTCTCGCGCTGGTTGCCAACTGACGCGCTTCGCGCGAACCGAAAGCAAACGCCGGGAGATCCCCGGCGTTTTCGCTTGCGGCACCTTCAACGCGCACCCGGGCGTGTCACGGCGCCGCGCGGCCTTCCTACCTGGGAACGGGGCCGGGGCTGTTCTTGTCGACGTCGGCCGGCTTCGCCTGTGCCGGCTGCTGGCGTACCGGAGCCGCCGGCGCGGGTACAGCGGCCGGCGGGGAAACCGGTTGACCGAGCGACGGTGTCGGCGCAACGCGGCTCGGGGCCGCGGGCGGCTGACCGAGCGACGGCGTCGGTGCCACGCGGCCTTGCGCCACGGGCGGCTGACCGAGCGACGGTGTCGGTGCCACGCGGCCTGGCGCCGCGGGCGGCGGCACCGGGCGTGACGGCGGCGCCGACAATCCCCCCGTCGCCTGACTGCCGGCCGGCGGCGCGCCGGTCGCCTGACCTCCCGCTGGAGTATTGGGAGTCCGGCCCGGCGTCTGTGGCGGCAGGGATCCCGGCGGGCTCGATCCCGGTTGCCCGGGTGGCCTCGGATGCTGAATCTGCGGTGTGCCATCCGAGCGCGGAGGCGGGACGGGGACGACCGTGCCGCCGGCGCCGGGCGTCGGCGCCGCTGGGGCGCTCCGGCGGGCATCGGGGGCCGGTGCCACGACCTGTGGCGGTTTCGTCGCCGACGGAGGAACGACCGGCGACAGGCCGCCCGGCGCGGGTCTGGCCGCCGGCGCGAACGTGGAAGGCACGCCCGATGGGCCTGCGCCCGTCCGCGGCGCCACGGTGCCGGTCGCACTCGGCGCGCCCGGCAACGCGGACGGTCCGGGGGTCTGAGCTGCAGCGTTGCGCCCCGGCCAGGTGCGCGAGTAAGACGTCGACGCGGGCGCCGGCGTCCCGCGCTCGCCGGGCCGGAATCCCGGAAGGTGCGATGGGGTGGGCGGAACCGCGGGCGCGGTCGCCAGGATGGGCGCTGACCGCGCCAGCGACAGGGGCAACGGGACCATGCTCGTCGCGACCGGCTGCCGCGAGCCCAGGTTCGGCGCGGCGACAGCCGTCATGGCGCCGGGAACGCTCGCGTGCGAATACCTGGCCGGCGGCGCTGTCGGCCGCACCGCGACGTTCACGGCGAACGGCCGGTTGTAGTGGGTCCAGCAGTTGTGCGAGCAACTGCGCCACCAGGGATTGTACGGATCGCCCCAGCCGAGCGGCACCCACCCATAGACGGGCGCCCCCGCGCTCCCCGCCATCCCCCAGCTTCCGCCGCCGTACCACGCGACCAGCGCCGGCGCCCAGTAGGGTCGCGCGACAAAGGCGCCGGGGCACCAGCCCCAGCGGGGGCCGACCCGCACCCAGCGGCCGTAGTGCGACGGCGCGTAGCCCCAGGGCGCTGAATCGACCCAGGTGAGGCCCCAGCTGCCGACGCTCGTCCAGTAGCCGTAACGATAGGGCGTCCAGTCGACCGCGACCGCCGACGGGTACCAGACCGGGCCGTAGGTCGGGGTGTTTTCCCAGATTCCGTATTCGTCGAGCTCCGCGTAGCCGACCATCTCGCGCGAAACATAGGCCGATGAACCGCCGCTCTCGTAATGCCGATCCCGGCCGTCGCTCCAGCTGTCGAAGCCGTCGAGGCCGAAGCCGTTGCGGATGTCCGCATACGCGGGCTCGGGCCCGCTCACCGTCAGCATCTGCCCGGGCAACGCCTGCTGCGCCCCCGACGTCAGCGCGACGAGCGCCTCGCCCTCCCGGACCGACACCGTCGTTCCCTGCCCGTCCGGCAACACGTCGATCCGGTAGAGACCCGGCCGCGTCAGCGTGACCTGCGTGTTCGGCGTGTCGATCCGCGTGACATCCCCGGCGTCCAGCACCCGCACGCGGACGATCAGCCGGCCCTGCGCGATGAACAGCGCGAGCTGCCGGTCGTCGAGCCGGGCGACGTTCAGGTTCGTGTCGCCGGCGAACCGGAACTGCCCGCCGCCGTAATCGATTTCCGCCCGGCCGTCGCCCGACACCCACAGGTTGTCTCCCGACGTGATCGGGTAATTGATGCCGACCGGCGCCCACTCGGTCGCGCGATCCTGCGGCGCCAAGAAGAGCTGGCCCGCGAATTCGGCGACGCGGCCGACGCGGCCAGGAAGGTCGTCGTCGGCGCGGGCCACGAACGGCAATGCGGCGAGCACCAGCGCGGCAAGGCCGATAATCACCTTGCGCACACCAGGGGATACGAACGCGACCCGGACGCTCGAATGTTTCGTAAAGCTGCGGGAACGCATGGCTGAGTCTCCTCCGATATCGCCATCAACGGCCGGTGGCCGCCCACCGTTGACCCTCGGACAATAAGGCGGATCCGCCGTCCGCCACCGCGACGTTCTTTTCCGTTTAAAATGCGCGACCCGGCCTTGACCGCGCCCCGTTGCAGCACACCACACACCAGGAGAAACACATGCGGAGCTTCAAGCGCACTTTGCTCGCGGGCGCCATCGCGCTCGCCATCTCGGCCCCCGCCGCCGCGCAGTTCACGGGCGCCTACATCTTCGGCGACAGCCTGAGCGACGGCGGCCAGTACGGCGGGAGGTACACGACCAATCCGGGGCTCACGGCCGCCGAGTACGTCAATCAGGCCTTCGGGTTGACGACGACCCCTTCGTTCCAGGGCGGCAACAACTATGCGGCAGCCGGAGCGGTCATGAACGCCCCGCAGGGCACCCCCGCCACATCGGTGATGGCGCAGGTGAACCAACTGCTGGCCAAGGGCCCGCTCGACCCGAACGCGCTCTACCAGCTCCAGGGCGGCGGCAACGATATCCTCAACCAGTTCACGCTCTATGCGACCGGCAAGATCTCGCAGGCGCAGATGCAGGCGGCGGTGGCACAGGCGGCGCTCGATCTCGCCACCGCCGCCGCCAAGCTCCAGGGCGCCGGCGCACGGTACCTCATCGTGCAGGGGATGCCCAATGACGGCATGGCGCCCGAATTGCAGCCCTTTGGAGCACAGGCGGTGGCAGCGGTCACGTCGCTGTCCAGCTTCTTCAATCTGACGCTGGGCCAGGCAATGGCGCGGGGTGGACTCAAGGTCATCGCGTTCGACACGTTCGCGTTCATGAACGAAATCGCCGCGAAACCCGCCGCATACGGGTTCGTCAACGTCACGAGTCCCGCCTGCACGACGCCAACCGGGAACACCTGCACTTCCTCGACGCTGGTCGCGCCGAACGCGAACATGACCTACATGTTCTCCGACGGCCATCATGGCGCGACGGGCATGTACCTCGCATGGGGTTCGGCGATGGCATCGATGATTACCGGGCCGCAGCAGATCGCCACGCTGCCGCAGGCTCCGTTCGCCGTCGAGGATGCGAACTTCCGCGCGCTCGACGGGCGGATGTGGTCGAGCCTCGGCGCGCCGCGCACGCAGAAGAAGATCGAAGCCTGGGCCTCGTACGACTACGGCAGCAGCGACATGAATGCCGGTACCGGCAACGGCAGCGCCAACACCAACACGATCGCCGTTGGCGCCGACACCAAGCTCAGCGACAAGCTGCTGTTCGGCGGGATGTTCGGCTATACGGAGAACAAGGGCGACTTCGGCGGCGCGGGCGGCGGCTACAAGCTGCGCCAGCCCGTCGGTACGGCATATGTCGGCTACGGCGAGGGCCCGTGGTACGTCGGCGCGACGCTGGGCGCCGGCGGCCTCGACTACTCGGACGTCAACCGTGTCATACCGATCGGCACCGCGCTGCGCACCGAGACCGGCCAGACGCGCGGCTACGAGTACACGGGACGGCTGCTCGGCGGATACTGGTTCAAGTACCAGGATCTGCTGCACGGTCCGTACGCGCGCGTCACGTACACGAAGTCGGTCGTCCGTGCGTACTCGGAAGCAGGATCGGACAGCACGGCGCTTTATTATGGCGCGCAGGACCGCGAGCAGCTGCTGTGGAGCCTCGGCTGGCAGGTCGCGGGCAGCATCGGCAACATCCGGCCGTTCGCGCGCGTCACGTGGGAGTACGACTCGATGGACCAGACGCCCACGGTGACTGCTTCTTCGGTGTCCCTCGGAGGCAGCTCCTACACCATTGCGGGGGCGAAGCCGGACAACAGCTATGCGCTGTTCAACGTCGGCGCGAGCGCCGACTTCGGCGGCGTGACCGGATTCATCACCGGCTCGGGCACCGCGGCTCGCGGCGACGGCAACTACTGGGCCGTCACCGTGGGCCTCCGGATGCCGATCTGACCGACAGCATCGACGCTCCATCGCGAGGGCCGCCGCAGGGCGGCCCTTTCGTTTCCGGAGCGCGGAAACCACGACGACCGCACAACGCAGCGGTGACGACGGGCGGAGAGCGTCAGCGCGTCTGCCGCGGCTTGCGCGGCGCGCGCGCGAAGAGCGCGTCGTAGACGGGCCGGGGCAGCACGCGCAGCAGTCGCCCGACGCACGCCATCTGCCACGGCAGCACGTAGAAGCGGCGGCGCCGCTCGATCGCGCGCGCGACGAGGCGCGCCGCCTCGTCCGCGCCGAGAAGGAACGGCATCCGGTAGGGATTGCCGGCGGTCATCGGTGTCGCGATGTAACCGGGGCAGACCGTGAGCACCGCGATGCCGGTGCCCCGGAGCTCGACGCGCAGGCTTTCGAGATACGTGATCGCGGCCGCCTTCGACGCCGAGTACGCGCCCGAGCCCGGCAGGCCGCGAAAGCCGGCGACGCTGGCGATGCCGACCAGCACACCCCGTCCCGCCGCCTGCATCGCGGCGAGAAAGGGGTGAAACGTGTGGACGATCCCCATCACGTTGGTGTCGAGCACCGCGCGGAAGACCGGCAGGTCTTCGGCGTACCCGGTGGACACGCCCCGCGACACGCCGGCGTTGGCGATGACGACGTCGGGGGCGCCGAAGCGGACGAGAAAACCGGCGGCGGCACGCGCGAGCGCGTCAGCGTCGCGCACGTCGCCGACGTAGGTCGCGACCCGGCCCGGCGGCAGCGCCGCCGCGAGCGCATCGAGCTCCGGCTGCCGCCGCGCGAAGACGCCCACATTCGCGCCCAGCGCCGCGTAGTGTCGCGCGAGCGCTGCGCCGATGCCGCTGCTGCCCCCGGTGATGAAGACGTTCAACGCGGCGCCGCGACGGCGTCAGCTGTCGGGCGAACGTCTCGACGGGCGCTGGGAGAGGTGCCTCAGCTCTTCGGACGCTCCGCGCGGGCCTTGGCGATCAAGGCGTCGAGCACGCCGGGCATCGCGCGGTGCGAGGTCACGTTGTTCGTCACGTACTTGCCGTCGACGACGAATTTGGGCACCTCGTTGATCTTGTAAGTCTGCGCCGCCGCCTTCGCCCGATTGACCTTGCCCGCGATCGCGAACGAGTTGTACATGTCCTCGACCTTCTTGCGATCGAGGCCCTGGCCCGCGGCCCAGTCCAGGAACGCCTTGTCCTGCCACAGCGGAAGGCCCTTGCCGTGCAGCGCCACGAACACTTCGGGGGAGAGCCGCGCCTCCTCGCCCAGCGCGTCGAGCGTGTAATAGATCTTGGCGAGCGGCAACCAGCGGTCCTGGAAGATCACGGGGATGCGCCGGAATTGGACGTCTGGAGGAAGCGACTTGATCCAGCCCTGCAGGATCGGCTCCATTTCGCCGCAATGCGGGCAGCCGTAGGAGAAGAACTCGATGACCTCGATCTTCTTGCCGGTCTCCACCGGTTGCGGAGGGGACAGGCGGACGTACTGTTTGCCCTCTTCCAGCGCGATCGGCTGCGCGGCCACGGCGAGGGAAAGCGCAGCCAGAAAGGCCGCCGCCAGCGGCACGAGCCGGCGCATCAGGGTTTGCACGGGTTGCATCGTCGAAGTCTCCATGGTTAGCAGGTTGTCAACGCGTATCGGGCAAGCCGGGATGACGCAAGTTCCCGCAATCTCCGCTCGTTCCGGCCCGCGACAGCGGCCCGTCCCGGTCACTACTTGATCACCGCGGCATCGAAACCGCGGGCGGCGAGCTCGCCTTTCATGCGCGTCAGCTGGTCGGTGTTGTCGTAGGGACCGAGGCGGACGCGGTATCGCTGGCCCTTGTCCGGCAGCGTGACCGGCTGGATCGTCGCCTCCCATCCGGCGAAGGCGAGCCGCGCCTTCAGGTTCTCGGC
>Ga0209048_10001648_pt1 | contig 22687 bp, 25 predicted proteins | sample FrelakmetCRP12CR_FD_187146 | JGI IMG/M metagenome (GOLD analysis project Ga0209048, IMG submission 187146) | Freshwater lake sediment microbial communities from the University of Notre Dame, USA, for methane emissions studies - CRP12 CR (SPAdes)... | ecosystem: Environmental > Aquatic >... | reverse complement strand
AGGCCGACCAGTCGCTGAGCCAACTGCGCGCCCTCGGCCTGGTGCAGGGCGACGTGAACCTGACCGAGCAGGCCAACACGCTCAGTGGCGAGGGCGTCCTCGCGGTCTACGACCCCGAGACCAAGCGCATCCGGGTCAACGGCACCCAGCTCGACGATGCCACCAAGGTCACGGTGGTCCACGAGATGACCCACGCCCTGCAGGACCAGCACTTCGATCTCCAGGCGGCCGCCAAGATCGACAAGGAGCGCGATTCCAGCACCGCCCGCGCCGTGGTCGAAGGTGACGCCGTCGATGTCGAACGGGCCTTCGTGAAGCAACTCCCGGCCGATGAGCGCAAGGCGTACGAAGACCAGACCAAGCAGCAGAGCGCGGATGCCCAGCAGAAGGTGCAGGACGTCCCCGACGTGCTGCAGGCCTTCTTCGTGGCGCCCTACGCGCTCGGACCCTCCTTCGTCGACCTGCTGCACTCGGACGGCGGGTACGCAGCCGTCGACGCGGCGCTGGGCAACCCGCCGGCGAGCGAGGCCCAGGTCATCGATGCCATGGACTACTTCGGGGGTCGAGCGCCTCTGGATGTCCCCGTCCCGGCGACGACCGACGGGCAGGAGCACCTCGACGACGGCACCTTCGGCGCGCTGGCGTGGTACCTCGTCCTCTCGGAGCGGATCGACCCCCTCGCCGCGCTCACCTTCGTCGACGACTGGGGCGGGGACTCGTACGTGAGCTACCGGGAGGCCGGGCGGGTGTGCATGAAGATGCGGGTCAAGGGGCAGAGCGAGGCGGTAACCGGGAACATCGGCAGCACGCTCGACACCTGGGCTGCGGCGATGCCCAACGCCTCGGCCTCGGTCGCCCGTTCGGGAGACGCGATCGACCTGACGTCGTGTGACCCCGGAGCGAGTGCCGATCTCGGTGTCACCGGCCGTGCCACGCAGGCGCTCGGCTATCCCGCGACCCGGCTCGACATCGCGTCGGGCCTCCTCACGGACGGCAAGAGCGAGGGGGTCACGTTGGCCCAGGCCACCTGTGTGGCCGACAAGCTCGTCCGCGAGTTGTCGCTCGACGAACTGCGGGCCGACGAGTTGTCGGCGACCCGACAGCACGAGCTGCAGGCCCTGGCCGGACGGGCCTATCTCAGTTGCCGCTGAACAGCGCGCTCACTCGTCGGGAGCCGCGGGGGGCCGCGGCACGGTGGTGCTGAGGGCTTCCACCACGTGGAAGAGCACCTCGCCGAGCAGTTCGTAGACGAGGCGGGTCTGGGTAGCGGGGTCGTCGGGGTCGAGGGCCGCCCAGTCGACGGTTTCCTCGCCGACGTCGAGCACGGTGCCGAGGGCCAACCGCACACTATTGAGCGCGGTCATCCATTGCTCGAGCTCGTCCCTCGTGATCGATTTCGAGGTGAGCGTTCGTTCGACCGTCTCGATCGCCGCCCGCCGACTCGCCAACAGCTCGCCCGCGGTCATCTGGCGGAAGAAGGTGTCGGCCGCGTCGTCGTCGGGATACGCCGAGGGAAAGAGGCGCTCGAGGGCGGGGAGATCGGGGGCATCGGGCTCGGCCAGCGCGGCGAGCAGCTCCGCGCAGGTGTCCGCGACCACGCGACGCTCGACGGCTCCGAGGTTGAGGCGGAAGGTGCCATCGGGGCGGGACTGCACGAGAGGTCGGAAGAGCACGCGGGTCAGTCCTTTTGCATCGTGGCCCACAGGCCATGCTCGTGGAGGCGGAAGACGTCGATCTCGGCCTTGTCGCGCGTGCCGCTGGACACGACGGCTCGGCCTTCGTTGTGCACCTGGAGCATCAGCCGCTCGGCCTTCTCGAGGCTGTAGCCGAACAGCTTCTGCAGCACGTAGGTCACGTACGACATCAGGTTGATCGGGTCGTTCCAGACGAGGACGATCCACGGCGGGTCGGCATCGAGGGCCTCGTCGATGTCCGGCTCGCCGACCTCGACCGGCGCCGTCATGGGGCGGCGGCTGCCGTCTCGGCGGGTCGCGCCACCGCGTCACCGAGCTCGAGTGGCCTCCTCTCGAGGGCGAGGTAGTACGCGAGCACGGCGATCCACACGGCCACGCTGCCGAGCACGTGCAGGAGCACGAGCCCGGGGGGCACCCCCGTGAAGTACTGGGTATAGCCGACCGCCATCTGGGCGACGATGGCGATCGCCAGCACGCGGGCCCGGAGCTCGACCGCCCGTGGGGCGCCCGAGCGGTGCACCATCCAGAGCGAGTACAGCGTGAGCCCCAGGAACGCGAACGCCGAGATGGCGTGCAACCGGGCGACGGAGGAGATGTCGAAGCCGAGCCGCTCGACCTTGTCGTCGCCGCCGTGGGGTCCGGTGCCCGTGACCACGGTGCCGGCGAGCAATGTGACGGAGGCGGCCGCGACCATGAGCCGACCAAGGGTGCGCGCCGCGGCAGGCACGACCAACGTGCCGGGGCCGCGCTCGTGCGCGGCGCGCTCGTGGAGCACCACGGCGTTCCACACGATCAGCATGGACAGGAGAAAGTGGCCCATGACGAACGGCGGTTTCAGCTCGAACAGCACCGTGAGCCCACCGAGCACGATCTGGCCCACGATGCCGGCGACCAAGCCCAGTGACCACCACGTGAGGTCGGACCGGCGGGGTGTGCGCACCAGGGAGCCGAGCACGGCGAGGATCACGGCGATCGACAGCACGCCGGTGAAGGTGCGGTTCACGAACTCGACCATGGCGTGGTACTCGACGGGGGCGACGAGGCGGTTCTGTTGGCAGGTCGGCCAGTCGGTGCAGCCGAGGCCGGAGCCGGTGAGGCGCACCGCCGCGCCCGACACCACGATCACGCTGACCACGACGAGTGCGACGAGGGTGATGCGCCGGTAGGCACGAGGGGAGAGCCGGGGGATCGATCGGCCGGCGGAAGAGCCCACGAACTCGATGCTACGGGAGCCCGCCAGGGTCACCACAATCGCCCTCGGGGCCGGTCGCCTGGCCTGCCCGCGGATTGTCAGCGGCTGTGGTCACCGGCCTACGATCACGGCGTGTACACCGTGGCGCGGCCTTCGCTCATCCGTCGCGTCGGCGCGTATGTCGCTCTCACCAAGCCGCGCATCATCGAGCTGCTGCTGATCACCACAGTGCCCACCATGATCGTGGCCGATCGGGGCCTGCCCTCGATCTGGCTGATCGTGGCCACCGTCGTCGGCGGCACGTTGGCGGCCGGCGGCGCCAACGCCATCAACATGTACGTCGATCGCGACATCGACGCCATCATGAAGCGCACTCGCAATCGCCCGCTGGTCACCGGGGTGATCAAGCCTCGCAACGCCCTCGTGTTCGCCATTTCGATCGAGGTCGTCGCCTTCGTGTGGCTGTGGGCGTTCGTCAACCTGCTCAGCGCAGTGCTGGCCGTGTCAGCGTGCCTGTTCTACGTCTTCGTGTACACGCTGTGGCTCAAGCGCACCTCGACCTCGAACATCGTGATCGGCGGGGCTGCGGGGGCGGCGCCGGTGCTGATCGGCTGGTCGGCCGTGACCAACTCGCTCGGCTGGGCCCCGGTCGTGCTGTTCGGGGTCATCTTCTTCTGGACCCCGCCGCATTTCTGGGCCCTGGCTATCCGCTACCGCGACGACTACGCCGCCGCCGACGTGCCGATGTTGCCGTCGGTGGCCAGCTTCCGCACGACGGCCATGAGCATCCTGCGCTACACGATCGTCGTGTGGTTGCTGTCGCTGGTGTTCGTCCCGGTCGCCCACATGGGCCTGCTCTACCTGGTGGTCGCCCTGGTGCTCGGCGGGGCGTTCACCGCACTGGCCGTTCAGGTGCTGCGAACCGGGTCGCCACAGACCGCGATGCGACTGTTCACCTTCTCGATCACCTACATCACAGTTCTGTTTGGCGCCATGGCGCTCGACCAGCTGTTGCGGTCGGGACTGTAGAGCGGCCGGGCATGCGCACGAGCCGGTTTTCTTGGGCCATGGGTGGTTTGTGTAGTGTCCGCTTTCGTACTGTCGCTTCGGGAGGAGACGTCGTGCGTTCGTGTAGTCGCGGTCGGGATCGTCTCGCCTCTCGATGTGGGCCGCTGAGGCGAGGTCACGACTGACATGTCGATCACTGAGACAAGGCAAGAGGCCGAGACGCCCTCTGGTGAGACGGCCGCCGCAGGTGTCGAGGCCGACCCGATCACCGGTGCCCTCGGCTCATCCGATCACAAGACGATCGGGCGGCTCTACGTGGTCTTCGCCCTGATCTTCGGCGTGGGCGCTTGGGTGCTCGCGGCGCTGTCCTCGGCCCACGACGCCAAGCCGTCGATCCTCTCGGCCGACACCGTCAACCAGGTCTTCACGCTGAGCCGGTGGGGCATGGTGTTGCTGTTCGTCGTGCCCCTGTTCCTCGGCCTGGCCACCTACATCGTGCCGCTCCAGGTGGGTGCGGCCACGGTGGCGTTCCCCAGGGCGGCGGCGGCGGCGCTGTGGACCTGGGCCCTCTCGGGTCTGCTCCTGATCATCGCCTACGCGGTCAACGGCGGTGTCGCCGGAGGCCGGGCGAAGGCGGTCGACCTGGCGTACCTAGCCGTGGCGGGCATCCTCGTCGCCCTCATGATGGGCTCGATCAGCGTCGTCACGACCGTCCTGGCCCTGCGCACCCCGGGGATGAGCCTCGAGCGCACACCCCTGTTCTCGTGGTCGATGCTCGTGGGCGCCAGCATGTGGCTGCTCACCTTCCCGGTGCTGCTCGCCAACATCTTGCTCATCTACGTCGATCACAAATACGGCAAGCCGAGCGACTTCGGGGTGGCCGACTCGCAATGGAAGCAGCTCGCCTGGTTCTTCCAGCAGCCGCAGATGTTCGTGTTCCTCGTGCCGGCCCTCGGCATAATCGGCGACGTCGTTGCCACGATGTCGCGCCGCCGTCAGTCCAACCGGGGCTTCATGTTCGCGGCCATCGGCGCCTTCGGCGTCCTGAGCTTCGGGGCGTTCGCCCAGGACTACTTCGACGCCCAGGTCTGGCAGCAGGCCATCTACATCGCCATGGGCGTGCTCATCGTGCTGCCCGCCGCGCTCGCGCTCGCCGGGTGGGGCACCACGGCCGCCAGCGGCAGGCTCAACACCAAGAGCCCGATGCTCGCGTCGGTCTTCGCCGCGCTCACCCTGGCTCTGGCCGTGTTCGGCAGTGCCTTGTTCGTCATCAAGCCCCTGCGCCTGCAGAACACCCCGACGTTCGGCTACGGCCTGCTCGTGTTCGTCGTCGGCACGGGGGCGCTGGCCGGTCTGGCCGGTCTCTTCTACTGGGCCCCGAAGTTCTGGGGCCGAGCGATCCCCGAGGGGTTGTCCAAGCTCTCCGCGGTCGTGGCTCTTGCCGGCACCCTGCTGGCCGGCCTGGCCCTCTGCCTGCTCGGGTTCGCCACCCGGTTCACGGGGATCGCCGACGCGACCGACCAGCTCAACTGGGCCGCGGCCTTGGGCGCCGCGGTGATCGCGGTGGCGCTGGTGCTGGCCCTGGTGACCCTGATCGCCGGGATCCGCGGCCCCGATGCCGGTGACGATCCCTGGGACGGGCAGACGCTCGAGTGGGCCACCGCGTCACCTCCGCCCCGAGGCAATTTCGGTGAGCTCGCCCTCATCACGTCGCCCGAGCCGCTGCTCGACGAGGCCGACGACCAGGAGGAGGGATCCTGATGGCCGCCACCCATGTACTTCCGGCGCCGGTCGTCCAACGTCCGCGCGTCCTGATGATCGGCACGGCGTTCGCCGCGGCCGCCTCGGTGATGGTGTTCTCCGGGCTGATCGCGATCTACCTTTCCCGCCGGGCCGAAGTCGTGGCCACCAGCAACAAGTGGCTCCCCGAGGGCGTCAAGATCGACCTCACCCAGCCCAACATGATGCTGTTCACGTTGCTGGCCTCGTCGATCATCGTGCAGTGGGCGGTCTACGCCGCCGCCCGCGACGATCGGCGCAATCTCTACCTCTCGCTCGGCCTCACCTTCCTGTTCGGGTTTGCCACGATCAACCAGCTGTCGTACCTCTACAGTCTGGCCAAGCTCGACGTGTCCACCACGCAGCAGGCCGTGCTGATCTACTCGATCTCCGGCGCCCACCTCGTGATGATGATCGCCGCGATGATCTTCGTGCTGCTGATGGCGTTCCGTTCGCTGGGTGGCCAGGAGACCAGCCGCCAGCACGACGGCGTCTCGGCCGCAGCTCTCTACTGGCATGCGATGGTCGCGGTCTACGCGATCATCTGGATCACGATCTACGTGACGAAGTAGGCGCCATGTTGCGATCACGCATGTTCACGACGTCGTTCCGGTTCTTCGCGGCCCTCTCGGCAGCATCGCTGGTGGCCGCCTTCGTCAGTGCGTTCTCCAGCAGCAAGCAGTCGTTCATCAACTCAATCGTCGGCCCGCTCACGATCGGCTGGAAAGGCGGTGTGGGCAACCACTTCGTCTACGCCATGTTCCTGGGCCTGGCGATCGCCTCCGGTTTCCTCGCGCTGCTATTGGTGGCGTTCCGCGATGCCGACCCCGAGGCCCAGGCCCAAGTGGTGCACACCGAGAGCGTGCCGCTCACCCGGGCGCCGTCGTCGCGCAACTTCGTGCCACCGGTGGCCGGCTTCGCCGTCGTGGTCACGATGGTCGGCCTGGTCACCGATCGGTGGTTCGTGCTCGCCGGCGTCGCGTTGTTGGTGGTCACCGGCTTCGTGTGGACGCTTCGCAGTTGGGCCGAGCGGGCCACCGGCGACGACGAGGTCAATCGCGAGATCTACCACCGCTTCATCGACCCGCTCCGGGTACCCGTGGTGGCCGCCGTGGTCATCGGTGTGGTCGTCCTCGGACTCTCCCGAGAGCTGCTGTCGGTGTCCAAGACCAGCGCGGTCGTGCTGTTCGGCCTGGTCGGGCTGTCGTTCCTGTTGGTGACGCTGTTGATCGCTTCCAGGCCGGCGCTTTCAAAGGCCATCATCACGATCATCGTCATCGTCGGGGCCATCGCTGTCATCGGGGGCGGCATCATCGGCCTCGTCAAGGGTGAGCGCACGTTCGAACAGCGCTCCGGGCAGTCGGGGTCCACCGAGGGTGGCCTCGGCCCGATCGTCGTGAGCTCACGAGGAGACTAGATGTCCCGCCGTCCCCGTCGATCAGTCCTCATCACGATCATGCAGGTCGTCGCCCTGGTGGGCGTCGGCGTCCTGTACGTGGCCCTGATCATCAACTCGTTCCAGAACGGCGGTAAGCCGCTCACGACTCTGACGCCGCAGGGCCCGAACGCCCAGACGATCCAGAACCTGGTCATTCCCGTGTTCGCGGTCGCCGGCGTGGTCTTCGTCCTCGTGTTCGCGGCCGTGCTCTACATCATCGTGCGGTTCCGCTCGCGCCACACCGATGAGGGTGAGGACGAGGAGTTCCCGGCCCAGACCCATGGCAACACCGTGCTGGAGATCGGTTGGACGATCCTGCCCGCGGTCATCCTGGCGGCCATCGCCGTGGGCACGGTGATCACGATCATCAACCTCGAGAAGCGCGAGCCCGACTCCCTCAAGGTCCAGGTGTTCGGTCAGCAGTGGTGGTGGGGATACAAGTACGACGTCAACAACGACGGCAGCTTCGACAGCCCCGGCGACATCACCACCGCCACCGAGATGGTCATCCCCGCCGGCCGTCCGGTCGAGTTGTCGATCGGGTCGAACGACGTCATCCACTCGTTCTGGATCCCGGGCCTCAACGGCAAGAAGGACGCCGTGCCCGGCGAGCAGCACTTCTGGAAGATCCAGGCCGATGAGCCCGGCGTGTATCGGGGTCAGTGCACCGAGTACTGCGGGCTCTCCCACGCCAACATGCGCATGCTCGTGCGGGCCGTCACCCCCGACCAGTACGACGCCTGGGTGAAGAACCAACAGCTCCCGGGTCGTGAGCCGTCGGCCGACAACCCCGACGCGGTTGCGGGCGAGGCGGTGTTCAAGGCGCAGCTGTGCTCGTCGTGCCACCTCGTCCGTGGCGTGAACGACGCCAAGGTCGCCGATCCAGCCAAGGGCGTGAAGTCGCTGCTGCAGTCCGGTGTCGCCCCTGACCTCACCCACTTCGCCACCCGCGGCACCTTCGCCGGGTCGATCTTCAACAGCTACACGCCGCAGAACCCCGACGACCCGTCGCTGCCGGGCAACCCCGCTGACGTGAACCTCGCCGGCGATCCCGGCAACGCCCTGTACGGCGGGGACAGCACCCCCTACTTCTTCGTGAAGTACACAGTGGGGGCCTGGTTGCGCAATCCACCGGCGATGAAGCCGGCCTACGCGAAGCCCGACGCGGACGGCAAGCTGCGCGGCATGCCGAACCTCGGGCTCACCGAGCAGCAGATCAGCCAGCTCACCGCCTACCTCGAGAGCCTCAAGTAGCCACCATGATCCGCCTCGCCGCCGTTCCGGAGCCGCACAATGGCACTCACTGAGTCCCGTCCCCTCGCCCTGCCTGCGGGCGAGGCCGAGCCCGAACGCGCCAGTCTCGGCGTCTTCACCCGGCCGAAGGGCACCACGGGCTGGCGCTCGTGGATCACCACGGTCGACCACAAGAAGATCGGCATCATGTACGGCGCGGCGGCGATGTTCTTCCTGATCATTGGTGGAGTCGAGGCCCTCTTGATCCGTGCCCAGCTGTGGGCGCCCCGAGGCACCCTGCTCAGCGCCGACGCATACAACCAGGTCTTTACGATGCACGGTACGACGATGGTGTTCCTCGTCGTCATGCCCATCGGTGCCGCCTTCGCCAACTACCTGATGCCCCTGCAGATCGGGGCCCGCGACGTGGCCTTCCCCCGGCTGAACGCCTTCAGCTTCTGGTGCTTCCTCGCCGGTGGTCTGTTCCTCAACTCGAGTTGGCTCCTCGGGGGCGGCGCCGACGGCGGCTGGTTCAACTACGCCCCCAACAACGGCGTGCTGTTCTCCCCGACCCACGGCATCGACTTCTGGAACCTCGGTCTCATCATCACCGGCATCGCCTCACTGGCCGGTGCGGTGAACCTCATCGTCACCGTCCTGAACCTGCGGGCGCCGGGCATGACGTTGATGAAGATGCCCATCTTCACCTGGATGACCCTGGTTACGCAGTTCCTGCTGCTCTTCGCCATCCCGGTGCTGACGTCGGCGCAGTTCCTGCTGATGTTCGACCGGCTCTTCAATGCCAACTTCTTCAACGTGGCGAAGGGCGCGTCGCCGTTGCTCTGGGAGCACCTGTTCTGGATCTTCGGGCACCCCGAGGTGTACCTGATGATCCTGCCTGCGTTCGGCCTGGTGTCGGAGATCCTCCCCGTGATGGCCCGCAAGCCGATCTTCGGGTACCCGTTCATCGTGTTCTCGGGTGTGGCGATCGGCTTCATGGGCTGGGGCGTGTGGGCCCACCACATGTTCGTCAGTGGCATCGGGCCCATCTCGGTGACGACCTTCTCACTCACCACGATGTTCATCGCGGTGCCCACGGGTGTGAAGATCCTCAACTGGACCGCCACCATGTGGGGCGGCAAGTTGCGGTTCCCAACGCCGATGCTGTTCTCGATCGGCCTGATCTTGATGTTCACCATCGGTGGTCTGTCGGGCGTGACCCACTCGGTCGCACCCGCTGACACCCAGCAGACCGACACGTACTACATCGTCGCCCACTTCCACTACGTGCTCTTTGGCGGTGCCTTCTTCGGGTTCGTCGGGGCGATGTACTTCTACTGGCCGAAGGTGTTCGGCTACTTGCTCAACGAGAAGATGGGCAAGGCCAATTTCTGGCTAATGCTTCTGGGATTCAACCTGACCTTCGCCCCGATGCACGTGCTGGGCCTTCAGGGCATGTCGCGGCGCATCTACACCTACGACGCGGGCTACGGCTTCGAGCTGTGGAACAAGGTCGCCACCATCGGCGCCTTCGTGTTGGCGGGAAGCATCGGCCTGTTCTTGTTCAATGTCTTGTACAGCAAGGTGAAGTCCAAGCACCTACCGGCGCCCGGACCCGACCCGTGGGACGCCCGCACGATCGAGTGGATGACCCCGTCGCCGACCCCGGCGTACAACTACGAGCCGATCCCGACGATCACCCGGGTCGACGACTTCTGGTATCGCAAGTACGGCGAAGACGCCAACGGCGACCTGGTGCGTATCGCCGCCACCGAGGATGTCGCGCAGAAGCGGGCCGACCATCCGATCCACCTGCCCTCGCCGTCGTACTGGCCGTTCGTGCTGGCGCTCGGTCTCCCGGTCATCGGTTACGGCCTGCTGTACACCCGTTGGCTGTGCATCGTCGGCGGGCTCATCGTGGTTGCCGCGATCTACGGTTGGGCGCTCGAGCCGCCGGACGATCCCGATGCCGTGCACGGCGACGACCACGGTCCCGACGACCACTCCGCCGAGGGCGACGCGGCTGCGATCGGCGAAGCCGGCGAGACGGGCGACGCGGCCGTGGACGACGCCGCCAGCGCCGGTGACAAGGAGGTCGAGACCGTTGGCTGAGTCGATTGCCGCCTACGAGGCCAAGGTGTCGGCGGCCGACGCCACGGCACCGGTCGCCCACATCGACGACGCGACGAACACCGGCATCTCCAACACGAAGCTGGCGATGTGGCTGTTCCTCGCATCGGAGTGCCTGCTGTTCGGCGGGCTCATCACCACCTACCTGCTCTACAAGAACCCGCTCGAGGGCCCGACGCCGAAGGAGATCTTCGACATCCCGTTCACGTCGGTGAGCTCGTTCGTGCTCCTGATGAGCTCGCTCACCATGGTGCTCGCCGTGTCGGCGATCGAGCGCGGTGATCACCATCAACTCCGGGTCTGGTTGGCGGCCACGGCGCTGCTCGGGGCCACGTTCATCTCGGGCCAGGTCTACGAGTTCACGGTCTTCTACCGCGAGGGACTCGGCTACACGACCAGCCGCTTCAGCTCGGCCTTCTACACCCTCACCGGCTTCCACGGCGCCCACGTCACCGTCGGCATCATCATGCTGGTGTCATTGCTGTTGCTGTCATTGCGCGGGAAGATGCCCGAGCACCGGTCCGAGACCGTCGAAGTCGTCGGTCTCTACTGGCACTTCGTCGACGTGGTGTGGATCCTGATCTTCGCCGTCGTCTACCTGATCCCGTCCTAGGAGCCAGGCGCCATGAGCACCGTCGAGAGTCCCGATCACACCGTGCCCACCGCCGTCCTCGACGGCGCGGTCGAGGAGTACCCCCGCGACAAGCTCTACATCCTCACCGCGCTGTTCCTGGCCGTGGTGACGGCGACCGAGGTGGCCACCTACGCCTGGCCGAGCTTCAAGGCCTGGCACTGGAGCGAAACCAGCAGCATCGGCATCATCACCGTGCTGCTGCTGCTCATGGCGGTGAAGTTCTTCACCGTCGCCTACATCTTCATGCACCTCAAGTTCGACAAGCCCATCCTCACCCGCCTGTTCTACGCGGGGCTCGGGCTGGCTATTTTAGTCTACCTTGCGGTCATGTTGATGTTCCGCATCTACTTCCCCGGCCAACACATCTGATGCCTCGCTCGTCATGAGCGTGCTGGTCGCTACCGATCCGATCTGGACCTGGCGGCCCCACCCGGAAGTCTGGCTCCTGGTCGGTTCGGTCCTCGCCTTGGGCTTCTACGCGGCGCGGGTCGTGGGCCCGAAGGCCGTCGAACCGGGCGAGGCGGTGGTGACCGGCCGGCAGAAGGTCGCGTTCTTCTCCGGCGTGCTCGTGCTCTGGCTCGGAGCCTCGTGGCCGCTGCACGACATCGCCGAGCAGCGCCTCTACTCGGCCCACATGCTCCAGCACCTGCTGTTCTCGATGGTGCTGCCGCCGTTGTTCCTGCTCGCCACGCCGTCGTGGTTGGCCCGGCTGATCGTCACCGACGGCGGTGTCGTGTGGAAAGCCATCCAGAAGCTGGCGAAGCCCGTCGTGGCGACGGTGATATTCCAGGGCTTCGGCCTGCTCACGCACTGGCCGACGCTGGTGAACGAAGCCGTCGCGAACGGTCCGCTCCACTACACCGTGCACACCATCTTCGTGCTGACCGGCCTGCTCCTCTTCATTCCCATCTGCGGGCCCTGGCCCGAGTTGCGGCTGTCGCTCCCCGGACAGATGGTCTACCTGTTCGTGCAATCGGTGGTGCCCACCATCCCGGCGGCGTGGCTCGCCAATGCGGGGTCACCCGTCTACTCCTCCTACGACCACGAGCCCCGCCTCTGGGGCATCAGCGTCATGAGCGATCAGGTCGCGGCCGGGATGATCATGAAGCTGGCCGAGACGATGTACCTCTGGTCCCTGATCGGCGTGATGTTCTTCAAGTGGGCGGCCCGCCACCAGGAGGCCGAGCGCCGGGGGCTCGCGGTGAGCGAGCGCGACGTGCTGTTCTGGGACGACGACGCAGCCCCACCCGAGGCGCCCGGGGCCGGCCGACTCACTCCCACCGGAAGAGGCGAGCGGCCACCAACGGCGTCCCCACCGCCCACACCGTGAGCACCACCCACGCGGAGGTGGGTACCGAGCCACCCGGGGTGAGCGTGCCCGCCAGGGCCTGCGACAGCGCCGCGGCCGGCAGGGCCTTGGCCAGCACCTCGACCGGCCCCGGCAGCTTGTCGAGCGGGATGATCATGCCGCCGAGCAGGAGCAACACGAGATAGAGCCCGTTGGCGAGCGCCAGCGTGAGCGTGCCTCGCAGGGTGCCGGCAAGGAGCAGGCCGATGCCGGCGAACGCGGCGGTGCCCAACACGATCGCGACGACAGCCAGTGCCGGATTCCCCCCGGGATCCCATCCGAGGAGGAGCGAAGCCGTCACGAGCACGACCAGCTGGATCACCTCGAGCGCGAAGACCATCGAGATCTTGGCGGCGATGAGCCGGGGTCGCCCGAGTGGTGTCGAGCCGAGGCGCTTGAGCACGGCGTACTGGCGCTCGAAGCCGGTGCCGATGCCAAGGCTCACCATCGAACTGGACATCACCGCGAGAGCGAGCACGCCCGGCGCGAGGAACGCGATGGGCTCGTCGATCCCGGTCGGCTTCGGCAGCACGTCGACGGATGAGAAGAACACCAGGATGAGCAGAGGGATGCCGATCGCGACGAGCATCTGCTCGCCCTGACGGAGGCTGAGGGTCAGCTCGGTGCGGGTCTGCGCGGCGTAGGCCCTCATCTTGTACTTCGCCGTCCCCGCCGGGCCGCCGGCCGACGTGTCGACTCGCCCCCGTCGTTGGTGAGGTCGCGAGGGGCCTCGCGGCCGGCGTCCTCGGTGAGGCGGAGGAAGACGTCCTCGAGCGACTGGCGTCCGGCGCGCAGGTCGGCGAGCGGAAGGTCGTGCTCGGCCAGCCACGCCGTCACCGCGGCCACGAGGGCCGGCGTGGGGGCGGCGGCGACCACGTACTCGCCAGGGACGGACTCGGTGACCGAGCTGCCGACCGAGGTGGCGAGCGCGGCCGTGTCGACGCCCGCCGGGGCACCGAACCGCAACTCGTCGCGGGCGCCGGACCGCATCAGGTCGGAGGGAGAGCCCGAGGCCAGCAGCCGACCGTGGTCGACGATCAGCACGTGGTCGGCGAGCTTCTCGGCCTCGTCGAGGTCGTGCGTGGTCAGGATCACGGTGACGCCGTCGTCACGGAGGTCGGTGATCACCTGGCGGATCAGCCGGCGCCCCGACGGGTCGATGCCCGCGGTCGGCTCGTCGAGGAACGCGACCTGCGGACGGCCGACGAGGGCCAGGGCGAGGGAGAGTCGTTGCTGCTCGCCCCCTGAAAGGTTGCGCCAGGTGCTCCGACGGCGTTCGGTGAGCCCGACCCGCTCGAGCAACTCCTCGGGATCGGCCGGGTCGTCGTAGTATGCCGCGAACAGCCGCAGCACCTCGAGGGGTCGGATGCCCGTGTACACCCCCCCTTGCTGCAGCATCACGCCGATTCGGGGCATGAGGCGCCGGCGGTCGGCGATCGGGTCGAGCCCGAGCACCCGGACGCGGCCGCTGCTCGGCCGGCGGTAGCCCTCGAGCGTCTCGACCGTCGAGGTCTTGCCGGCGCCGTTCGGCCCGAGCAGCGCCAGCACCCGACCTGGTGGCGCGGTGAACGAGAGCTCGTCGACGGCGGTGAGCTCCCCGTAGCGGATGCTGAGGGCCTCCACCACGATCGCGGGCACCGTCGTCTCGTCCACGGCCGGTCACGCTACCGCCCCCTCCCACCGGCCTTCAGGAACGCGTGTGGGCGGGTATCCGGGTTCAAGCCACGAGGGGGGGGCGCGGCTAGGTTGCGGGCCATGCTCGACGTCCGGAGGCTGCGCAGCGAGTTCGAGGTGGTGCGGGCCGGTCTCGCCCGTCGGGGCGAGGGCACGGCGGAGGTGGAGCGAGTCCGGGAGCTCGACGAACGCCAGCGCCGGGTCGTGGCCGAGCGCGACGACGTGAGGGCACGGGTCAAGACCATCTCACGCGAAGTGGGAGCGTTGCGCGGCGACGGCCGAAGCGCGGAGGCCGAGGCGCTGCAGTCGGAGAGCAGAGCGCTGGGCGAGACCGAACGGACGCTCGCGGAGGACGCTGATCGGCTCGCGGCCGAGACCCGCGACCTGCTGCTCCGGATCCCGAACGTGCCCGCCGACGGTTGTCCCGACGGCGATGGTCCCGACGACAACGTCGTCGTGCGGGTAGTGGGGTACGACCCTGACGGCTACGAGGCGCATCAGCGGGTGCCCCACTGGGACGTCGGCACCGAGCTCGGCATCCTCGACCTCGAGCGGGCGGTCAAGTTGTCCGGCGCGATGTTCACCATGTTCCGCAAGCAGGGGGCCACCCTGGCCCGGGCCTTGTGCCAGGCGGCGCTCGACCGCAACAGCGACGCCTTCGAGGAGATCAGACCGCCGACGGTCGTGCTCACCGACACGATGGTGAGCACGGGCCATCTCCCCAAGTTCGTCGACGATGCCTACCACCTCGAGCGCGACGACCTCTGGGCCATCCCCACCGCCGAGGTGCCGCTCACCTCGCTCGCTCGTGACGAGATCCTCGACGAGGCCGACCTGCCCATGCGGCTGATGGCCTACACCGCCTGCTTCCGGCGTGAAGCCGGCTCGGCCGGGCGTGACACCCGGGGTCTGTTGCGGGTGCACGAGTTCGACAAGGTCGAGATCCTCGCTTACACCACTCCCGGACAGGCGCTGGCCATGCACGAGGAGCTGTTGGCCCGGGCCGAGGGCCTCATCTGCGACCTCGGCCTGGCCTACCGGGTCGTCGACCTGTGCACTGGGGACATCGGAAACTCGGCCGCCCGCACCTTCGACATCGAGGTGTACTCCCCCGGTGTCGGTCAGTGGCTCGAATGTTCGTCGGTGTCGTGGTTCTCCGACTACCAGGCCCGGCGAGCCAACATCCGGTATCGGCCCGATGAGGGCAAGGGCACCGAGATCGTGCACACACTCAACGGCTCGGCCCTCGCCGTCCCCCGGGTGTGGGCGGCGTTGGTCGAGACCTATCGCCGGCCTGATGGCGCGATCGACGTGCCCGAGGTGCTGCTCCCCTACCTGCGGGGAGCGAGCGTCATCGGACGGGCATGACGACGGCGCCGGTCGCGCATCGCCGCGTGCGGTGGGGTGCGGTGGCCGGACTGGTCCTGTTCGCGTACGCAGTGGCGTGCTCCGGTGCCCTCGCCCTGCTCCTCGTCGGTCGGGGCCCGTACAACCGGGTGAGCGAGTTGGGTGGGAACCTGGCCCTGCGCGTCGGGGGCTGCGTCGTGGTGTTCGCGGCGCTGTTCCACGCGCTCGACGGACTTCGCCAGATCGTCCTGACGGCCTGGCCGGCAGCGCTGCGCCGCGACCCCTCGATCCGTACCGCGGTCGCGTTCGTGACCTTCGCACTGGGCATACCCGCATCGCTCGTGATCGTGTGGCCCTTCGTGCAGGGCCGCTTGGCGTGACGGCCCCGGAGGTGGCGACGGATGACGCCGGTGGTTGGGGTCCGAGCCTGCTGCGGGCCTCGGGCCTGGTGTTGCTCATCCTCTTGCCGGTCCAGGTCGTCGCCACGTTCCTCACCACCGACGTCGCGCAGCACAGCGCCGACGCGTTGGCGAACAGGTGGCAGAGCGCGAGTTGGCGGGCGCTCGACTGGGCGGTGCTGGTGTTGGCCCTGCTCCACGGCACGATCGGTGTGCGCCGTCTGTTGGTCGCGGGCCTTCGGCGCCGACCGGCCGTGGCCGATGCACTCAGCCTCGCCCTGGCGGTGGTCGTCGGCTCGCTCGTGGTTGCGCTGACCGTGGTGGCATTCACCTGGGAGCTGGCGTGATCAGGCACCTTCGACGTGGCCGCGGCGCTGCCGGGCGAGTGGGAGGGCGTGGCCTCGGAGGCGGGTTGGGGTACCTGGTGCGTGCTGAACCGAGCCTGATGCCTGACGGGTAGGATCACGTCGGGTCGTGACCCGTGCGGCGCGGCCAGAGCGCGGACCAGTGGCGTCGGGGCAGGTCGCGCACCGCGGTTCCGGGGGCGAACCCGATCTCGCCCTTGGCGATCTCGATGCGCTGTGAGCCGTAGATGCTCCGGTGTGACGAGAACACGTAGCTGACCACGCAGCCGATGGCGACGGGGACGGCGAGCGCGGCGCCGAAGAGCTCGATGCCCATGATCGTGCACGCGAGCGGGGTGTTGGACGCGCCGGCGAACACGGCCACGAAGCCCACCGCGGCCAGCACCGGGGTGGGCACCCCCAGCAGGTGCCCGAGTGTGGCCCCGAGCGCCGCGCCCATGACGAACAGTGGCGTGACCTCGCCGCCCTGAAAGCCCGAGCCGAGCGTGATGGCGGTGAACAGCAGCTTGAGCAGGAACACCTCGATGCCAAGCTGCACACCGATGAGGGCTTCCGCCGCGATGGGGAGCGAGAGCCCGAGGTAGTCGCGGTTGCCCGCCACGAGCACCAGGCCGATGATCACCAGCCCGCCGAGCACCGGGCGCAGGGGAGGCCACACGATCAGGGCCTCGACGAGCTTCTTCACGGCGTGGGTGGCCTCGATGAACAGCGCGCCACCGAGGCCGAACGCCAGGCCGGCCGCCGCCACCTTGAGCAGGAACACCGGGCCGGTCGGCACGGCCAGCAGCTGCACCGTCTCGTGGTGGATGCCGAGGCCGCGGGCGACAAGGTCGCCGACGATGGAGGCGGTCAGCGCCGGGACGATGGCCTCGTAGCGCACCCGCCCGATCGATTGCACCTCGAGTCCGAAGACCGCGCCCGCGATGGGCACGCCGAACATGGCGCCGAAGCCCCCGGAGATGGCGGCGATGAGGAGGATCCGGCGATCACTGGCACCGAGCCCGGTCGCCCGCGAGAACCAGTCGGTCAGGCTGCCCGACATCTGGATGGCGGTACCCTCCCGCCCGGCGGAGCCGCCGAAGAGGTGGGTGCCGATGGTGGCGAAGAAGATCAGCGGCGTCATCCGCCGTGGCACCCACGCCTGAGGCTCGTGGATCTCGTCGATGATGAGGGCATTCCCCTCGGCGGCCCGACCGGCCAGCTTCCAGTACGCGTAACCCATCACGAACCCGGCCGCAGGGAGCAGCCACAGCAGCCAGCCGTGTTCGATCCGGGTGCGGGTGGCCCAGTCGAGGGCCTTGAGGAACACAGCCGAGGACACGCCGGCGAGCATGCCGCTGACCGAGCCCAGCGTTATCCACCGCAGCAGGTGCACGACCAGGCCGGCCTGGGTGCGCAGGTCGACCGGGCGAAGGTCGTGCCGAGCCCGTCGCAGGCGTGCGGCCAGGGGCTCGCGGCCCTCGTCGTCAGGGGGCCGAACCGGGCGCGGCTCGGGGTCCGGGGGATGATCGGCCGACTCGGTCATGGTGGAGCTCCGGCCGGGTGCGAGGCGGACACGCTCCCGGGTGCTCTCCCGCCCGGCGTTCGGGGGACCACCTACCAACGGCGCGTGCACGGATGTCGTGCGGGTTGGTAGGAGCCATCAGCCCGGGGGCGGTTTCGGCGAGCTCCATCGCCGTCGGCGACCACCGTACCGACCACAAGCCGGGGCGGGCAATACTGCGGCCATGGATCTGTCCTCTCACCGAGCCGACCTCGAGGCGCGTGGTCTCGACCGGGCCGACCTTCGCGACGACCCGCTGGCCCAATTCGCAAGCTGGTTCGACGAGGTGACGGCGGCGGGCGTCCACCAGCCCGAGGCGATGGTCGTGGCCACGGCCGATGCCGCCGGGCGACCCACGGCGCGTCACGTGCTCCTCAAGGGCGTCGACTCCGGGTTCGTGTTCTTCACGAGCTATGAGAGCCAGAAGGGGGCCGAGCTCGAGGTGAATCCCAACGGGGCGATCTGCTTCCCGTGGAACGACGTGTCCCGTCAGGTCCGCGTGGTCGGTCCGGTCGAGCGGGTGAGTGCCGAGGATTCGGACGAGTACTTCGCGACCCGGCCACGTGGCAGCCAACTCGGGGCCTGGGCGTCGCACCAGAGCGCGGTCATCGCCGACCGGTCGGTAATCGAAGAGCGCCTCGCGGCGGCCAAGGCCCGATTCGAAGCCCGTGAAGTCGAACGCCCGCCGTATTGGGGGGGTTTCCGGGTCGTGCCGGTCGAGATCGAGTTCTGGCAGGGGCGGCCGTCCCGGCTTCATGACCGGTTCCGGTACGTGCGCGACCCGGGTGACCCCTCGGGCTGGCACATCGAGCGGCTGTCGCCCTGACGCGACTCGGGTCTGGTCGGCGACCCCGGCGGAATCAGGGCAGGAGGCGCAGCACCTGCTCGCCGATCAGGTGCAGGTGATCGAGGTCGTGCAGATCGAGCACTTGCAGGTACACCCGCTGGGCACCCGCCTCGGCGAAGGTGGCGAGCTTGTCGAGCACCTCACTGGGGGTGCCCGCGGCGCCGTGTTGCTTGAGCTCCCCGACGCCCTTGCCGATGTTGCCGGCCCGCAGCTCGACCTGCTCGTCGTTCTCGCCGCAGCACACCACGAGCGCGGCCGAGGAGATCATGTCGTCGGGATCGCGGCCGATGACCTCGCAGGCGTCACGGACCTTCTGGCGTTGGGTCACGTAGGCCTCGAGAGGCGGGAACGGCACGTTGAACTCGCTCGCGAACCGGGCCGCGAGGGCCGGGGTGCGCGTGGGCCCGTAGCCGCCCATGATGATCGGTGGGCCGCCCGGCTGCACCGGTTTGGGGAGCGCCGGTGACCCGACCAGTCCGTAGTACTCGCCCTCGAAGCTGTACTGCGAGTCCGCGGGGCACCGCCACAGCCCGTTGATGATCTCGAGCTGCTCTGCGAGGCGATCGAATCGTTCGCGCGTGCTCGGGAAGTCGATGCCGTACGCCGTGTGCTCGTCGTCGTACCAGCCGGCCCCGAGGCCGAGCTCGACCCGGCCGTCACTCATGTCATCGACCTGGGCGACGGCCACGGCGAGGGGGCCTGGCAGGCGGAACGTGGCCGAGCAGACCAACGTCCCGAGGCGGATGGTGGTGGTCTCCCGGGCGATGGCCCCGAGGGTGACCCAGGTGTCGGTGGGGCCGGGCGCCCCGCTGCTGTCGTTCCCCCCCAGGTGGTCGATGGCGAGGTAGTGGTCGGAGCGGAAGAACCCGTCGAAACCGAGCTGCTCGGCGAGCCGCGCGACGGTCAGCTGGGTCTCGTAGCTCGCGCCCTGCTGGGGCTCGAGGAAGATGCGGAGGTCCATGACGGGCACCCTAACCGGGCCAGGTCGCGGCGGACGCGGCCAGCGCGTCGATCAGCGCTTCGAGGTGGGGCGCCCGGCCGGGGCCCGGGTGGTCGGTCCAGAACGGCCCGAGACCGCGGACCCGCGGCGGCAGCTCGAGCTGCACGCCGGCGGCCGCTGGGCGGTTCACCGGGTTGTCGGAATGTTGGCCCCGCAGCTCGCGGGGGATCCGCTCGAGATCGTCGATCACGTCGTACTCGGGGAGCGCAGGTCGCAGCACCGATGCAAGATGACCGGCGAGGGCCCGGTTGCGCCCGCCGAGCAACAGACTCGTGAACAGGCCGGTGCGCCCGTAGCCGTGCACCGACACGACGACGTCGACGTGGTCGAGGAACGTCGCGAGCGCGGGGGACTGGCGAGGGTCGAACTCGGTCGACGGCACGTGCCAACGCAGGTCGGCCGGTTGACGGACCGCGTAGAGCGAGGCGCCAGCACGCTCGGCGGCCTCGGCGGCGACCACATCGGTCACGTGCTCGAGCGATCCGCCGTGGATGGCGAGGAAGCCGAATGCGGCGCGCAGCACGCACTCCTCCTCGACACCTTCGTGGGCCAGGAGCTCGCGGAACACGCCGGTGACGACCGTCGCCGACGGTCAGCGCGGGTGCTCGGCGTCGCGCGTGCGATCGGAGTGCGACGGCGACGAGTACCGGGCCGCGGCCGCGATCAGTACCGCGCCGACGACGACCGCGCCGAGCACCAGGCCGATGCGCGACGGGCCGACGTCCTGGATCCAGTTGCTGAGCCGCGAGCTCAGATCGCTCACGAACTTGGCCGGTCCGCCGCCGGTGACGTCGCCCGAGCGGACGCGGAGTTCGTACCAGCCGTAGTAGCCGACATAGACCCCGGCCAGGACGAGCAGGATGCCCGAGATCCGGTTGATGTAGGGAAGGATCTTGCGCAGGCTGCGGACGAGGCCCTGGCGGGCGAGCGCGATGGCCATGGTGAGCACCATCAGCACGAGTCCCATCCCCGCGCCGTAGGCGAGGAACACCGCCACGCCCGAGACGAAGTTGGCGCTCTCCATGGTGGTCGAGACCACGGCGATGAAGACCCCGATCGTGCACGACAGCGACACGATGGCGTACGAGACGCCGAACAGGAACACGGAGTAGAGCTCGCGGCTGTTGGTGCCCTTGGTGAGCTTGGGCAGGTTCACCGTGAAGCTTCGGCCGGTGAGCATGTAGATGCCGAGTGCCACCAGGCCGACGCCGAGGACGATGGTGACCCAGGGCAACTTCTCCTGGACCGTGTCCAGCGTGGGCTTGAGAACCACCCCGAGCAGGCCGAACACCAAGATGAAGCCGGCGGCCGTGGTGGCGCCGACGGCGAGGGCTCGCATCACGCTGGCCCGGGGGGCGTCCTGGTTGGCTCCCTCGAGCCCGAGGAAGTACGACAAGTAGGCGGGCAGCATGGCGAAGCCGCAGGGGTTGAACGTCGCCACCATCCCCACCCCGAACGCGTACGCGAGGGGTGCGTCGATCACGACAGCAGCTTCTCGTTGATGATCTGGTCGAGCTGCTCGGCCGTGAGCTGGCCGCTGTGGATCTCGCGGATCGTGCCGTCGGCCGCCACGAAGATGGTGGTCGGCATGTTCACGCCCCCGACGCTGCGCAGGATCGATCCGCTGGCATCGCGCCCGAGGTCGTAGGTGACACCGGTCTTGTCGGTGATGGTGCGACCCTTGGCGATCGGCTCGCTCACGTCGAGGCCCACGAACGTGACCCGGTCGCCGTAGCGCTGGTGGGCCGCCTCGAGCGCCGGCATCTCGGTGACGCAGGGGACGCAATACGAACCGAAGAAGTTGACGACGAGGGGCTTGCCCGCGTAGTTCGCGAACGAGCCGGTGGAGCCGTCGAACATCTCGAACGACGCGGCCGGCACCGGTTCGCCCACCTTGGAGCTATCGGGCTTGACCGCCCCGGGGGGCTCGGTGCCGTTCTGGTCGAGCTTCTCGACCGAGTCGCTCGACGAGCCGGAGTTGCCGGAGAGGTTGACGGCCACGAGCACGGCCGCCGCCACGAGCACGACGGCCGCCACGGTCGCCCAGAGAACGGCTCGTCCGCCCCGGCGGGGCTCGGGGTCGACGGGAAGCTGCTCGTCGTCGGGGGTGGGTTCCATAGTGCGCCCGGGGGGCACTACGAAGGTACCGCCGCGGGCATGGGGCCCGACAGTCAGGCCCCACCCCCGGCCGGGTCGGCCGACCCCGGTGTGTGCGTCCGGCCCCCGGGGTCAGGCCGTGCGTAGGTGGGGGCGGAGGTGGACCGGCACGGGGATGTCCGGCAGCTGGTCCTCGGGCCGGGGTTGCTTCGGTGGGCGGCCCCGCCGTCGCTTCGTGGTGAGCACCCGGCCGTTGCGGAACAGCTGGCCTCCCCACACGCCCCACGGCTCTCGGCGGACGATGGCCCCCTCGAGGCACTCGGCCAACACGGGGCACCCGGCACAGATGGCCTTGGCCCGGGCGATGTCCTGGAGCTCCTCGGAGAAGAACACCCCGCTGAGCGAGGCCTCGCCGTCACGGCAGCGTGCCTCTTCCCACCAGGTTGCCGCGACCTCCTCGGCGCTGAGCTGGCCCAACATGGCTTGTCCTTTCGGGTCGGTGGGGGGCGGGTGGGGTGAGTGTCGGGGAGGGGCGTAACCGCCCCTGAGATGCAGAAAGGCCGCCGGAGCGATCCGGCGGCCTTGGGAGCGGGGTGCTTCGCGTGGTGGTGCTCAGGGCGAAGGCTCCGAAGGCCGCGTGAGGTGCTTGTGCGCCGGGATGGGCTTGGCCACCGCGACGGTGCGCACGGCGGAGGTGCCGGTGGCCGAATAGCCCGCATCAGTCGAGAGCAGCCACGAGGTGGCGAACCCGGTGAAGGGCGTGGCGACGGCCGAGGTGAAGGCGGCCGCGCCGGATCGCGACGCACCGGCGAGGGCCATTCGGCCGGCCTGGTTGGTCGTCGCGGTGGTCATCGTGCGGGCTCCCCGGAATCGGTCGCATCCACCGGGGTGGGCGGTTGCGTTCGGATCATCGCAACACGGGCCTCTCGGCCCTGTCAACCGATTAAACCGTGCGCGCCG
>Ga0209048_10001647_pt1 | contig 22696 bp, 19 predicted proteins | sample FrelakmetCRP12CR_FD_187146 | JGI IMG/M metagenome (GOLD analysis project Ga0209048, IMG submission 187146) | Freshwater lake sediment microbial communities from the University of Notre Dame, USA, for methane emissions studies - CRP12 CR (SPAdes)... | ecosystem: Environmental > Aquatic >... | reverse complement strand
CTGCTAAGGAGGTGACGGGGTCAACTCGTCCGTGGGTTCGAATCCCACCCTCTCCGCTCCGGGCCCTGCCGCCAGGCAGGGCCCGTTTCGCGTCCCCGGGGTGGCCTCAGTGGGCGAAGGCCTGCGTCTCCTCCTGGGGCAGCGGACCGTCGAGGTCGTCGAGCCACTCGACCGACTCCTTGAGCACGCCGGAGAACAGCTCGGCCATGTCGTGGCTGACACCGAGGCGCACCACCACGCGGAGCACGTCGAGGTCGGTGCGGTTCGGTGGCATCGAGTAGGCGGGCACGAGCCAACCCTTCTCGCGCAGCTTCCGCGACACGTCGTACACCGTGTACTTGGTGACCTCGGGCTTGAGGCTGAAAGCCACGACCGGCAACTCGCTCCCGTCGGTGATGAGGTCGAACACCCCCAGCTCCTCGACCGACCGGGCGATGTGCTGGGCGACCTCCTGGGCCATCTTCTGCACTTCGCGGTACCCCTCGCGGCCGAGGCGCAGGAACATGAAGTACTGGGCGATGACCTGCGAACCCGGACGGGAGAAGTTGAGGGCGAAGGTGGGCATGTTGCCACCGAGGTAGTTGACGTTGAAGATCAGCTCCTCGGGCAGGCACGCGGGCGTGCGCCACACGACCCAGCCGACGCCGGGGTAGACGAGGCCGTACTTGTGGCCGGAGCTGGAGATCGACGCCACCCGCTCGAGGCGGAAGTCCCACGGCGCGAGCTCGGTGTGGATGAACGGCGCGACGAACCCACCCGAGGCGGCGTCGACGTGGATGGGCACATCGGGTCCGCCGGTGGCGGCCAGCTTGTCGAGCGCGGCCGCGATCTCGTTTATGGGCTCGAAGCTGCCGTCGAAGGTGGAGCCGAGGATGGGCACCACGCCGATGGTGTTCTCGTCGACGAACGGGAGCATGCGATCGGCGGTCATGTGCAAGACGTCGCCCTCGAGCGGCACGTAGCGGGGCTCGACCTCCCAGTAGTTGGCGAACTTCTCCCACACGACCTGCACGTTCTGGCCGAACACGATGTTGGGCTTGTCGGTGGGCTTGCCGGCGGCGCGCATCTTGTTCTGCCAGCGGCGCTTGAGCGCCAGACCGCCGAGCATGCAGGCCTCCGAGGAGCCCGTGCAGGAGACGCCGATGGCATCGGCGGACTCGGGGGCGTTCCAGAGGTCGGCGATCATGGCCACGCAGCGGCGCTCGATCTCGGCCGTCTGCGGGTACTCGTCCTTGTCGATCATGTTCTTGTCGACCGACTCGGCGATGAGCTTGTCGGCCTCGGGCGGCATCCAGGTGGTGACGAACGTGGCGAGGTTGAACCGAGCGTTGCCGTCCATCATCACCTCGTCGTGCACGAGCTGATAGGCGGTCTCGGCCAGCAGCATCTCGTCGCCGAGACGGTGTTTGGGGGCGTGCTGCTCGCCCTCGCGGGTGAACACGGGGTTCACCGACAGCTCGGCGCCCGCCTGGGGGCCCTTCGGTACTCGATGCAGTGCCATGGCCGCTTCCTCATGGTTCGACGTGTCCGGTCGACGAAGTACAGCACGGCCACCGCCACGGCGCCCGCCCAATCTTCGTTGCATTCGCGTTGCGATTATGACCAAGCTATGACGTCATGACCCGGAGGTGCCCCTGACATGAAGCGATGGCTCTCGGCTCTGGTGCTCGCTGTCGCGCTGGTCGGCGTGGTCACGGCCTGCACCCCTGACCAGATGAAGACCTGGTGGACGAACCACGGCGTCTCCCACGCCGGCAAGTCCGACGCCGAGATCAAGGCCAGCGCCGACCAGGCCACCGCGTACTGGAACTCACGCCTTTCCGAGGACGCCAACCTCTCGAAGTTCGATGCCGTGCTGAGCGACGCCCAGCTGGCACGGCTGCGCCAGTGCGAGTCGGGCGGCAACTACGCCATCGTGAGCTCGAGCGGGGCCTACCGCGGCGCCTACCAGTTCAGCCGCACCACGTGGAACGCGGTGGCCGGCCGGCACTTCCCCAAGTACAACGGCGTCGACCCCGCCCAGGCGGCCCCGAAGGTGCAAGATGCCATGGCCCGCGCGCTGTTCTCCGAGCGCGGTCGCAGCCCCTGGCCGGTGTGCGGCGCTCGGATCTAGTCGCCTACACTCAATCGTTCCACCAGCGCTCGTAGCTCAATTGGATAGAGCATCTGACTACGGATCAGAAGGTTGGGGGTTCGAGTCCCTCCGAGCGCGCCAGAACGTTTCCGCTGGTCACGGCGCCGCGGGCATGATTTTGGCGAAGTAGGGATCCCCGGTCATCCCTACGTAGCGATCCATGGCAGCCAGCCGTGGATCAGCGACCTTGCGAGAACGCCGGCCAGGGGTGTGGGAGATCCGCGTCGCCGCGGGCATCGACCCGGTCACGGGCCGCACGCTGCAGCGATCGGTGACCTTCCACGGCAGCGCCGTCGACGCCGGGGCCTACCGTGCCGAGCTCGCGTCGAACTACGCGGCGCGTCGGTCGGTGACGCGCGCCGCACCGATGTTGACCGTGGCCGAGTTGCTGGAGCGGTGGCTGGTCGCCGATCACCCGTGGAAGCCCTCGACGAGGGTCGGGTACGCCTCCAACGTCCGCCACCTCGCCGCTGATCCCACGCTCGCCCGCACCCGAGTCGTGTCGCTCACCCCAGGGGACCTGCGCCGCGCGTTCGCCCGATGGGAGACGGTTGGCGCGTCGCCGAGCGTGGTCGCCGGGCGGTTCCGGGTGCTGCGCGCCGCGGTCGGCTGGGCCTACGACGAACGGATCATCGCTCACCACCCAATCCGCACGATGACCGGCCCGGCGCGCCTCCAGCCCCGCCGCCCACTCGCCGACGACGTCACCGCGCTCCTAAGTGCGGCCGAGGTGCAGCTGCTCAGGCGGTCGCCAACGACAACGGCACCGCCCGCGGTCGCCAACGCCGCCAGCGCGCTGAGCAGGACCTCCTCCTCGTCCGCCTCGCCGCGGACTCTGGTGCCCGCCGAGGTGAGCTCACCGGCTTGCAGTTCGACGACCTCGAGGGCCGTGTCCTGCACCTCGCTCGGGCGGTGTCCGCCGACACGATCACGACACCGAAGTCGGGAAGGGCGCGAACGCTCACGCTCGGCTCGACCACCGCACGGCTGTGGCACACCCTTGAAACCGATTGGCAAGCACGCACCGACGAACCCATCGGTCCCTGGGTGTTCAGTCCCGACGCCGCCCACCAGCGTCGGATCACCGCGGGCGCACTCGGTCACCGCTTCACCCGACTGCGCGACCACGCAGGCGTCGCGGGGCGTCGCTGCACCGGCTGCGCCACAACGTCGCCACCTTCCTCGTCGCCCGCGGCGAGATCCTCCAAGCCCAAGCCCGCCTCGGCCACGCCGATGCCGCCACGACGCTCCGGGAGTATGCGTATGCGCTCCCCCTCGCTGACGGCGACGTCGCCGACGCCATCGACCGCCACCTCGCCGGGGAGCAGCCGGTCGATCAGCCGTCGCCTCGCCTCCCCTGAGTCCCGACCCAGGTCCGACAACATCACCCGTGTAGCGCCGAGGCCGGGACACGCTTGGCTCGCCAGCAAGACGGACCAACCCCCGCCACCCGTAGCACATCGATCACCTCGATTCGGCCACGTGGAGTCCGCCGCGCGGCGCCCATGTCATCGAGGAGCTCGAGAACGACGTGTGAGGTCGGCGCAGGACGTCGGGTGGCCCGGTCGAGGGCTCCTGCGCTATCGGCCATGATGGGCACCGTGCCCCGATCGCTCCAGGAGACCGTCGGTCGTGCCAACCCGGCGGAGCCGTCGGTGCCGCCGACGACTGTCGACCCCGTGAGCGACCACCACCGCGCCGAGCGCGCAGCAGGGCTCGCCGCCGTGGCGGTCGGGATCGTGGACGGCGGACGCGTCGTCCCTGGCATCACCGTCGAGCCCGACGGGCGCGCCCGGTCGTGGTGGTGGCCGCTGCCCGCCGCCGGGGACCGGGCCACGCTGCGGGCCCTGCTCGACGGCCCCGACGTCGAGCACCACCGCGCCCTGGCCCAGCGGTTGGCGGAGCTGGTCGATGCCGAGGTGCGCGCCCGGCTCGTCGCCGCCGACACCGAGCTGACCGCCCGCCGACCGGGACGCCGCACCGTGCCCGAGTCGTGGTTGCACGCCCTGACGAGTGACGACCCGTGGCTGGCCGGGTCGCTCGCCGAGGACCGCTTGCGCGCCTTCGAGACCGCGGTGCACGAGTGGGTGCGCTCGGGCCGACCCATCGCCGGGCGGGTCCGGCTCTGTCTGCGTATCCGCGAGCCCGACGTTGATGAGGCCGCCCGCCCCGCCGACCAAGCCGTCGCCCCGTGGCAGGTCGAGCTGCTGGCGCAGGACGCCGACGAGCCGAGCCTGGTCGTGCCCGCCACCGATGTGTGGTCCGGTCGTTCGGCGCTCGGGCCCACGGCCGTGGAGGGCCTGCTCACCGGCCTGGGTTACCTGGCCCGCCTGGCCCCGGAGCTGGCGCCCCTGCTCGACCAGGTCCGCCCGACCGCCACCGACCTCGACGCCGACGCCGTGTTGGGCCTGGTCCGCGACCGCTCGGCCACCCTGGGCGACGCCGGCATCGCCCTGCTGCTGCCTGAGTGGTGGATGGGGCGTCGTCGCGTGGCCCTGCGCGCCGCCGCAACCAGCCGCAAGCATCCCGGCACCGGCGCGACCGGCGCCGCTGGGGTCGGCCTCGACCAGCTCGTGGACTTCCGCTGGGAGGCGGCGCTCGGCGACGAGCGGCTCACCAAGCGAGAGCTCACCCAGCTGGCCCGGCTCGCCGCGGCCAAACAGGCTCTGGTCCGGGTGCGGGGCCAGTGGCTCGAGCTGCGCCCCGGCGACGTGGAGGCGGTGTTGGCCCGGGCCGGCACCACGGGGGCGGCCACCGTCCGCGAGCTGCTGCGCACCTCCATGGGGCTCGCCGATCTGGACGCGCCCGACGACGTCGAGGTGGTGGGGGTGACAGCCACCGGCTGGTTGGGCGACGTGCTCGACGAGGCGCTGCACAGCACGGTCCGACCCGTCCCGACCCCCGAGGGCTTCGACGGCCAGCTCCGTCCGTACCAGGAGCGCGGCGTGGGCTGGCTGACGTTCCTCGGCCGGCTCGGGTTGGGCGCCTGTCTTGCCGACGACATGGGGCTCGGCAAGACCGCCCAGCTGATCGCCACCGTGCTCGCCGATCGCGCACCAGGCCCGACCCTGGTCGTCTGCCCTGTGTCGGTCCTGGGGAACTGGCAGCGCGAGCTGGCCCGCTTCGCTCCCGAGCTGGCCGTGCTCGCCCACCACGGTCCGGACCGCCACCGAGACCAGGAGCGACCCTTCGATGAGCGGGCCGTCGACGCGGACGTTGTGGTCACCACCTACTCGCTCGTGGCCCGCGACCTCGAGCATCTCGAGGCGGTGCCCTGGGCGCGGCTGGTGCTCGACGAGGCCCAGCAGGTCAAGAACCCCGCCACCGCCCAGGCCCGCGCCGTGCACCGACTGCCCGCCGACCGCCGCATCGCCCTGACCGGCACCCCGGTCGAGAACCGCCTGGACGAGCTGTGGTCGATCATGCATGTGCTCAACCCGGGACTACTCGGCACGGCCACGGCGTTCCGCCGACGCTTCGCCATCCCCATCGAGCGCGAGGGCGACCCCGAAGCCACCGAGGCGCTGCGGCGCGTCACCACGCCGTTCGTCCTGCGCCGCCTCAAGACCGACCGGTCGATCATCACCGACCTGCCGGACAAGATCGAGACGACCGACCACTGCGCCCTGACCCGCGAGCAGGCCACCCTCTACCAGGCCGTCGTCGACGAGCTACTCGAAGCCGCCGCTGCCGAAGACGGCATGACCCGACGAGGGGCGGTGCTGGCCGGGCTCACCAAGCTCAAGCAGGTGTGCAACCACCCGGCCCACCTGCTGGGGGACGGCTCATCGCTGGCCGGCCGGTCCGGCAAGCTGACCCGCGTCGAGGAGCTCCTCGACGAGCTGTTCGATGTGGGTGACCGGGCCCTGGCCTTCACCCAGTTCGCCGCGTGGGGCGACCGGCTCGAGCCCTACCTGGCCCGAACGTTCGGGGTGCCGGTGCTGTGGCTGCACGGCGGCGTGGCCCGCAAGAAGCGCGACGCCATGGTCGAGCAGTTCCAGACCGAGGAGGGACCGGCACTCATGATGATCTCGCTGAAGGCCGGCGGCACCGGGCTGAACCTCACAGCCGCGTCGCACGTGATCCACCTCGACCGGTGGTGGAACCCCGCCGTCGAGGACCAAGCCACCGACCGGGCGTTCCGCATCGGTCAACGCCAAAACGTCCAGGTCCACAAGCTGGTCACGACCGGGACCGTCGAGGAGCGCATCGACGAGATCATCGCCGGCAAGCGGGCGCTCGCCCAGGCCGTGGTGGGCGCCGGCGAACAATGGCTGACCGAGCTTTCCACCGACGCCCTGCGCGAGATCGTGGCACTGCACGACGCCGAGGTGGTCGACTGATGCCACGGCAGAAGGCGTCGCCGACGGACCCAGCCCGGCCCACCGCCGCGGGGCGGGCTCGGTGATGGCACGGCGACGCTGGGACGACCGGTGGCAGCGCCACCCCGAATCGGTCCCGATCCCCGTCGAGGGCGGCCTCGCCACCTCCAAGCAGCGCGGGGCCATGGCCGAGCAGTGGTGGTCACAGCGCTTCGTGGCCGTGCTCGACAGCTATGGCCTCGGCACCCGAATGCAGCGTGGTCGCCGTTACGCCCGAGCCGGCCAGGTACTCAGCCTCGAGGTGCGCCCCGGCCAGCTGCTGGCCCAGGTGCAGGGCTCGCGCCGCACGCCGTACCTGGTGACCGTCGACCCCACACCGGTCACCGACACGGGGTGGGCGACAGTTGATGCAGCGCTGGGCGCGCGGGTGGTGTTCGCGGCGCGGCTGCTGGCCGGCGAGGTGCCGCCCGAGCTCGAGGAGGTGTTCGACGACGTCGGTGTGGCGCTGCTGCCCCGGGCGTGGTCCGACGTTCGCGCTGTCTGCTCGTGTCCCGACCCCGAGAACCCCTGTAAGCACATCGCCGCCGTGCTGTACGTCTTCGCCGATCAGCTCGACGACGACCCGTGGCTGCTGCTCGCCTGGCGGGGCCGCACCCGCGAGCAGGTACTGGCACCGCTGACCGACGGCGTGTTCGGCGCACCGGCCAGGGAACAGGCGTCCGATGACGAGGTCGACCCGACGGAAGCGTTGGCACCGTGGTGGCCGCTCACGCCCGGCGCCACCAGCGGCCGCGGGGACCCACCGGACCCGCTGGCACTGCTGTCAGCGGACGCACCCGAGCAGCCGGCGGCCGTGCTGGCCCGGCTCGACGAGCTGGCTGCTGAGGTGCGAGGCACGCCGGTCGCCGACCTGGTCGCCGAGGCCTACCGCGCGATCGTCGAGGGCCGGTGACGGTCGGATGCTGCGAACCTGCCTGTTGGATTCACCCAACGGAATTCGGGTCGCCGGGCCCACTTCTCCTGGGAGCCAACTTGGGAGCCAACGCAGCTGGATCCGTGACGACAGACCTGGACGCCTATGGACACGACCTTCCGGTGAACAGGCACAACGGGACTCATGCGGACACGAGTGGCCGCTCCTTGCCCGCCTACGGATCAGAAGGTTGGGGGTTCGAGTCCCTCCGAGCGCGCTGCACACGTCCCGGGAATCGTGGGCGCCCATTCGTGCGGGCAGACCCTCGTCGAGACTCGCGTCCGTTTTCGCGGCTGCGTCACCGCCAGGCGCGGTGGCCCGGTGCGCCGGACCGGAGCGAGGGCAGCAGCCGCTTCTGCTCGCGCTGCTCCTCGAGCACGCCCTTCATGTGGCTGAGCGCGTCGACGGCGTCGTCGACGCGGTTGTGGCGCTCCTCGGGATCGACGGTGAGGTTGTGGAGCTCCCACGCGGGCTCTGCGGCAGGACCGGCCGCCGGGTCGGTGGCGATGCCGTGCTCCGCGTGCCACTCGTCGAGACGCTCGCAGTAGTGGTTCAGCTTCCAGAGCTCGACCGCGCCGTCCGGGCCGGTCGACAAGCCGGTGACCACGGACTCGATGCACGTCGGAGGCGGCAGCGAACCGAACGGGTCGCCGGTCAGGACGTTGCGCTGGTTCAGGCCGCTGGTGACGTTGTCCTCGGTCATGAAGTAGACGGGACCCGCGACCGAGTCGGGCTCGGCTCTGCCCGTCAGCACATCGCTGAGGTCCCGGCCGGGCAGCGGTCGTGCCTCCGTGTGGCGACGGGCGACGCCTTCTGCAGCTCGCTCGACGTCGACTCCGGCGAGACCGAGCAGGGTGGGGATCAGGTCGACGTGGCTGGTCGGCACCGTGATCCCGCCGGGAGCGGCCGCGATGCCCGGGCCCTTCACCACCATGGGCACCCGGGTCGCCTCGTCGAAGGCGTTGGCCCACTTCTGCTGCATCCCCCCGTGCGGGCCGAGGAGGTCACCGTGATCCGACGTGAGGACGACGATCGTGTCGTCGGCCATGCCGGACGCCTCGAGCGCGTCGAGGATGCGCCCGATGGCCTGGTCGACGAGCTTGTGCAGGTAGTAGTAGAGACGTCGGTACTCGTTGTCCGTGGGCTGCGGGGCGACCATCTTCGGCCAGAGCCCCTTGAAGAGCTCCTGACATGCCGGGCGCCCAGCGAACGAATCGGCCTGCGATGGCGCCGCAGCGATGTCGGGCACCGTGTCGTCGTCGACCTCGAAACCGAGCAGCAACTCGTAGAAGCCCCCAGCGAAGGCGATGTCGTGCGGGTTCACGAACGACGCAACCGCGAGCCACGGGCCGTCACTGGCCGCCCCAGTGAGATCGGCGAACAGATCGACGACCTGCTCGGCGAAGACACCGTCGCGCACGGTGCCGCAGTCCGACTTCGCCGCACCGTGGGGCTCGCGCCCGATCCACCCGGAGAAACCGAACGGGTCGAGCCGATCGGCTCGGCGGTACGCCTCGATGACCTCCGGGATCAACCGTCCGTCGTCGTCCGACGCGGCCAGCCCCTCGTGGGTGCCCGCCACGGGGAGGTCGGCGTGGCTGATGTGCCACTTCCCCCGGTAGTGGGCCTCGTAGCCGCCGGCGCGGAACCAATCGCCCAAAGTCGGGACCTCGTCGGGATCGAGCCAACGCATCCCCGGATCGTCGGGGCCCTTCGCGACGCCGTCGGTCTGGGACACCCCGTGCAACGACGGGTACTGCCCGGTGAACAGGGTGGCCCGGCTCGGCACGCACGCCGTGGACCCGACGTAGTGCCGGTGGAGCTCCACGCCACCGGCCCGGATCCGCTCCCCACCGGTGAGCTGGCTGCGGCGGAACGCCCCGAGCTCGGCCGTCTCGTACGGAGGGGGGTAGCGCTCCTCGTCCGTCATGATGAGGAGGACGTTGGGTCCAGCCATCGTTGGCACCTACTCCTTCGATCAAGCGGACAGGTCGAGTGTTCGGGCAACGAGCAGTCGGGGAGCAGGACGCTCAGCCGAGCAGCTTCGCCTTCTGGGCCGCGAACTCCTCGTCGGTGAGGATTCCCTGATCACGCAGCTCGGCGAGCCGCTTGAGCTGGGCGGCCAACTCCTCCGTCATCCCCGAAGGAGCCGCGGGAGCAGCTTCCGGAGCGGGCGGGGGCGGGGCGGCCGCCGGCGCGGGAGCCGGCGGGGGCGGGGCGGCGTCCTGTTGGGCGAACTTCGCGGACTGCCGCCGGGCCACGCGACCGTTGACGGCGGTGGCGGTTCCGGTGATGGCGGCGGTGCGGGCGACGGTCCTCATCAACCTCGGCATCGGTGATGTCCTCTCAGTCCTCGCCGTCGAGCGCGTCGACGGCTTCGATGGCGATCTCGTACGGGATGCGGCCGGTGGAGGCGATCGTGCCACCGCTTCGCAACGTGGCGTTGAGGAACGGGGCCGCCCACGCATTCTCGTAGACCAGCAATGCGGCGAGGGTGCCGGGCTGGAGCACCTCGGCGGCGGCGAGCATGTCTTCCTCGCCGATCAGCCCGGAGCGGGCGCCCACGAGCTCGGCCAGGTCGTCGGTGATCTTTACCGGGAGCTCGGTGATTTCCACGCCTCGCACCGTTCCGTCCGCCGCTTTCTCCACGAGGACGACGTCCCAGAGGTGGATCGTCCCCGCCTCCACCAGGTCGATGACGGCCCGGGCCGGTGCACCGGTCAGCCGGTCGCTCGGGTACTCGAGCAGCACGTAGTCGACCGGCCCGAAGATGTCCGGCTCATTGGTCACTGCATCCCCCTGGTTCGTCACGGTGTGCCCCGCACAAGCAGGAGTGCTGCGAGCCCGCAAGCTGCCGATCCTAGCCGCATGTGTCAGGTCGTCAAGATGTCCGGTCGACGACGACCGAGCGGTGCTCAGATGTCGTCCGGGGCAGCGAGAGGCAGCTTGGCGACGTGCTGGTTCGCCTGGAACAGCCACGCTCGAACGTCCTCGATCGGGACGTCGTCCAGGCCGGCCGCCTCGATCAGCAAGGGCTCCAGCAGCCGCCAGCCGAAGGCGAGGGCGAAGACCTGCGTGGCCCGCACGCGGGCGGTGAACGGATCCAGCCCGAGGGTCGCCTCCATCATCTCCGCGGTCGTCTGCACGGGGTTCCACGTCGTGAGGTGGAGAGCGGCGTCACGTCGGGCGAGGACCTGCGACGCGATCCGTACCCATCGGATCGTCGGGGAGTCCGGATCGAACGACGGCGGCTGGAAGCCCGCCGTGGCGACCGATTCGGCGAGTTGCCGGGCCAGGTCGTCGAGCACCGCGGCGACGAGGTCGTCCCGCGAACCGATGTAGCGGTTGATCAGGCTGGGAGCGACATGGGCCGCTTCGGCGACGTCTCGGGGGGTCGTGGCATGGACACCGTTGTGCGCGAACAGCTCCGCAGCGGCATCGAGCACGGCCCGTCTCACGGCGTCGCGCCCGACCGGTTCGTCTGGAGCCCAACGGTGCGCCTCGACCCACTCCAGCGCATCGGCGTAGGCGCGCTTGACGGTGGCACCGACGCGCTCGTCACCCGGATACACGTTCTCGGCGCCGATCACCTCGGTGATCCCCGTGACGTCGAGCTGCTCGATGATCCGCTCGTCGGCCGACACGATCATCAGCCGGCTGTCGACCGCAACCAGGGCCTCGGCGTAGCGGTGCAGGACGTCCATGAAGGTGGTGCCCAGGTCGCTGCGGCCCCGCAGCCGCAGGATCACCACCGAATTGATCGACGCCTCCCCGACCGCCGGGAGCGTCGCCTCGAAGACGGGCGCGGCGGCGAAGAACAGGCTCCCGTAGGGCTGCAGCACCACGACCTCGTGGGCGGGCAGCTCCGCGGGCGGGTCGACCTCGACGAGGTGCCCGTCGGGGTCGAGGATCCGGCGGCGGATCGTCACCTGGTTGGACTGGCGCACCACGTGCAGCACCACCGACAAGCCCACCCCCAACAGCACGGCGTACTGCAGGGGTACCACCAGGGTCAGCGCGAAGGTGACCGCCAAGACTGCCTTCTGCGCCACGCCCGTCTTCCAAACCGACACCAGATCCGCCGGTTTGATCGTCCGGTAGCCGACGAGCATCAGCAGCCCGGCCAACGCCGGCATGGCCACGTTGCCGACCGCGTTGCCGAACACGAGGATCACGACCGCCATCACAACCGCGGCGATCAGCAGCGACTGGCGTGACTTGGCGCCGGCCTCCTTGTTCAGCGACGACGCCGACACCGACCCTCCGACCGGCATCCCCTGCAACAGACCCGACGCGACGTTGGCCGCGCCCTGACCGATGAAGTCGCGTGAGGCATCCGGATAGCTGCCGTCCGGGTTCGGGAAGTTCGCCGAGACGCCCGCGCCCTGCACGAGCCCCACGAACGCGAGCGACACGGCCGGCACGATCAGCACCGGCACCAACCGCAACAGCGGCAGTTCAGGGGTGGGAAGCGAGTCGGCCACGACGCCCAGATCGGCGAGCGTCGCGACGTCGCTCCAACCGGCCACGTGCACGAAGGCGGAGGTGGCCACGACGGCGACCACCAGGCCGAGCGCGCCCAGCCGGGTCCGCTCGAGCAGCACGATCAACGCGATGGTGGCCAGACCGACGAGGAGGGTCCGGCCGTCGAGACGGCCCGGATGGATCACGGTGTTGAACGCCCGGACAAGGCGGTTCGCGCCCTCCGCGCTGTACCCGGTCAGGTTCGCCAACTGGCCGAGCACGATGTTGACGCCAACGGCGCTGATGAACCCCACCATCACCGCGTTCGACACGAACCGCAGCACCGTCCCCAATCGCAACAGCCCCGCCGCGAGCATGACCACACCCGTGAGCATCGACAGGGTCACCAACGCGCGCGTCGGATCGCTCGCGTCGCGGATCGCGGGGACATCGGCGATGATCATCGCCATCGCCCCGGTCCCCTGGACCGCCATGAACGTCGAGCTCGTGAAGAAGGCTCCGGTCGCGGTGCCCACCAGATAGCCGTTCAGCCCCGCCAGCGGGTTCACTCCGGCCAACAGACCGGTCGCGAGACCGTCAGGAACCGACTGCACCCCCAGCACCAGCCCCGCGACCGCGTCCTCCCGCAGTGTCCGCACCCTGAACGGGCCCCGCCACCTCATCGACACCGTCCCCCCGCTCGCACCCCCGAAGCCTATTCGGTAAACGACCGTCTACACTCAACCGCCGCCCCTGGTGTTTCCGGTCGGGACCGTCGGCGCGACGTTGACGGTCGGTCGCTCGATCCGCGACCGTACGATCGACGTGGTCGGCAATGGCGCGCCGATGGCTGATTGGTCATCACGCTCCGTTGCGGTCCTCGTGGATCGTCCCGACGACCGTGGTCGAGCGTCGGACGGTCCAGTTCCTTGCCGTGCGCGCCCGTCAATCATCCGGGTCACGGATACGGAGGACGTGCCAATCGGATGAGGAGCCGGGCCCTACGCCAGCAGGTTGCTGGTCTCCGTCAGCGCCTCGTCCAAGATCTCGACCGCATTCCGCACTTCGTCTTCGCTGATGATGAGCGGCGGCTCCAACCGGATCACGCGTGGATTGTTCAGCGTGAACGCCGCGCACATGCCGCGCTGGAGCATCTGAACGACTGTCAGCTCGGCGACTTCGTCCATCGCGAACTCCACGCCGATCATGAGGCCGCGACCGCGGACGTCGACGACGAGGTCTCGATGCTTGGCCTGCATCTCTGTCAGGAGCTCCAGCATGAGCGCACCACGGTCGTGCGATCGGGCCACGAGGTCTTCCTCTCGCACGACCCGGACGGCCGCGAGGCCGGCGGCACACGCCAAGGGATTGCCGCCAAACGTGGACGTGTGCATCAGCGGGTTCTCGGAAAACACCTTCTCCCAAACCGACGCCGTGCCCATCGTCGCGCCGATCGGCATCACGCCTCCGCCGAGCTGCTTGGCAAGCGTCATGATGTCGGGGGCGACGCCCTCGTGATCGCAGCCGAACATCGCGCCGGTACGCCCGATGCAGGTCTGCACTTCATCGGCGATCATGAGCGCGCCGGTGCGGTCGCACGCCTCGCGAATCGCCCGGAGGAAGCCGTCCGGAGGCACATAGATGCCGCCCTCGCCTTGGATCGGCTCGACGATGAACGCAGCGGTCTGGTCGTCGATGGCGGCGACGGCGGCGGCGCTGTCGCCAAAGGGAATGAACTCCACGCCAGGCATGAGGGGCTCGACACGCGTGCGGTACTTCTCGCGGCCGGTGACGGCTAGCGCGCCGAGAGTCTTTCCGTGGAACCCGCCGATCGTCGAGATGATGCGGCTGCGGCCGGTCGCGACCTTTGCGAACTTGAGGGCGGCCTCGACGGCTTCGGAACCGGAGTTGCTGAAGAAGGTGTACTGCAGCCCGGCAGGCGCGATCTCGGCCAGTTCGGCGGCAAGGTCGGCGGAGGGCTTGCTGAAGAACGCCTTTCCGCTCATGGCGAGCGAGTCGAGCTGATCCTTGACGGCGGCCACGACCTTGGGATGGCGATGCCCGAGCGCAAAGGTGCCGTAGCCGCCAAGGCAGTCGAGATACCGACGGCCTTCGTGGTCCGCGATGTAGCAACCCTCGCCATAGACCTCGACGCCGAAACCGACGGAGGCGAGAAACTCGGCCAGATAGGGGTTGATGTGCTCTCGGTACTTGTCGACGACCTCGGCACGGTAGGCGTCGGCATCAGGGATCCGGGACGAATGTGACGAGATCGTCGCCCGGGTCGCTTCGTTTGCCGTCGGTTCGCTCATGGACGGGCTCCTTCGTGGGCAGGATCGAAGCTCAGCCGGTCCCTCCGCCGGTTTGGTCTCCGAATGTCTACAGTAGGGCTGCACGCAGGATTTGGTGAGCGATCGACTACAGGCAGGGCGTCGACCGACCGCATTGCGGTCAGCACCGATGAACGGTGACCTGGGCCGACGAGTGGGCTCTCGCTCGGTCCCTGGACCGCTTTGACCGTCACGGCGCTGCGCCGGGCGGGTCGAGCTCGAATGCGTGCGAAGGGCGGCGGACGAGCAGCACGATGCTCACCAGGGCGATCCACGCGGGCATGAGGTAGATCGTCGGGGTGGCAATGGTGACGTTCACGAGCTCCACCACACCGAGGCCGTAGGTGAGCCAGACCAGCCAGTGGGGAAGGGCGCCGGTGGCTCGGCCGAGGCCTGCCGTCGAGAACATCACCAGCGTGGCGATCCGGGGGGCGAACACCGACAGCACCGCGGCTGCGGCCGCGCGGGTGAGCGACGCGGCGTCGGGCCCCGGCGCCTTGTCACCGACCTCGACGAGCACCGACGGTGCCGCCAGCAGGGAGGCGCCGAGGAACACGAGGCCGGCGAAGAGGATGCTGGCGCCGAGGAACACGGTGCCGAAGAGCTTGGGCTCGCGGTCGCCGAGCCGGCCCCGCACCACACCCACGAACCACAGGAAGGCGATCGTCGAGAACACCAGGACCTGCAGCCAGATCACCGTGGTGGTCGCATGGGCGGGATCGGCGTAGAACCGGATGATCTCGGCGTCGGGAGCGCCGATGTCGGGGGAGGCGAGCAGGCCCCGCAAGGAGAGCGACCATCCGGCGGCGCAGACGATCCCGGCAATCGCGGCGGCCTGAATCGACGCGGCGCGACGCCGCAGGGGGCTGGACCCGAACAGAGGGTCTTCGGGGCGCTGGCTCACCGGACGTGATCCGATCCGTTGGGCCTCCGGGCCGGCACGGCGAGCACGCACCGCGCCAGATCGGCGATCGCCGACTCGACGCCGTCGTCGACCGTCAGCTCGAACGCAATGCGCAGGTGAGGACCCCAGATGGCCGACCCGAGCGCCATCGCACCGGCCGCCGCCACCGCGACGCGCGGATCCGAGAGGCCGGCCGGGCCCGACCCCGTCGGCACACGGTCATAGCCGTCGAGCAACCGGCGCAGCACCGGGAACTTCCTGCGGACCGACCAGATGTCGATGTCGTCCACGAGCGTGCGGGCGATCACGCGAGGCGCCGGCGACCCGTGGTGAATGAGCTGGCTCATCGCGTCGAAGTCGAACCCGTCGGGCGCCAGCGCGGCCGGGAACAAGCCCGAGCTGCCCTGCTCGATAGCCTCCGCCAACAACGCCTCCTTGGACCCGAAGTGCCGGTAGATCAACCCCTGGTTCACCCCCGCGTGCCGGGCGATGTCGCGCACCGACACCGACGCCGGTCCCAACCCGGCGAACAGCTCGATCGCGGATTGCAGCAGCGCGTCTTGCGCACCTACACGAGCGGCCTCGAGCGGTCCATCCCCGGCTCCACGTCCCGACAGGTCGCGGGCGGCCAACCCGGGCTCCGGCGAACCAGCGAGGCCGATGAGCTGTGCAGCGGCAGCGGCGATAGCGGTGTCGCGTCGCTGGGCTCCGACGCGACCGAGGCGGGTCGCGGCGACCAGGAAACCCTCGAAGGTCAACCAGCCGAGCAGCAGACTCGACGCGGCGTACGCGCATAGGCGGACGCGGCGACCCGATGGGCGGCCACCCTCGGCGGCACGAGCCAGCGTCGCCGAGAGCACCCACTCGGCGCGCAGGCAGTCCGGGAAACCCGTCGGCTGCAGGTCGCCCAGCGCGCAACGCACGAGGAGCTGCACGCAAGAACGGTGCTCACGGGCGACCGACAGCAACCCGAGCAACGGATCCGAGGCGCTCGACTCCACTTCGTCAACGGTCGTGCTGACGCGCTCGGCGAGCCGATCCCCGACCGCGCCGACGAGCCCGACCTTGGAGCCGAAGTACCGGGCCACCAGCGCATGCGTGCACCCCGCGTCGCCGGCCACATCCCGCAGCGATGTGCCGCCCGGACCGGACCGGGCGAACAGGACCCAGGCGGCGTCCAGGATCGCCGCCTCACTCGCGGCTCGCTGCTGATCACGCAGCCGGGGTGCGACCCTCACGACGAGTAGAGTAGACGCTTGGTAACCAACCAGCGGGTCAAGGGAGGGACGTCCCCACCGTGCTGGCCTGGCCCATCACCTCCGGACTGCCGGGGTGCAGGTCGCCGACGTGGACCGCCCGGATCGCAAGGCCCGCCAGCTCGAAGGCAAGTCTCGGGAAACGAGCCTCCGGTGCGGCCCCCGACCTGCGTGTTTGCCGCCGCCCCGCCCCGAGCACGAGACCGGCCGCTCGCTCGATTCTCCCGCCGCGATCGCGCCATCTCCGCGCCCATCGCCGCGCCATTTCGGCCACGCCGCTCACGCTCTGTGGCGCGCCACGAGACGCCCCGGGCCGACTAGTGGGCGCCGGCAGACTCGAACTGACGACCTCCGCCGGGACGGCCAACACGACGGGAACTTGTGCCCCGGCAAAGACTGCACGGCAGAGTTCACCCGACTTCTCGCACCATTTTCGCGCCATTTTGGCAGCTCTGCTGACACAACCTTGACGCCCGCCGAAAGAGAAATACCTGGTCAGCAGCGGTTTTCGTGGTGGGCGATACTGGACTCGAACCTTCGACCTCTGCCGTGTGAACGTATCAAGGCCCTCCGACAGGGCTTCATGAGAAGGGTCACCAAGGGCGCTCGAAGGACATGTTTCCGCAGTTCAGAGGCTATATCTGACGAGGGGCTCGATGTCCCATTGCGGCCCACCGCATGAAGTTCCCGGAACGATCTCGCGCGCCTTTCGCGCGCACGCGGAGCGGCTGCGGTCGCTCCGACGATGCGTCGAGGGAGTCGCCGATGGGCTACGTGCAGAAGGTCAGCAACGGGACGTACAACGCGCGCTGGCGCGCCCCCGACGGTCGCCTGCGCTGCAAGGCGTTCGACCTCGAGCGCGACGCCCGCCGCCACCTGAAGCTCCGAGAGAGCGAGGTCATCCGCGGCGTCTACGTCGACGACCGTGCCGGCAAGGTGTCCTTCGCCGAGTGGGCCGAGCATTGCATGGCGATCTACGAGAAGAAGCTGTCCCGGACGAGCTACGCCCGCGACCGCAGCTACTTCGAGAACCACATCTTGCCGAAGTGGGGCGGCGTGCGACTCAACCGCATCACCAAGGCCGAGGTCGAGCGGTGGGTCGCCGACCTGGCTGATCTTGGCCACACCAAGCGGGCCCGCGGCGGCACGCTGGCGCCCGCGACCGTCGAGCGGATCTACCAGGTGTTCCGCAAGATCATGAAGGCCGCCTACGACGACGACCGGATCCCGAAGCTCCCCTGCCCCGACCACCCGCCGATCGCTCGGAAGAAGCGCAAGCCCGTCCGCTTCCTCGACGAGGGCGAGGTCGCCTACCTCGCGTCGTGCATCGACCCGCTGTACGAGTCGACGATCTACGTCGCGTCATACGGTGGCTTTCGCATCGGCGAGCTCCTGGCGCTGCGCCTCAACGACGTCGACTGGTCACGTGGCACGATCCGAGTCGATGAGGGACTGACCGACGTGGCGGGCGACCTCGCCTTCGAGGACCCGAAGACCGACCGAAGCTTCCGCTCGGTCCCGGTCGCCGACCTCCCACTAGACAAGCTCCGCGAGCACATCGAGCGGAACGTGGGCTGGAACGATCCCGATGCGCTGGTGTTCACGAGCCGGCAGGGCACGGTGATCCGCCCGACGAACTGGCGGCGCCGCGAGTTCGCCGACGCCGTACGGTCGGCGAAGCTGGAGCCCCTGACCCCGCACGATCTGCGACACACCGCGGCGTCGCTGTTCATCTCGGCCAGGGCGAACCCGTGGATGCTCGCCGAGGTCCTCGGCCACAGCGACAACCGGATGATCGACCGCGTCTACGGCCACCTCTTCGAACGCGACCGCGAAGACCTCCGCAAACGCATGAGCGAAAAGGCCGCGCGGGCCGCCGGCGACAACGTCGTCCAGCTCACGAGACGCCCATCTCAATCGGCCTGAGCGACCCCAGCCCGGACTTGCCCCAACACCGCATCGAACTGGTCATCTCCCGAGTACCTGCTCCCGCGGCGGCAAGGGATCAAGTCCTGTCGACCAGCGGCTCGTTGAACTGACCCGCCCACGCGATCACGTCAGCCGGCTGGAAGCGGACCACCCCGCCGATCTTCAGGAACGGGAGCCGGTGCTCGGTCTGCCACGCCCGCACGGTGCGATCGGTGACGGCCAGGTACTCGGCCACGTCGGCGACGGTCCAGAGCCGCTCAGACTTCATCGCTCTCGCCTTCGAGCAGTCGCTTCAGCTCGATCGCGCAGATCCGCCACTGGCGGTGGAGCTTCACGGCGGCCAGCTCGCCGTCGGCGATCCAGCGGCGGACGGTCTTCGGCGTTACGGCGAGCAGCTCGGCGACCTCGTCGGTCGAGAGCAGTCGGTTCTGGCTTCGCTTCGCGGCCACGGCTTCCTCCGGGGTTCCGGGGGCCGTAGTCGAGCGCGGCCCTCTCTCATACACACCCACCCCGAAGTTGCCGCCGGTCTCCCGACTTTCTCGATTTCGCCGACCACAGCCGGCGGATCGCGCTTCGTGACGAGCGAGGCCGTCGATCGACGCCCTACTCCCTCACCCCACTGCCAGCGCGGCTCCGCGTCGCGCGCGCTCGCCGGGTCCTGCGTCCGACCGTGGGCGTCCTTGCCCGACACTTTCGTTATCCGTATACTTTCCTACGTTTTATGAAAGTTGCTGCGTCGTCCCTCGCCCCGATGCTCCGGTCCGACACCCAGGGCCGCCTGCTGGCGCGCATCCTCGCTGACCCTGCACAGGAACACAACCTCACCGAGCTTGTCGAGTGGACTGGCTCGAGCATGCCCACCGTGTCCCGTGAGGTCGACCGAGCCGAGCAGGCCGGCATCGTCCGCTCCCGCAAGACCGGGCCCACCCGCCTCGTGCGCGCCAACGAGGACCACCCGCTCTACCCCGCCGTGCGCCAGCTCATCCTCGGCACCTATGGCCCACCCGCTGTCATCGCCGAGACCTTCGCCGATCTGGCCGGCGCCGAGGCCGTCGTGCTCTTCGGCTCCTGGGCCGCGCGCTACCTCGGCCAGCCTGGCCGCGCACCGAACGACGTCGACGTGCTCGTCATCGGCGACGTCGACCTCGACGCCATGCACGACGCCGCCGACGCGGCCGAGCGCCAGATCGGCCTGCCGGTGCAAGCGACGGCCCGAAGCCACACAGCGTGGCTCGACGCCGACGAGAGCTTCATCCGCGAGGTGCGGTCCCGACCGCTCGTCCCTGTCCTCGTCGACGACCAAGCCGGCACGCTGGCCGCCGACCTCGAACACCTCCGCCACCACGAGGAGCCGACGCCATGACCTGGGCACGCGGGCGCGACGACGTCCAACGACTCATCGACGACAACGAGATCGAACGCGTCACAGCATCCACCGACGTCGCCGGCCGCCTCCTGCGCGATGCCGAAGCGCACATACGCCTCGCGAGCCTCGGACTCGACGACGACCCGGCCGGCGCTTTGCAGCTCAGCTACGACGCCGCTCGCAAGGCCTCCGCCGCGCTCCTCGCCATGCAAGGCCTGCGCGCCACCACTCGGGGCGGACACATCGCGGTCATCGACGCCGTCCGAGCACAGTTCAACGACCGAGGCGGCCTACCGGTGTTCGGACAGATCAACCGCCTCCGCCGCCGACGCAACGACACCGAGTACCCGTCGCTCACCACGCCGAGCGTGACGACCGACGAGGCCACCCAGGCGCTCGGCATCGCACGCGAGACGATCGAAGCAGCCAACAAGCTCCTCGACAGCGGCCGACTCGACGAGTTCACCTGAGCCATCCCCCAGTTCGATCCCATCGAACGTCGTCGCGCTGACGCCGTCCCCACCGCTCGTCCTCTCACGGGCCTCAGCACGCCGACCCTCCGAAACGACCATCGACATACACCGGACTATCACCAGGGTGTGCACGTGCTCTTTTGTCCCGTCCGTTTAGTATGGCTGCGTGGCCCGAACAACTGATCCGGCGCAGGTTCCACTCCCCTTCGACCTCCCTACCCCTGGCGAATCGACCCCAGTCCCCGAGGAGGCAAGTGTCGCCTCCTCGGAAGAGCCCGGGCCGCCACGCGCCCGACTGGGCCGACCCCGCAAATGGTCGTCCGAGGCCGAGCGAAAACGGGCCTATCGGGAGCGCCTGGCCACCGACTTCGCGGAGCCAGACCGCCTCCGCCGCGAGCTGCGGAACGAGCGTCGGCGGGTCGCGGCGCGCGACCAAGAGGTGGCCCGGCTTCGCGCCGAGGTCGCACGCCTCGAGCGTCGGTCGGGTGCTGCCGAGCAACGCGCCCAGGAGCTCGCCGCGCGCAAGAAGACCCTCGAGGCACACGCCGAGTTCCTCCGCGACCGGATCCGCCGGGTCGAGAGCCAACTGAACGATCTGCGCCACGAGATCAACGGAACGAAGCCGCCGTGGGATCGGTGAGCCCTGAGGTGCACGGCTCCCGCGGCGCCGAGTCGGCCTTCAGCAGGCTCGATGGCATCGACACCCCGAGAGCAACTCGCCACACCTTCCTCTCATGGGCACCGCACAACTCGTTCGGGAGCACGTCGAGCTCAGCCCCGTGCTGGGCTTCATCTCGACGGCCGAGATCCACCGTTCTCGTCGCGCGGTCGAATGCGAGATGTCCCGACTCGCGGCCGAGGGCGAGGTCGTCCGCGTCCGCAAGAGCCTCCACTGGAAGGGCCCGAGGACCGGCGTCGGCATGCCGCTCCCCCGCCCCCACGAAGTGGCGCTCGAGGTCGGCGGCGTCGGGTCGGGTCCGGCCGGGATCTCCGCCGCCCACAGCCTCGGACTGACCACGCAGGTGCCGGCGGTCGAGGTCATCGCTGTCCCCGGGCGCGCACCCGCACCGGTTCGTGGCGCCCGGTTCGTTTCACGTTCCGTCGAACGCCGCTTCCTCGGCTTACGACCGACCGAAGTTGCACTCTTGGAGGTGCTCCGGGCCGGTCCGCAAGTTGTTGAGGTCCCCTGGGCGGAGGTCGCCGAGATGGCAACGCGGCTCGCCCGCGCGGGCGAGATCCGGCCTGAGGTGCTCGACGAACAGGTTCGCCAGGAACATCACAGCGCGTTGCGGAAACGGTGGGCCCAGCTCGGTCTCGCGGAGACGATCGCAGCATGAGTCGCCTTCTTCGCTCAGACCTCGCGGTTCTTCCATGAGTAGTCACCCCGAAGTCGATCGCTGGCAACCTGGGGTTCGATCGGGTCGGCAAGAGTGCCGACGCGCCCCCGAGCAGTCCATCCCCCGGATCCGCTGCACCCGTCGCCCAAGGCTCGACGTCGACCAGCAGCTCGGGGGCGCGCCCAACCTGGGCCAAATCGAGCGGCAACGAATGATCAACAGGGGCGGTCGAGGCGCGCGATGAAGGGCAGTTCGTCACTTGTGGGCCGCCCTGGGCCGGGCGTACGGTCGGCTTCGTGGCAGCGAGCGGAGTGTCGTTCGAGGTGGAGTCCGGTGGGATCGACCCGGAGTTGGTGCGGGCCGTACCGGTGGTGGAGGCCAGGCTGGGAGTGGTCTTCCCGCTGGAGTCGCCGGAACGGATTCGGGTCTGTGTCGACCATGCTCTCGGCCGTGCGGGCGAGGCGCGGGTACGCAACTTCTTGCCGATCCTCGTCGAGCGCTGGGCTACTGCGGAGCTACGGGCCACGGCCTGAACGCCGCAGTTCATCGGTCCTGGCGCGGAGGAGTTCGCTGGATGGGCGTTGAGATCGAGCGCAAGTGGCATCTTGTCGACGGGCCGGATCTCGAACGACTGGCGGCGTGCGCCATGGCACCGACTCGCATCGAACAGCACTACCTCGACGCACCGGACGGCACCGAGGAGCGGGTCCGGCATCTGAGCCGCCCCGACGGCGAGCGGTTCGTGCATACGATCAAGCGCGACATCAAGTCCGCGGGTGTGGCTCTGGTGCGTGAGGAGATCGAACGCGACATCACCGAATCGCAGTACCTGGCCGTCATCGAGGCGAACACCCACGTGGGCGGATCGATCATGAAGGACCGCTGGCGATTCACTTACGCCGGGCGCTGTTTCGAACTCGACCAGTTCCACGCCCCTGACGTCGGCTGGGTCCTCGAGCTCGAGTTCGGCCCCGACGACTCGGACGGCCCGATCTCGCTGCCTCTCTGGCTCGGCGAGGTCGTCGAGGTGAGCACCGACCCGCACTGGCGAAACGCCGCACTGGCCCGACAAGGCGCTGATCCCCCACCCTGACATCGGGGACTAATGGCAATACCGTTCAGTTAGATCCGTTGGATGGTGGGGGTGGCTGGTCCGGTGGGTTGGGGCCAGTCTCGGTGGCGGGCGCGTTTGACGTGCCACTTGACGT
>Ga0209048_10001646_pt1 | contig 22716 bp, 18 predicted proteins | sample FrelakmetCRP12CR_FD_187146 | JGI IMG/M metagenome (GOLD analysis project Ga0209048, IMG submission 187146) | Freshwater lake sediment microbial communities from the University of Notre Dame, USA, for methane emissions studies - CRP12 CR (SPAdes)... | ecosystem: Environmental > Aquatic >... | reverse complement strand
GGGCTGCTGCTCGAGCACGGTGGTGTCGGTCGGTGGCCGCCGGGGGCCGAGGCCGCCGAGGGCGCCGGGCCCGCACCGGCCGGAGCGGGCCGATGACCATCACGTTCACCACCGCCGACGAGTTGTTGGCGTTCCTCGCCACCATGGGGGAGACCGACTCGGACGAGGCCGTCGGTTTCACCGAGCTCGACCACGGCCTGCAGTGCGCGGCCGACCTGGCGGCGAACCATCCTGACGACGCGGAGCTGCTGGTCGCCGGTCTGGTGCACGACGTGGCCCACACGATGGTGCCCGACGACGGCGACCACGCCCGGATCGACCGGCACGGTGAGGTCGGGGCCTCCGCGGTGCGCACCCTCCTGGGCGATCGGGTGGCGGACCTGGTCGCGGCCCACGTCCCGGCCAAGCGGTACCTCGTCCTGGCCGACCCCGACTACGCCGCCACCCTCTCCGCGGTGAGCGTCGCGTCGCTGGTCGAGCAGGGCGGCGCCATGACCCCGGCCGAGGCGGAGGCGTTCGAGGCTCTCGCCTGCTTCGCCGACGCGGTCGAGCTGCGCCGAGCCGACGACCGGGCCAAGGTCGTCGGCCGGGTGGTGCCCGACCTGTCGTCGTGGGCGCCGGTGGTGCGGTCGGTGGCGACGCGCTGAGGGCAGGCCGCGCTCGTCAGCGCTCCCGGATCGAGGTCACGCCCGGGTGGTCGCCGTCGGCCCGTAGCCGCTCGAGGGCGGCGTCGTCGCCGAGCAGGTGGGCGTCGAGGAAGTCGACGACGACCTGGGTCACCTCGGGCACCGGCGTGTCGTACATGTAGGGCCCCAGGTGTGACCCGCCCTCGATCGTGAGCAGGTAGGTGGGCGTGCCCGCCGGTGCCGAGTCGAACAGGCTGACGCTGTTCGGATACGTGCCGTCGGCCGTGGCGTGGATGATGAGCAGCGGCGGCGACTGGACGCCGAAGAACGGGCCGGGGAGAAGGCCGATCCCCGCGGCCATGTCCACGACGGCCGCGGCTCTCGGGTCGTAGAAGCGGTCGCCGTACGCCCACGCCGCGGCGGTCAGCCCGCCGTCGGAGTGGCCCATCACCCCGATCCGCGACGGGTCGGCGATGGTGGGGAGCGGGCCCGGCTGCTGGGCCGAGAGGGCGATCACCTCGTCGGCCACGAAGCTGAGGTCGGCCGGCTGGTTGACGAGGTCCGAGCGCTGGCCGTCGCCGTACTCGGCGCTCGTGTGGGGGAAGGCGGGAGCGGCCACGACGAAGCCGGCCGCGGCCACCGAGTCGAGCAACCGCTCGTACCCTCCCGCCGGCAGCTGGTAGCCGTGGGCCATGAGTACGAGCGGGAACGAGCCCGGGGCCGGCTGATCGCCGGTGCTGCCGGCGGCGCCGACCGCGGGGTAGTGGATGATCGTGTGGAGCGTCCGGTCGCGGCTGGTATCGACGAACGTGCGCTCGGTCGTGCCCACCGCGTAGCGGGGCGCGCCGGGCGGTGTCGACGAGGCCGCCTCGGGAGCGGTCTCGGGGCCACCGATCGATGTGCCCGCAATGCTCGCCTCGGTGGTGGTCGGCACCGGAGCCGCGTCGGGCGCCGACCCGGACGGTTTCGAGCCCGAGCAGGCCGCACCTGCCGTGAGAGCGACCGCGACCGCTGCGGTCGCCGTCGCTCTCACCGCGATGCTGCGCCGCCCGGTCACGACCTCATGGTCGCCGTCCCGGCGGCCCGATACCAGCCGCCCCTCCGAGGGAAGGGGTTCAGTCGACCTTGCGCAGGGTGTTGCCGTCGGTGTGGTGCACGAGGTCGGGCATCTCGGTCATCTTGAGCACCGTGTCCTCGGCGTAGGTGAACGACCCGTCGTCGTTGACGGTGATCGTCACCTCGTAGTGCACCGTGCTGGCCCGGCCGGTGAGGTACTTGTTCTGCAGCACGCCGTACTCGGTCGAGCCGAGGTCGGCGGCCATGGTGAAGCTCTTCGAATCGGCGGAGGCGTCACCGCCGGCGAGCACGACCGTGCCCCGGGGCACCATGAACGCGCGCAGCACCTGGCCGGCGTCGGCGTCCCACAGCCAGTAGCCCACCTCGGTGTGGAACGGGTCGACCTCGTCGCCGCGCCAGGCCGCCATGCGGTAGTCGAGGCCGTAGAGTACCTGGTCGCCGTTGTCGACCGGCCCGAAGGCGTTGAACGTGATCCGTTCGCGGTAGGGGGTGTCGCCGATGTGGTCGTCCTCGTGGTGGTACGAGACGTCGAGGCCCTTCTCGCCCTCCCACGTGCCGACCAGGGGTGCCAACGGACCGAGCTTGTCGAGATCATCCATGGGGCTGGATCTTAGAGGTTGCCGCACCGGTACGATGCCGGGACACAGAGATCCGGGGGGACACATGCACGATCTGGTGATTCGCGGAGGACTGATCGTCGACGGGACGGGCGGCGCTCCCTTCGCCGGTGACGTCGCGGTGACCGACGGGGTCATCACCGCGGTGGGGCCGGAGGTCAGCGGTGACGCCACCGAGGTCATCGACGCCACCGGTCTGGTGGTCACGCCCGGGTTCGTCGACATCCACACCCACTACGACGGCCAGGTCAGCTGGGACGAGGTGCTCGAACCCTCGGCGTCGCACGGGGTGACCACGGTCGTCACTGGCAACTGCGGTGTGGGCTTCGCCCCGGTGCGCCCCGGCGACCAGGAGTGGCTGGTCGAGTTAATGGAGGGCGTCGAGGACATCCCCGGCACCGCGCTGTACGAGGGCATCACGTGGGAGTGGGAGAGCTTCCCCGAGTACCTCGACACCGTCCGCCGCCGGCACTTCGGCATGGACGTCGCCGCCATGGTCGCCCACGCGCCGCTGCGGGTGTACGTCATGGGCCAGCGGGGGGTCGACAACGAGCCGGCCACGCCCGACGACATCGCCACGATGGCCGAGTTGGTCGGCGATGCGGTCCGCGCCGGCGCCATCGGGTTCTCCACCGGGCGCACCATGCTCCACAAGACCAAGGGTGGTGAGCTGGTGCCGGGCACGTTCGCCCAGGCCGACGAGCTGCGGGCCATCGCCCTGGCCATCGCCGAGGCCGGCGGCGGGCTCTACGAAGTGATCCCCGCCGACCACACGTCGGCCGAGGACGCCATCACCGCCGAGATAGATCTGCTGGCCGATGTGTCGCGCGAGAGCGGGCTCGAGGTGTCGGTGCCGATCCTGCAGAACCTGCTGTCGCCGACCATGTGGCGCACCCAACTCGACGCCATCGACGCGGCGCGGGCCTCCGGTGCCCACGTCTCGGCCCAGGTGGCGTCGCGGCCGTTCGGGATGCTCATCGGGCTGGCCAGCTACCACGCGTTCCAGCTGCGCCCCACCTACCGGCGCCTCGCCGACGAGCTCGAGTTCGACGACCTGGTGCGCGAACTGCAGCGCCCCGAGGTGCGCGAGCAGATCCTCGGCGAGGACAACCTGCCGGCCGACCGAACCAAGCAGATGGACGGCCTCGGCACCACCCTGCCGATGCTGCTCGACCGTGTGTACGTGCTCGGCGACCCGCCCGACTACGAGCCCACCCCCGAACAGTCGGTGGCCGCGCTGGCTGCCGCCGCCGGGATCGATCCCATGGCCTACCTGTACGACGCCATGGTGGCGGGCGACGGCCGCGGGTACCTGCTGTTCCCGTTCCTCAACTACAACGACGGCGACCACGAGGTGCTGGCCGAGATGCTCACCCATCCCGGCACCGTGCTCGGCCTGTCCGACGGCGGCGCGCACTGCCGGCTGATCTGCGACGCCTCGCTGCCCACCTACCTGCTCACCCACTGGGTGCGCGACCGCAGCCGGGGCGAGCGGCTCCCCATCGAGATGGTCGTGCACAAGCAGACCGCCGAGACCGCCGCCGCGGTCGGCCTCACCGACCGGGGCACCCTCGAGGTGGGCAAGAAGGCCGACCTCAACGTGATCGATTTCGAGCGGCTCACGCTCGAGCCGCCGCGACCGGTCGACGACCTGCCCGCCGGCGGGCGTCGGGTGCTGCAGGACGCGTCGGGCTACGTGGCCACGATCGTGAGCGGGGTGGTCACCCGCCGTGACGACACCGACACGGGCGCCCGACCCGGGCGACTCGTCGGCCGCACCGCCTGAGAACGAGGGTCGGGCGGGTTACGAGGCGTCCGCGGCGCCGAGCCGAAAGCCCCGGTAGCCGTCGGCGGCGACGCCGTCGCAGATCTCGCGGTACATCGCCACGCCGCCGATGAAGGGCATGAACACCCGAGGCTTGCCCGGCACGTTGGCGCCGAGGTACCACGAGTTGCCCTGCGGGTAGAGCGTGAAGTCGGCCAGCGCGGTGACCTGCTCGACCCAGGTGTCCTCGGCGTCGGGGTCGGCCTCGATCGTGTCGACGCCGTCGGCGCGGAGGTGGTCGATGCAGTCGGTGACCCACTCCACGTGCTGCTCGATCGACACCATCATGTTGGTGAGAACCGACGGGCTCCCTGGCCCGGTGATCATGAACAGGTTCGGGAAGCCGGCCGAGGCCAGGCCGAGGTAGGTGCGCGGCCCGGCCGCCCACTTGTCGCGGAGCGTCGTGCCGTCGCGGCCCACGATGTCGGGGGCCACCAGGGCCCCGGTCATGGCGTCGAAGCCGGTGGCGAAGACGAGTGTGTCGAGCCCGACCTCGCGCTCGGTGGTGCGCACGCCGGTGGGGGTGATCTCGACGATCGGGGTCTCCTGGAGATCGATCAGCTCGACGTTCGCGCGGTTGTAGGTGGCGTAGTAGTCGGTGTCGAGGCACAGACGCTTGGCGCCGATGGGGTACGTACGTGGACTGAGGCGGTCGGCGATCTCCGGGTCGGTGACGATCTCGTGGATGCGGTCGCGCACGTAGGACGCGACGAGGTCGTTGGCCTCGGGGATGACCATGAGGTCGTTGAAGGTCGTGAGGAGCCCGAAGAGGGTGCCGCTGTTCCAGGCCGCGTCGAACGCCGCCTGGCGAGCGTCGGGGTCGACGGCGAGGGCCGACTCGGTGCCGACCTCGATGAGCACGCCGCCGAAGGAGTGGCGCGTGGCCTCGCGGCGCTCGCGGTAGGCACCCTTCAGCTCGCTGACGAACTCGGGGTCGAGCGGCGCGTTGCGGGCGGGTACCGCGTAGGTGGGGGTGCGCTGGAACACGGTGAGCTGCGCCGCCTGCTCCGCGAGGAGGGGGATGGCCTGGATGCCCGACGACCCCGTGCCGATGACCCCGACGCGCTTCGCGCTGACGTCGACGCCCCCGTGGGGCCAGTGGGCGGTGTGGTACGACGCGCCGGCGAAGGAGTCGATGCCGTCGATCTCGGGCCGCTTGGCGGCGGACAGGCACCCCACGGCCATGATGCAGAACCGGGCCGAGACCCGGTCACCGTGGTCGGTCTCGATCCGCCAGCGGGCCGCCTCGTCGTCCCAGGTGGCGGCGGTCATGCGGGTGTCGAACTGGATGTCCCGGCGCAGGTCGAAGCGGTCGGCGACGTGGTCGGCGTAGCGCAGGATCTCGGGCTGCGTGGCGTAGCGCTCGCTCCAGGTCCACTCCTGCTCGAGCTCGGGTGAGAACGAGTAGGAGTAGTCCATCGACTCGATGTCGCAACGGGCGCCGGGGTAGCGATTCCACCACCACGTGCCGCCGACGTCGGACGCGGCCTCGTACACCTGCACCGTGAAGCCGAGGTAGCGGAGCCGGTGCAGCAGGTACAGGCCGGAGAAGCCGGCACCCACCACGACGGCATCGAGCTCGCGGGCCGGCGCGGAGGCCGGCGGGGATGTATCGGTCATGGGGCCCTCAGCGCAGTTCGACGCCGTACTCGTCGCGCCACCACTTGGCCGCGCGCACCTCGTCGGGGTCGGTGCGCAGCGTCGTGTCCTGCCCGAGGTCCTGGGGTGTGGGCCCGATTCGGTCCGCGACGGCTCGCAGGGCGGTGACGTCCATGCCGTAGCAGTGGGCTGCGGTGCTGCCGAGCAGCGCCGCGGTGTCCTCGACCGGTACGTCGGCGAAGTCCTTGCGTAGGCGCTCGACCGTGTGGGGCCAGGTGCCCTCGGGATGGGGGTAGTCCGTGCCCCACATCAACACGTCGCACCCGATGACGTGGCGGCGGCGGATCTCTTCTTTCGACATCGTGGAGGCCCCGATGAAGATGTTGGTACCGAAGTACTCCGACGGAAGCTTGGAGATCTTGCCCTTCATCATCCCGGCCAGCTTCTTGGTGGTGTGGCCGCCCCCGAAGTACACGTCCCACTTCCACATGAGGTCGGCGGCCCAGTAGCCGGCCGCCTCGGTGACCGCGAAGCGCAGACCGGGGAAGCGCTCGAACGCGCCGGAGAAGAGCAGGTGCCAGAGCGGTCGGGCGGCCCACCACACGACCTCGGCGAGGTAGATGCCGATGTTCTCGCCGTACTCCTCCATCGGCGCCTCACCCGAATGGGTGTGCACCACGAGGCCGTTGGCCTGGCACGCAGCCCACACCGGGTCGTAGATCGGGTCGTTGTAGGCGGGGTGGTCGTGCCACATCGTCGGGATCATGATCCCGCGGATACCCGGCTCCTCGGCGACGCGTTCGATCTCCGCGACGGCGCGCTCGACGTCGTGGGTGATGGGTACGAGGGCCACGCCGGCGCGCCGGTCGGGCGCAACGCTGCACAGCTCGGCGAGAAAGCGGTTGTGGGCCCGGGCGCCTGCGAACGCGAGGTCGGGGTCGGTGATGAGCCCCGCGTGGAGACCGGCGCCGAACGGCGGGGAGGCCATGCCGGTGATGGCGTCGGCGTCGGCGAACAGCACCTCACCGGCGACGCCGTCCGCGTCGAGCTCCTTGTCGCGCTGGTCGGGGTCGTACGCGCCGCGGAGACCCTCTTCGTTCTCGGTCTCCCAGCCCATGATGTAGTCGTAGTTCATAGCGAGCGAAGCCTCGCGGTTGGCGTTGCGCTCGGCGAGGAACTCCTCGAACTGCGGGTAGTAGCGCTCCTCGAGGTAGGGCCGGTACTCCTCGCAGCCCAGGCCGGCGTGGCAGTCCGACGACACGATCATGTAGCGCTCGGACACCGGCGCACCCCCTAGGTGGATTCCCCCGCACCGGCCGCGAGCCAGGTGCACTCTGACTGGAACAGTGTCACATGGACGCCGCGCTCAGGCAACGGCACCGGGTCGTCTCTGCCATGCTGGAAGCGATGAGCGCTTCACCGTCGCGGTCTCGCGCCGCGCGTAGCCCGGCGGCACCGCGGCGGGCGGGCATGACCCGCGAGCGCATCGTCGACGCGGCGTTGGCCGTGGTCGAGGCCGACGGGGTCGACCAGCTCTCGATGCGCAAGCTCGCCGCCGAGCTGGGCATCGCGCCCACCAGCATCTACTGGCACGTCGGCGGGCGCGAGGAGCTGCTCGACGCCGTCGTCGAGCGGTTCAGCTCCCAACTCGTCGCCGGAGCGATCCGCGGCCGCACCCCGGCAACCCGCGTGATCGCCGTCGCCCGGCAGTTCCGGGACGACGCCACCGAGCATCCCGAGCTCACGGCCCTTGCCCACGAGCGCGGTCTCGGCGCGACCGTCGCCCTGCCCCTGCAGCTGGCGCTGGCCCGAGAGCTCACCCGGGCCGGCCTGCGGGGCCGCCGCGCCGGGCGGGCCATGCGGTCGATCCTGTTCACGATCGGCGGATTCATCCTGCTCGAGTCCCGCCTGGGTCACGGGTCGCCCGATCGTGGGTCGGTGTCGTTGTGGCGCGACGTCGACGACCCGTCGATCGACCGTGGGGTGCTCGACGAGATGCGCCGAACGGCCGACTTCGACCGGGTGTTCGACGACACCCTCGGTGCCCTCGTGGCGTCGTTGCTGGCCGCTTGACTTCCCCGACCCCGCCGTTATCGTACAGCGTTACAGAAGTGCGCCGGCCGAGCCCCCTGGGTGCGCCGACGGCCGCGGGCTGCCCTCCGGAGGCTGCATGACGCTCGACCCCTCATCCGACGATCGCTACGTGGTGATCTCGGCCGACTGCCATGCAGGAGGAGCGCTGCGCGAGTACGGCGACTTCCTCGACCCTCGCTACCGCGACGACTTCGAGGCCTGGCTGGCCGACTACGAGATCCCCTACGACGATCTCAAGGGCCCCGACGGCAGCCGCAACTGGGATTCCGCCCGCCGTCTGCGCGACCTCGAGGACGACGGCATCGTCGCCGAGGTGATCTACCCCAATACGGTGCCGCCCTTCTTCCCGTCGGGTTCGCTCACCAACCAGCCCCCGGCGGCCAACGCCGGCGACCTCGAGCGCCGCTGGGCCGGTCTGCAGGCGCACAACCGCTGGCTTGCCGCCTTCTGCGCCGAGGCGCCCGGTCGCCGAGCCGGCATCGCCCAGATCATGTTGCACGACATCGACGCCGCCGTGGCCGAGGTGCGCTGGGCCAAGGAGGCCGGCCTCAGCGGCGGTGTGCTCCTGCCCGGCGCGCCGCCCGGCTCGGGGCTTCCGCCGCTCTACGACGGCGAGTACTACGAGCCGCTCTGGGCGGTGTGCGAAGAGCTGCAGGTGCCGGTCAACCACCACAGCGGCAGCGCCGCGCCACCGATCGGCCCCACCGATGAGGACAAGATCATCCTGCTGCTCGAGGTCACCTGGTGGGCCCACCGGGCGCTCACCCACCTCATCGTGTCGGGCGCGCTCGAGCGCCACCCCGACATGCAGGTGGTGTTCACCGAACAGGGCACGGCCTGGGTGCCCGAGGAGCTTGCCCGCCTCGACTACTTCTTCACCCGCATGCGTGCGGCCGGCGGCTCGCAGGAGCAGGTCTGGGGCAACCGGGTCATGGAGCGCCTGCCACTGCAGCCGAGCGAGTACTGGGCGCGCCAGTGCCATGTCGGCGCGAGCTTCATCCGACCCGCCGAGGTGCCGTTGCGCTCGGTGGTAGGTACCGACCGCATCATGTGGGGCAGCGACTACCCCCACCGCGAGGCGAGCTTCCCGTTCTCACTCGAAGCCATCCGGGCATCGTTCGCCGGGGTCGACCCGGGCGACGTGCAGGCGATGCTGGGGGGCAACGCCGCTGCGCTCTACGGGTTCGATCTCGACGCGCTCACGCCACTCGCGGCCCAGGTGGGGCCACGGGTCACCGACGTCGCCGAGCCGATCACCGCGGCCGAGGTGCCGCTCGAGGCCCAGAAGTGCCCGGCCTTCGCCGGGTTCGCCTGAGCGCTCGGGCGAACCAGCGTCCGCTTCAGCACCGAGCAGTACCGATCACGAGCAGTTCCGGCCACGAGCATCACGACAACAGGGGGATGGGTCCATGGGGCAGATCAGGTACGGGGCGCGCGAGTTGCACAACCGCGAGGTCGAGGCGACCTCGGTCGGCACCTGGTCGACATTGCTGACCGCCGTGTTCGAGACCGACGCCGATGTCGTCGCGGCGGTGCTGCCGCCCCCACTCGAGCCCGCCGCCGAGCCGTTGGTCCGCGTCACGATCGCCACGGTCGACCTCGGCCGCAACCTCCCGGTGTTCGGCGCGGGCACCTTCGCGGTGGCCTGTCGCCACGAGGGGGTCGAGGGCTCTTACCCGCTGGTGATGCCGATGACCACCGAGCAGGCGGTCATCGGTGGGCGGGAGACCTTCGGCGAGCCGAAGAAGCTCGCCGAGATGGGCCTCACCCGCGATGGCGACCGCGTGCGGGGCTACGCCGCCCGCATGGGCGTGACCTTCCTCGAGGTCACCGGCCACGTCGTCGGCACGCTGCCGACGACGCCCGACCGCCGCCGCACCGACTTCTACTTCAAGTTCCTGCCCGCGCCCGACGGCAAAGGGTTCGACAGCGACCCCGCCCTCGTCTACTGCCATCGCGACGAGACCACCCGCAAGGTCGAGCGCGTCGACGGCGAGGTCGTGCTGCGCGACTCGCGCTTCGATCCGGTGGCCGACCTGCCGGTGCGCGGCATCCGCGAGATCGAGCTCGCCGAGCGCTCCAGCGTGCAACGCGGTGTCATCCACTCCCGCGTGCCCGCCGACTGGATCGAGCCCTACGCCCACCAGCGCTACGACGACCTGTCGCCGGTCGGCACCGACTGACGCGCCGCAAGGCGCGGTGGAGTCGGGGTCGCAATCAGGCGCGCGTCCGGGCGAGGGCATCGGCGATCGCCCGCCCGGTCGTGGCGTTGTTGAGGTAGGGCTCGGGGTCGTGCACCCGGTGGCCGTTGTCGACGCGGCGATCGGTCACGGTCTCGCCGAAGACGGGCGCGAGCGGGGCCGCGCAGGCGGGATCGCCGTCGGCCATCACGTTGGTCCACGTCCGAATGCCGGGAGGCGCCGACCCGCGACCGTCGGTCGGTGCCGGCACGAGCCGAGGCAGCATCTGGGGTCCGGCCAGCGGTGAGCCGAGGGTCACGAAGTCGGTGACCGGCCCGTCGGCGAGCCCGCACAGCGTCTCGTAGGCGACGACGCTCCCCAGGGAGTGGGCGACCACCACCCGGGTGTCGTCCTCGATCGCGGCGGCGACCCGGGCCCGGGCGGTCGAGCGCACCTCGTCGCTGTCGAAGTAGGCGGCGGCCTGGGCGAGCAGGCGATCGACGTGCTGCTCGGTGAGGGTCTTGACCAACTCGTCGAGGTCGACGTGGGGATCGACGGCGGCGACGACCTTGGACAGCGAGGCGATCGCCTGCTTGGGATCGACCGGCGCCCGGTAGCCGGTCTCGGGATCGTCGCGGAAGAGGTCACCGTAGAAGGCGACCCGTACGTCGGCAGGTTCGATCTCGACGCCGTGCCAGTGCAGGCCGTCGGCCACGGCGGGATACCACCGGGCGTTGATCGACGTCGGGCCCCAGAGGGCGTTTCCCGCGCCGTGGACGAGGACGATGCTCGGCATCGGAGGAGTCTCGCACGACCCCGTGGCGCGGCGTTCTGCGCCCCCGGGTGGGTTGGCTAGTGTCCTGGGCCGACGGGCGAGCGGAGCGAGGTGGACCGTGGTCGAGAGCAGCAGGCGCTTCGAGGGCAAGGCGGCGCTCATCACCGGTGCCGGTTCGGGCATCGGCCGGGCGGTCGCCATCCGCCTGGCGGCCGAGGGGGCGCGTGTGTTGGGGCACGACCTTCGCGTCGAAGGCCTCGACGAGACGGCCGCGATCGTCGCCGAGGCCGGGGGCACCATGGCGACGCGCCAGGGCGACGTGTCCGACCGCGACGAGTGCCGGGCCACGGTCGAGGCGTGCGTCGCCGCGTTCGGGCGGCTCGACGTGCTGGGCAACATCGCCGGCATCGCCCGGGCTGACAACTTCGCGGACATCACCGAGGAGGCCTACCGCCAGGTGATGGCGGTCAACGTCGACGGCTGCTTCTTCCTGGCCCAGGCCGCCATCCCCCACCTGCTCGAGGTCGGCGGGAACATCGTGAACATCGCGTCGAACGCGGGCCTGATGGGCATCGCCTACAGCGTGGCCTACTCGATGTCGAAGGGCGCCATCGTGCAGATGACCCGCAGCCTGGCCATGGAGTACATCAAGACCCCGCTGAGGGTGAACGCCATCGCGCCCGGCGGGGTTCAGACGGCGATCTCGGCCAACTACCAACTCCCCGAGGGCGTCGACTTCGACCTGATGGCGCCCTACATGGGCTTCCGGGGCCAGGGTGAGGCCGACGAGATCGCCGCGCTGTTCGCGCTGGTCGCCTCGGACGAGTCGCCCAGCATCCACGGGTCGATCCTGTCGATCGACCGTGGCCTCACCGCCGGCTGAGCGTCACTCGAAGACGAGCTCCATGAGCTCGACCCGGGTGCCGTCGGGGTCGGCGAGGAAGATCAGGTCGTTGTAGCCACCCGGGAAGTCGATGCGGGTGCGGGTCGACTCGATGATGGTGCCGCCGCACTCGACGAGGTGTGTGGTGGCGGCCTCGATGCCGGCCACCGTGAACGAGAGGTGGGTGAAACCCCGTTGGTTGCGGTGCGCCGACGGGGTGCCGGTGACCCCGGGCGAGGCCCAGCTCAACAGCTCGACCTTCATCCCGTCGCGCTGGATCATCTGCGAGCGCAGCTCGACCTCACCGCTCACCTCGAGCGTGTGGGCCACCTCGTTGCCCACGTCGTAGGCCTCGGCCATCTCGAAACCGAGTCCGTCGCAGTAGAAGCGCAGCGACCGATCGAGGTCGGATACGCACAGGCCCACGTGGGAGACGGCGAGATCGGAGAACGTGGCATCGGTCATGCCCGCACGTTAGCCAGCGCCAACCGGTGGGCGTTGCGGCCCGATCGGGGCTAGGAGTAGGGGATGGACTTTGCCGAGAGCGACGAGATGGTGATGCTGCGTGAGGCCGTGTTCGGCCTGGCGAGCGGGTTCGGCCACGACTACTACGTCGAGCGCTCGAAGGCCGGGGGGCGCTCCACGGAGTTGTGGAACGCGCTGGCCGAGGCGGGCTTCGGAGGCGTCAACCTGCCCGAGGCCTACGGCGGGGGAGGTGGGGGCATGTCCGAACTGGCCGCGGTGTGCGAAGAGGTGGCTGCCGCGGGCTGCCCGCTGTTGTTGATGCTCGTCTCCCCGGCCATCTGCGGCTCGATCATCGACCGATTCGGTTCGCCGGCCCAGCGCGACCGCTGGCTGCCCGGCCTGGCCTCGGGGTTCGAGAAGATGGCCTTCGCCATCACCGAGCCCGATGCGGGCTCCAACAGCCACCGCATCGCGACGACGGCCACCCGCGACGGCGATCTCTATCGGCTGAACGGCACCAAGTACTACATCTCGGGCGTCGACGAGGCGTCGGCCATCCTCGTCGTCACCCGCACCGCGGTCGACGAGACCACCGGCAAGGCCAAGCTCTCCCTGTTCGTGGTCGATGCCGCTGCGCCGGGGCTCACGAGCCAGGTGATCCCAGTCGAGATCCTGGCGCCCGAGAAGCAGTTCACCTTGTTCTTCGACGACGTCGAGGTGCCTGCCGACCGGCTGATCGGCGAGGAGGGCGAGGGCCTGCGCCCGCTGTTCGTGGGGTTGAACCCGGAGCGCATCCTGTCGGCCGCCCTGCTCAACGGTGTGGCCCGGTTCGTGCTCGATCGCGCCGCCGCCTACGCCCGCGAGCGTCAGGTGTGGGACGTGCCCATCGGCTCGCACCAGGGCATCGCCCACCCACTGGCCACGGCCAAGATCCACGTCGAGCTGGCCCGGCTGATGACCCAGAAGGCGGCCTGGGCCTACGACGCGGGTCTCGACGCCGGTGAGCCGTCGAACATGGCCAAGTTCGCGGCGGCCGACGCCGCGGCGCTGGCGCTCGATCAGGCGATCCAGACCCATGGCGGCAACGGCATGGCCACCGAGTACGGCATCGCCACGCTCTGGGGCATGACCCGTCTGCTGAAGGTGGCCCCGGTGAGCCGCGAGATGCTGCTCAACTACGTGGCCCAGCACTCCCTCGACCTACCCCGCTCCTACTGATCCCGCCCACTCGCTGCGTTTCTGTAGGCGATTCGCGTGCTCGGGCACGCGTTGGGCCTATAGGAACGCGGGGCCGGGGGTTTCTGTCGGGGATTCGCGTGCTGGGGCACGCGTTGGGCCCACAAGAACGCGGGGCCGGGCGTGGCGTCAGTCGGGTGATACCGCGTCGTCGACGACGACGAGCACGGCGCCGGTGTCGACCTGTTGGCCCACGTCGACCCGGATCTCGGCCACGACCCCGTCGTGGGGCGCGACCAGCGTGTGCTCCATCTTCATCGCCTCGAGCACGATGAGCGGATCGCCGAGTGCGACCTCGAGCCCGAGCTCGGCCAGCACCCGGGCCACGCTGCCGGGCATCGGCGCCAGCAGCGACCCGGCGACGGCGGCCGCGCCCGGGAGGGGGAAGCGCTCGATCTCGGTGAGCGTGGTGGCGCCCAAGGGGCTGTCGACGTAGGCGACGGCTCCGACCTGGTGCACGTCGTAGCGGCGGCGCACGCCACCGACGGAGAGGTCGACCCGCTCGGGGGTGGCCGACCACAGCTCGACCCCGTCGAGGCGCTCGCCATCGACGCTGAGCGCGAGGCGGCCCCGCCGGAAGGCGTAGCCGATCGTCACGGTGGACTGGCCGTCGTCGAAGTCGGTGAGCTGCGGCGCGGTGACCACGTTGCGCCAGCCCGACGGGAGGGTGCCCTGCACGACGGCGTCGGCCCGGCGCCGGGCCTGCCCGGCGAGAGCAGCCGCGACCGGGTGGAGGTGTCGGGCGGCCGGCGCCACGTGGGCGGCGCCGAGCTCGGCGGGGTCGTGGCGGGAGAGGAACGCCGTGTCGGTCTCTCCGGCGACGAACTCGGGGTGGCGCAGGATGCCCACGAGCAGATCGCGGTTGGTGCGCAGGCCGTGTATCTCGGCCCGCGCCAGGGCATCGGCCAGCCGGGTGGCGGCCTCCGCGCGTGTGGGCGCCCAGGTGATGACCTTGGCCACCATGGCGTCGTAGAACGTGCTCACGGTGGAACCGTCCTCGTAGCCGCTGTCGACCCGCAGGCGGGGCCCGCCGCCCGTGCCCCCGACCGACCCGTCGGCGGCGCCCTCGATGCGCATCCGGTCGAGGGTGCCGCTCACGGGCAGGAACCCAGCGGCGACGTCCTCGGCGTAGAGGCGGGCCTCGATGGCGTGGCCGTCGAGGGTGGCGCGGAGCACCTCGGGGGGCAGGCGCTCGCCCTGGGCCACGAGCAGCTGCAACTCGACCAGGTCGAGGCCGGTGACCAGTTCGGTGACCGGGTGTTCTACCTGCAGTCGGGTGTTGACCTCGAGGAAGTAGAAGGCTCCGGTGCGGTCGACCACGAACTCGACAGTGCCCGCGCCGACGTAGCCGAGGGTCTTGGCCGCGGCCACGGCGGCGCTCCCGAGCTCGGACCGGAGTGCGGCGTCGACGGCGGGTGACGGCGCCTCCTCGACGATCTTCTGATAGCGCCGCTGGATCGAGCACTCGCGCTCGAACAGGTGCACGACGTTGCCGAAGCTGTCGCCGAAGATCTGGACCTCGATGTGCCGGGGTGCCTCGACGAAGCGCTCGAGGAAGACGGTGCCGTCGCCGAATGCGGCCGCCGCCTCGCGCTCGGCCGAGGCCACGGCCTCGCTCAGCTCGTCGGCGCCGCGGACCACGCGCATGCCGCGGCCGCCGCCACCGAACGCGGCCTTCACGAGCAGTGGGTAGCCGACCCCTGCCGCGGCCTCGAGGGCATCGGTGCCCGCTCCGACGGTGGCCCCCGGCAGCACCGGCACGCCGGCCTGGGTCATGAGGGCCTTGGCCGCCAGTTTCGAGCCCATCGCCTCGATGGCCTCGGGCGACGGCCCGACGAACACGATGCCGGCGTCGGTGCAGGCGCGGGCGAAGGCGGCGTTCTCGGAGAGGAACCCGTAGCCGGGATGGATCGCGTCGGCTCCTGCGGCGCGGGCGGCGGCGATGACGCGGTCGACGTCGAGGTAGGTCTCGGCCGGGGTCGACCCCGGGAGGCGGACGGCCTCGTCGGCTTCGGCGACGAAGGGGGCCTGCTCGTCGGGATCGGAGAACACGGCGACGGTGGTGATGCCCATGGCCCGGGCCGTGCGCATGACCCGGCGGGCGATCTCGCCCCGGTTGGCGACGAGCAGCGTGGTGATCGGTGCCATGCCCGCCCCTACATCCGGAACACGCCGAAGCCGGTACGGCCCTCGACGACGTTGGAGTGGATGGCCGACAGCGAAAGCCCGAGCGCGGTGCGCGTGTCGCGGGGGTCGATGATGCCGTCGTCGTACCCCTTGCCGGTCATGAAGAACGCGTGCGACTCGCGCTCGATCTGCTCCTCGGTGGCCCGGCGCCGCTCGGCGTCGGCCTCCTCGTCGAACGGACGACCGTGGGACTCGGCCGACTGCCGGGCGACGATCGAGAGCACACCGGCGAGCTGTTGGGGGCCCATCACCGCCACCTTGGCGCTCGGCCAGGTGAACAGCAGGCGGGGGCCGTAGGCCCGACCGCACATGCCGTAGTTGCCCGCCCCGTACGACGAGCCCATGATCACCGACAGGTGCGGCACGGTGGAGTTGGCCACGGCGTTGATCATCTTGGCGCCGTCTTTCACCATGCCGCCCTGCTCGTAGTCGCGTCCCACCATGTAGCCGGTGGTGTTGTGCAGGAACACGAGCGGGGTGGAGGTCTGGTTGGCGAGCAGGACGAACTCGGTGGCCTTCTCGGCCTCCTCGAGGAAGAGCACGCCGCGAGCGTTGGCCAGGATGCCGACGGGGTAGCCGTGGATCGACGCCCAGCCGGTGACCAGGCTGGTGCCGTAACGGGTCTTGTACTCGTCGAAGCGCGAGCCGTCGACCACCCGGGCGATCACCTCGCGGGGGTCGAAGGGCACCCGCAGATCGGCGGGCACGATGCCGAGGATCTCCTCGGGGTCGTGCACGGGCTCGTCGGCCGGCCGGGACGGCCCGGGGCCGAGCTTGTGCCAGTTGAGGTCGGCCACGATCTCGCGGCCGATGCGGATGCAGTCGACCTCGTCGACGGCGAAGTGGTCGCCCACGCCCGAGATGCGCGTGTGCATGTCGGCGCCGCCGAGCTCCTCGTCGTCGGACTCCTCGCCGGTCGCCATCTTCACCAGGGGCGGGCCGCCGAGGAACACCTTCGCAGCGCGATCGACGAGCACGGCGTGGTCGCACATGCCGGGTACGTAGGCCCCGCCGGCGGTGGAGTTGCCGAACACGAGAGCGATGGTGGGGATGCCCAGACCCGAGAGCTGGGTGAGCTCGCGGAAGATGTTGCCGGCGCCGATGAAGATGTCGGCCTGGGTGGAGAGGTCGGCCCCGCCGGACTCGACCAGATTGATAACCGGCAAACGATTCTGTCGGGCGATCTCGAAGGCCCGCAGGTTCTTGGCAAGCGTGAAGGGGTTCATGGTGCCGCCGCGCACCGTGGGGTCGTGGGCGATGATGACGCACTCCACGCCCGACACCACGCCGATGCCGGTGACGATGCTCGCGCCCACGTGGAACGGCGAGCCCCACGCCGCGAGCGGCGACAGCTCGAGAAAGGTGGCGTCCCGGTCTAGGAGCAGCTCGACGCGCTCACGGGCGAGCAGCCGGCCCCGCTCCCGGTGGCGGGCCGCGTAGCGCTCGCCGCCCCCGGCGCAGGCCAGCGCGACCTGCTCGTCGTGTCGGGCCAGCAGGTCGAGGAGCGCGTCACGGTTGGCGCCATACGCGTCGCTCGTCGTGTCGACCGTCGATTCGAGGACCGGCACCCGTGACCTCCCAACTGCCGGGTGTTCGCGACCGCTCATCCTTGCCGGTCGACCGCCCGGGCGCTATCCGGCAGGGCGCGTCGGCGCTAGGCGCGCTGTCCTCCGTGCCACCTGAGGGGGCAGGATGGAGTCGATGACCGCCGATTCGGAGGCTCCGCTGCACGTTCCGACCCATCCGATCCGGTTCGTCACCGCCGCGAGCCTGTTCGACGGCCACGACGCGGCGATCAACATCATGCGCCGCCTGCTCCAGGCCCAGGGCGCCGAGGTCGTGCACCTGGGCCACAACCGCTCGGTCGGCGAGGTCGTCGCGGCGGCGGTGCAGGAGGACGTGCAGGCCGTCGCGGTGTCGTCGTACCAGGGCGGTCACGTCGAGTACTTCCGGTGGCTGGTGGACCGGCTGCGCGAGGAGGGGGTCGGCCACGTGCGGGTGTACGGCGGTGGTGGTGGCGTGATCGTGCCGACGGAGATCGAGGAGCTGCAGGCCCACGGGGTGGCCCGCATCTTCTCGCCCGAGGACGGTCAGCGCCTCGGACTGGCCCGCATGGTGAACACGATGATCGCCGAGTGCGACGTCGACCTGGCCACACCTGCGCCCGCCTCGCTCGACGAGGTGTACGCCGGAGCGCATCGGGCCCTGGCCCGGGTGATCACGGCCCTCGAGGCCGGGACGCTCGACCCCTCGTTGCTCGACGAGCTCCGCCGCGTCGCCGCCGGGCGCGACGTGCCCGTGCTCGGCATCACCGGAACCGGTGGTTCGGGCAAGTCGTCGCTGACCGATGAGCTGTTGAACCGCTTCCGGCTCGACCAGCACGACAAGCTGCGGATCGCGGTGCTCGCGGTCGACCCGACCCGCCGACGCGGAGGCGGCGCGCTGCTCGGCGATCGCATACGGATGAACGCGATCGAGGGCCCACAGGTGTTCTTCCGCTCACTGGCCACCCGCTCGGCGGTGACCGAGGTGCCCGAGGCGCTGGGCGACGTGGTCACGGCCTGCAAAGCGGCGGGGTTCGACCTGGTCATCGTCGAGACACCGGGCATCGGGCAGGGCGACGCGGCCATCGTGCCGCTCGTCGACGTGTCGCTCTACGTCATGACCCCGGAGTTCGGCGCGGCCTCCCAGCTCGAGAAGATCGACATGCTCGACTTCGCCGATGCGGTCGCCATCAACAAGTTCGAGCGTCGCGGCGCCGAGGATGCGCTCCGCGACGTGCGTCGTCAGCTCGCCCGTAATCGCGAGTCCTTCGGCGTGCCGCCCGACGAGCTGCCGGTGTTCGGCACCATCGCCGCGCGCTTCAACGACGACGGCGTGACCGCGTTGTACCAGCACCTGCGCGGGGCGCTCGAGACGTTGGGCCTGGTCGTCGACGTGGGCACGCTCGCGCCGTCGACCACGAAGGCGTCGACCGGGGCCGCGGTGATCGTCCCGCCGGCCCGACGGAGGTACCTGGCCGAGATCGCCGAGACGCTGCGGGCCTACCACCAGACCACCACCACGCAGGCAGTGGTCGCCCGCCGTCACCAGCAGCTCGTCGAGGTGGGCGAGCACCTCACGGCCGAAGGCCTCGACGCCGACGACGTCACTGCCCTCGCCGACCATGCCGGTCGCGAGCTCACGGCCGAGAGCCACGCCCTGCTCGCCGGCTGGCCGGCTGTCGTCGCCGAGCTTGGCGGCCCCGACCGGCCGACGCGCGAGTCGCTCTCGGGCACGCTCGTACCTCGGGTCGCGTTGCCACGGTTCACCGAGCACGGTGAGCTGCTGCGCTGGTTGCGGTCGGAGAACCTGCCGGGTCGGTTCCCGTTCACCGCCGGCGTGTTCCCGCTCAAGCGCGAGGGCGAGGACCCTGCCCGCATGTTCGCCGGCGAAGGGGGCCCGGCGCGCACGAACCGGCGTTTCCACCTGCTGGCCGAAGGCCAGCCCGCCACCCGGCTGTCGACCGCGTTCGACTCGGTCACGCTCTACGGCTTCGACCCGGCCGAGCGGCCCGACATCTACGGCAAGGTCGGCAACGCCGGCGTGTCGATCGCGACGCTCGACGACATGAAGGTGCTCTACGGCGGGTTCGACCTGTGCGACCCGGCCACGTCCGTCTCGATGACCATCAACGGCCCGGCCCCCACCATCCTGGCCATGTACCTCAACACCGCGATCGATCAGCGCCTCGAGCGGTTCGAGGCCGACCACGGACGGCCACCGACCCCGACGGAGGCCGACGAGGTGCGCGCCGACACGCTGCGCACCGTGCGGGGCACCGTCCAGGCCGACATCCTCAAGGAGGACCAGGGCCAGAACACCTGCATCTTCTCCACCGAGTTCTCGCTCGGGATGATGGCCGACATCCAGGAGTGGTTCATCGAGCACGAGGTGCGCAGCTTCTACTCGGTGTCGATCTCCGGATACCACATCGCCGAAGCGGGCGCGAACCCCATCAGCCAGTTGGCGTTCACCCTGGCGAACGGCTTCACCTACGTCGAGGCCTATCTGGCGCGGGGCATGGCCGTCGACGACTTCGCGCCGAACCTGTCGTTCTTCTTCTCCAACGGCATGGATCCCGAGTACACGGTGCTCGGTCGGGTGGCCCGGCGCGTCTGGGCGGTGGCCATGCGCGAGCGCTACGGCGCGGGTGAGCGGAGCCAGAAGCTGAAGTACCACGTGCAGACGTCGGGCCGCTCGCTGCACGCCCAGGAGATGGCATTCAACGACATCCGCACCACCCTGCAGGCGCTGTGCGCGATCTACGACAACGCCAACAGCCTGCACACCAACGCCTACGACGAGGCGGTCACCACGCCCACCGCCGAGTCGGTGCGACGCGCCCTCGCCATCCAACTCGTGATCAACCGCGAGTGGGGCCTGGCCATGAACGAGAACCCCCTGCAGGGCAGCTTCATCGTCGAGGAGCTCACCGACCTCGTCGAGAAGGCCGTGCTCGCCGAGCTCGAACGCATAAGCGACCGCGGTGGTGTGCTCGGCGCGATGGAGACCGGCTACCAGCGGGGCCGCATCCAGGACGAGTCGATGCTGTACGAGCAGCGCAAGCACGACGGCACGTTGCCCATCGTCGGGGTGAACACCTTCCTGGCCCCGGGGTCGGCGGCTCTCGACGAGGTGCCGGCCATGGAGTTGGCCCGGTCGACCGACGCCGAGAAGCGCGACCAGCTCGACCGCCTGCGCTCGTTCCAGGACCGTCACGCGGCCGAGCGGCCCGCGGCCCTCGACCGGCTGCAGCGCGCCGCGCTCTCCGGCGACAACCTGTTCTCGGTGCTCATGGAAACGGTGCGGTTCTGCAGTCTCGGCGAGGTCACCGACGCGCTGTTCACCGTCGGAGGCCGCTACCGCCGAAACGTCTGACCTGCCGGCCTACCGAGGGATCAGGCGAGGTCGGCGTCGACCAGGGTGGTGACGTTGAAGCCCGAGTCGACGGCCTGGTGGGTGCCGGCACCCCGCCCGCCGGCGTCGCAGCCGACGAGGTACAAGCCCGACAGCGGGGTGCGGGGGTCGGGCTTGGACTTGCCGCACTGGCCGACCACCTGCGCCAGCCCGACCGCCTCACCGCCCTGGCCGGGCACGACCGAGTCGCGGGTCATGCGCGACGCCTGCCGGGCGCCGTAGGGCTCCTTGCGGATGGTGTGGGCCCGCACGTCGGGCCACAGCTCGTCGACGAGGGCCTCGGCCCGCCGGATGGCCTCCTCGCTCATGGGTGACGCGGGGTCGGCCGAGGCGAACACCTGGATGTTGGCCACCTGATGGCCTGGCACCGGCACGAGCGACGGGTCGAACACCGACGCCACGTCGACGGCCATCATCGGTACGTCGGGCCAGTCGCCCGCCTCCATGCGGGCGAAGCGATCGTCGTCGAGCCAGCTCTGGTCGGAGTACACGGGGATGAGGGCGGCGTCGAAGACCTCGTCGTCGAGCACGTAGCGCACGCCCGCGATGGCCCAACTCGGCTCGAGCCGACGGATCCCCTCGACGTAGTCGACCGGGAAGTGCTCGCCGCCGGTGAGCCCGAGCACCGTGGGCTGGATGCCCGCGTTGGAGACCACCGCGCGCGCCCGCACCACGCCGGTGTCGGTCTCGACGCCGACGGCGCGGCCGTCCTCGATCAGGATGCGACGCACCGGCTCGCTCGTCCGGTACTCGCCGCCGTGGGCCACGACATACTCGGCGCAGGCCTCCGCGACCTGCCCGTAGCCCCCGGCGTGGAAGCGCCCCGCGCCGCCGAGCACCATCTGGCGCAGGGTCAGCACGGCCTCCGACGCGGCGAGGCGGTTCACCGGCACGACGAACAACGTGTTCAGGGTGGAGCACAGCTGGCTGGTGAGTGGGGTCGACAGCCCGAACTGCGCCATCCAGTCCCACATGCCGACTTCGTCGAGGGCATCGAGATCGCCACCTTCGGTCGTGAGGACGGCGCCGTAGAGGTTCGCCAACGCGGCGAGGTCGTCGTCGGTGGCGTCGAACACCCGCCGCAGGTTGTCGATCTCCGCCTCGGAGCCCGTCTGCTGCAGCGCCGAGCGCATCCAGCGCCACTCACCCGTCGCGGCCTTGTAGTAGGTGCCGGCCACGGAGCCGTCGGGGACGATGAAGGGCACCCGCTCCTCGAGGCCGAGCACGTCGACCAGCTCGTGGAATCGCGAGTGCAGCGCGGGGATGCCCACCGCACCGAACATCTCGTAGCGGTAGCCCAAGCGGTCGAGGGTCTGGGTCTTGCCGCCCGCGCGCGGTGTCTTGTCGATGAGGGCCACCCGCCGTCCGGCGTGCGCCAGGAGGGCCGCGGCGGTGGCACCGCCGTAGCCCGCGCCCACCACGATCACGTCGAAGGTGTTCTCGTCGGTGTCGCCCATGTCTCCCCCAGGTCGGTCCGCGGGCGAATCTACTCTTCGACCATCACCCGACGCGACGGCACACGGAAGGGGATCGATGACTGCCGATGATCTGGTGGAGCTCGAGGCCATCAAGCAGCTGAAGGCGCGCTACTTCCGCCTGCTCGACACCAAGCAGTGGGACGCCTGGGGGGAACTGTTCACCGACGACGTGCTGTTCGAGGACACCTCCGGACCGGGTGACCGCATGGAGGGGAGGGCGGCGATCGTGGCCCAGTTGCGGACGCTGCTCGACCCGGCCACGACGACCCACCACGGGCACATGCCCGAGATCGAGCTCACCGGTCCCACGACGGCCACCGGGGTGTGGGCCATGTTCGACTACGTCCACCTGCCCCAGCTCGATCCGCCCATCACCTTCGAGGGCTGGGGCCATTACCACGAGGAGTACGTGAAGGCCGCCGACGGGCGCTGGCGCATCGCCCGGCTGCGGCTCAGCCGTCTGCGCATCGACCCGAAGGGCTAGCCCCTCCATCGGCGTTCCTGTAGGCCGAACGCGTGCCCTGGCACGCGTTCGACTTACAGAAACGGGGGTTCCGGGGCCGGGGGTTCCGGGGTGGGGCCCGGGGTCAGGTGGTGGGGCGGCGGCAACCGCTCAGCCGCTCGCCGAGGCCGATGAGGCCCCAGCCGACCGACCGGCGCCAGACCGGCACCGTCCCGAGGTCCGACGCAAGACGCCCGTGGGACGCCTCGAGTC
>Ga0209048_10001645_pt1 | contig 22729 bp, 22 predicted proteins | sample FrelakmetCRP12CR_FD_187146 | JGI IMG/M metagenome (GOLD analysis project Ga0209048, IMG submission 187146) | Freshwater lake sediment microbial communities from the University of Notre Dame, USA, for methane emissions studies - CRP12 CR (SPAdes)... | ecosystem: Environmental > Aquatic >... | reverse complement strand
ACCGTAAAGCCCAAAATGACATTTCGTTTCGTTCTCCAAAACAAGAATGCACTTCTTTTGACGGTGCTGGAGATTGAACGGACTATCTATATTGGGTCGAACTGAGACTGCCGATAGTCAGCCGGCGTCGCGAATCAGAGCCAGCAATTCCTCGCCGTAATGCTCGATCTTGGCGCTGCCCATGCCGGTGATGCCGGCGAGCAGGCCGTGGCTGACGGGGCGCACTTCGGCCAGTTCGCGCAGCGTCTTGTCGTGCAGGATGACGTAGGCCGGTACGGCCTGTTCGCGGGCGGTATCGGCCCGCCACTTGCGCAGTAGCTGGAACAGCGCCTCGTCGGCCGGCGACAGGTCGCTGACCACGGTGCTGCTGCTTCGCGACGGCACCGACTTGCGTTTGGCCGGGCGACGCAGCTGGACGTTGCGCTGGCCCTTGAGCACTTCGCGGGCGGTTTCGGTCAGTTGCAGCGCGCCGTGTTCGGCCATGTCGACGTGCACCAGGCCGGCGGCGGCGAGTTGGCGGAAGACGCTTTTCCAGGCGTGGTCGTCGAGGTCGCTACCGACACCGAAAGTCGGTAGCTGGTCGTGATTCCACTGCTTGACCTTGTCGCTTGCCTTGCCGCGCAGGATGTCGGTCAGGTGGGCGACGCCGAAGCGCATGCCGGTGCGGAAAATCGCCGACAGCGCCTTCTGCGCGGCTAGCGTGCCGTCCCACAGTTCCGGCGGCTCGGCACAGACGTCACAGTTGCCGCAGGGCTGGCGTTCCTCGCCGAAGTAGTTGAGCAATACCTGGCGGCGACAGCGTGGCGCTTCGCAATAAGCGAGCAAGGCAGTTAACCGTTGTGATTCAAGGATTTTCTGGCCCTCGCCAGCGCCTGATTCGGCGATGCGCGCGTGCTGCAGCGCGACATCCTGCATGCCGTAGGCCATCCAGGCTTCGGACGGTTCGCCATCGCGGCCGGCGCGGCCGGTTTCCTGGTAGTAGGCCTCGATGCTCTTGGGCAGGTCGAGATGGGCGACGAAACGCACGTCGGGCTTGTCGATGCCCATGCCGAAGGCGATGGTGGCGCACATGACCAAGCCTTCCTCGCGCAGGAAGCGGCGCTGGTTGGCGGCGCGCGTCGGGGCGGGCAGGCCGGCGTGGTAGGGCAGGGCAGGGTAGCCTTGGGCCGATAGCCACTCGGCGGTTTCCTCGACCTTCTTGCGCGACAGGCAATAGACAATGCCGGCCTGGCCCTTGCGGCCGGCGAGGAAGCCAATCAGTTGTTTCTTCGCGTTGTCCTTCTCGACGACGGTGTAGCGGATGTTCGGGCGGTCGAAACTGGAGAGGAAAACGCGGGCTTCGGTCAGGCCGAGGCGAACCAGTATCTCGCTGCGTGTTGCCTGGTCGGCGGTGGCAGTCAGCGCGATGCGCGGCACCTGAGGATAACGCTCGTGTAGCGCCGACAACTGAAGGTATTCCGGCCGGAAATCGTGACCCCATTGCGAGACGCAGTGCGCCTCATCGATGGCGAACAGCGCCAGTTTGCCGGCTTCGTTCAGCGCGTCGAGCATGGCCAGCGTGCGGTCGAGCAGCAGGCGTTCGGGGGCGATGTAGACGAGGTCGAGCGTGCCGTTGAAGATCGATTGCTCTACCGCCTGCGCTTCCCGCCAGTCGAGGGTGGAGTTCAGGCAGGCGGCCTTGACGCCGAGTTGGGTCAGGGCATCGACCTGGTCCTGCATCAGTGCGATCAGCGGCGAGACGACGACGGCGCAGCCGGGACGGAGCAGGGCGGGAATCTGGTAGCAGAGGCTCTTGCCGCCGCCGGTCGGCATCAGAACCAACGCGTCGCCACCGCGGCTGACGTGGTCGATGATCTCGGCCTGGGCGCCGCGGAAGGCCGGGTAGCCGAAGACATCGCGCAGGATGCCCAGCGCCGGGGATGTGCTCACTGCTGCCCCCCATGGCCCAAGGCCACGTAGAGGGGACTTCCTGTCGGGCGCGGTCGACACCGTTTTAAGGCCGATTTTCAGCGACGATGGCTTCGCGCTTCAGCGCCTCGCCATCCCAGGCCAGACATTCGCCGCGGTCTTCGTGCCAGTCGGCGAGCACACAGCGCTCGACATGGATGCCGTCGACCATATGATCGTGTGTCGCCGCTTGGTGGGTGTGGCCGTGGATGAAGGTGGCGTAACCGTGCTCGCGGATGAAGTCATCGGTGGCGGCCGGTTGCAGGTCGGCATAGACGAAGGCGCGGTCGCGCTTGCGGCTGCTGCTGCGCCAGCGAATATAGCGCCCGAGCAGGCGGCGGAAGAAGCGGGGGCGGGCCAGCATCTTCTGCAGCCAGGCCGGGTTGCGCACCTTGGCCCGGTAAGCGATGTAGGTCGGATCGTCCAGGCACAGCGCGTCGCCGTGCGAGAGGACGAAAGACCATTCGGGCAGGACGAGGTCGTAGGGGTCGGGCAGCAAGCTGGCGCCCGCCGCCGCGGCAAACTGCTCGCCCAGCGCGAAGTCGCGGTTGCCATGCATCACGTGAATTTTCAGGCCGGCATCGCTGGCGGCGCGCAAGGCCGAAATGATGGCCGTATGGTAAGCGTCGTCGATGTCGTCGCCGACCCAGACTTCGAAAAGATCGCCGAGGATGTACAAAGCCTTGGCCTGGCGGGCGCGGCCCGCCAAAAAGCGGAGGAACAAAGCAGTCGCCCCGGGTGACCGGGGCGACAGGTGCAGGTCGGAGATGAAAAGGATCAAACGATCTCGGCCTTTTCGATGATCACGTCCTCGACCGGCACGTCCTGATGGAAACCCTTGTTGCCGGTCTTGACGGCGCGGATCTTGTCGACCACGTCGAGACCTTCGACGACTTCGCCGAACACGCAGTAGCCCCAGCCCTGGCCGGAAGATGCTTTGTAATCGAGGAAATCGTTGTCGACGGTGTTGATGAAGAACTGGGCGGTGGCCGAGTGCGGATCGTTGGTGCGCGCCATGGCAACCGTGCCGCGCTTGTTCTTGAGGCCGTTGGCCGCCTCGTTTTCAACCGGCGCCTGGCACGGCTTCTGGTTCATGTTCGGTTCGAAGCCGCCACCCTGGATCATGAAGTTCTTGATGACGCGGTGGAAAACCGTGTTGTCGTAGTGGCCGGCCTTGACGTAGGCGAGGAAGTTGGCGACCGTCTTCGGCGCCTTCTCGGCGTTCAGTTCGAGGGAGATGACGCCGTGGTTGGTGGTGAGTTTGATCATTGGGGAGTCCTTACTTTTTGGAAATGATTTTGACGCTCTGGATGACGACCGGCGTGGTCGGCACGTTTTCGTAATAGCCGGCGTTGCCGGTCGGCACCTTGGCGATTTTGTCGACGACGTCCATGCCTTGGGTAACCTTGCCGAAAACGGCATAGCCGAAGCCGCTTGGATCATTGCGGTTGGGATGGTTCAGGGCATCGTTGTCCTTCAGGTTGATGAAGAACTGGACGCGCGCCGAATGCGGGTCGCTGGTACGCGCCATGGCGATCGTCCCGCGATTGTTGGGCAGGCCGTCGGTCGCTTCGTTTTTCAGGGCTGGGGTGAGCGTCTTCTTCTCTTCCATGGCCCTGCTGAAACCACCACCCTGGATCATGAAGTTGTCGATGACACGATGGAAGATGGTGCCATCGTAGAAACCATGGTCGGCGTTGTAGAGGAACATCTCGACTGTCCTCGGCGCCTTCTCGGCGTTGAGTTCGAGCGTGATCTTGCCCAGCGAGGTGGTCATTTCGACGGTCGGCGCCGCCCATATGGCAAGGGAGACGAGCAGGCCGGCGGTCAGGGTCGATAGTTGCTTGATCATTGCGTGTTTCCTGGCAAGGGTTATTGGTTGGCGGCTTTGTTCCCAACGGCGCCATCCGCAGGGATCTGGGCGGCAACAGCCTGCTTGGCGGGCGACTTGGCCGGCACGGCGATCAGGTCGCGGGCAAGGGCCAGTTTGACCTTTGCCGCCTTGCTCGCCCCTTCAAGCTGAACGGCCTTGCCATAGGCCTGGCTGGCCAGCTTGGCGTAGAGGTCGCCGAGGTTCTCATAGGCGGTCGCATACGACGGGTGAGCCTGGATCGCCATTTCAAGCGCCATGCGCGCCCGGTCGTACTGCTTCAGGCTGGCGTAGAGCACAGCCAGATTGTTGTAGGGCTCGGGAAATTCCGGGTAATCCTCGGTCAACTTGGTGTAAACCGCAATCGCCTCGTCGGTCCTGTTCATTTCGCCGTAGATCACGCCCTTGAGAAAGCTGGCCTGGACGTCATCGGGCGAACTGCCCAGGTAGACATCGACGGCTTCCAGCGCCTGCGGGTACTGGCCCTGCTTGATCAGACGCTGAACATCGGACAGCGTGCCAGCGAGGAGGGGGGCGCTGAAGCCGACCGCCAGCCCGAAGATGACGGCCCGCAGCGCTCTGGATGCCCTGAGACGAGGCTTTGGCAGGGGGGCTGAAGTCATCGCTATGCTATACTCGGCGCTGGTTTACAATCGTTCGATTCTACCAAGAACGCCGGCCTTTCCAAAGCTTCACGAACGGCTGACGACGTTGCGAATTCCCCACCCATGCTCAAAATCCACAACTCCCTGAAACGGGAAAAGCAGGTCTTCACGCCCATCGAACCGGGAAAGGTTCGCATGTACGTGTGCGGGATGACCGTCTATGACTATTGCCACCTCGGGCACGCCCGGGTCATGGTCGTTTTCGACATGGTCTATCGCTGGCTGAAGGCTTCAGGTTACGAAGTCACCTACGTCCGCAACATTACCGACATTGACGACAAGATCATCAAGCGCGCCAGCGATAACGGCGAGACCATCCAGCAGTTGACCGACCGCTTCATCGCCTTCATGCACGAGGATGCCGATGCGCTCGGCGTGCTGCACCCAGATCACGAGCCGCGCGCCACCGAGTTCGTGCCGGAAATGCTCGACCTCATCGGTCAGCTAGAAGCGCGTGGACTGGCCTACCAGGCGAGCGATGGCGACGTCAATTACGCAGTGCGCAAGTTTCCCGGCTACGGCAAGCTGTCCGGCAAGTCGCTTGACGACCTGCGCGCCGGCGAGCGCGTCGAGGTCGATTCGGCCAAGCAGGATCCGCTCGATTTCGTGCTGTGGAAACACGCCAAGGCGGGCGAACCGGCGTGGGAATCGCCGTGGGGCGAGGGGCGGCCGGGCTGGCATATCGAGTGCTCGGCAATGAGCTCGAAGCTGCTCGGCCAGCATTTCGACATCCACGGCGGCGGGCAGGATTTGCAGTTCCCCCACCATGAGAACGAAATCGCCCAGTCCGAAGGGGCGCACCAGTGCACCTTCGTCAATTACTGGATGCACAACGGCTTCGTCCGGGTCGACAACGAAAAGATGTCGAAATCGCTGGGCAATTTCTTCACCATCCGCGAGGTGCTGGGGCGCTATGACGCCGAGGTGGTACGCTTCTTCATCCTGCGCGCCCACTACCGCAGTCCGCTGAATTATTCGGATGCACATCTGGACGATGCCAAGCGCAGTCTGGACAGTCTTTACTTCGCCCTGCGCGACGTGCCGCCCGCTACCGTGGATATCGACTGGAACAATGATTTCGCCGCCCGTTTTGCGCTGGCACTGAATGAGGATTTCGATTCGCACGGGGCGATTGCCGTCCTCTTCGAACTTGCCGGCGAAGTAAATCGCCAGCGCAGCGCAGGACTTTCCGGTCTGTTGAAGGGGCTGGCTGGTGTCATCGGCCTGCTCGAACGCGAACCGCTGGTCTATCTGCGCGGCGGCGCTGGTGTTGCCGGGCTCGATGAGGCAGCCATCGAAGCTTTGATCGCAGAGCGGGCGACGGCCAAGAAATCCAGAAATTTTGCCGAAGCCGATCGCATTCGGGATCAGTTGAAAGCTGCCGACATCGTGCTCGACGACAGTCCGCAAGGAACATCCTGGCGGCGCGCTTGAAATAAGAAACGGCCTGTGAAAACAGGCCGTTTTTTCGTGTTGACCGCGGGGGGTGCGCCCCGCAGGCTACGGGACCTTGGGCTCAAGTGCTCTCGGCGTGGCCTTGGGCCATGGGGTGCAAGCTTTACTTGAGAATCTTGCCGCCTGGTCCGACGACGGTCATTTCGACAAAGCGCGAGCCCTGCCGGTTTGTTCCGCTGAAAGCGACACGGAAATCACCCAGATCGGTATTCGTGCTTTCCAGCGCGGCCAGCAGTTTTTCGCGGGTGGGTTCCTTGCCAGCCTTGCGGATCGCATCGACCATGATGCGCGCCATGGCGTAGGCCTCGATTCCATAATAGGAAAAGCCGGTCTTGCCGACCAGTTTCTGGTAGTCGCGAACCATTGGCACAATGTCGTTCCACGGGTAGGGCATGACCTGTGAAATGCCGATGCCGCGGGCATCGGGGCCGAGTTCGGCGACCAGTTGCTCGGTACCGACCGGCGACAGGGTCATGAACATCGGGCTTTGGCCGGCTTTCTTCATTGCCTTGACGAAGGCCGCCGTCGGCTTGTACAGCGTAACCATGACCACGGCCTGGGGTTTTGCCTTGGCGATGGCATCCACGGCGGCGGTCACATCGACCGAATTGCGTTCGACCGTGGCGGCTGCCGTGGGTGCAAGATTGTGCTTTTTCAGCGCGGTGGTAACACCTTCCAGACCCGATTTTCCAAAGCCGTCATTCTGGTAGAAAACGGCAATGCTCTTGAGGCCCAGTGAAGCGAGTTGATTGACGATGGCTTCCGTTTCGTCGGCATAGCTCGCCCGAACGTTGAACATGTAACGGCTGCCCGGGTTCTGCGAAATCGGTTCGCGCAGGGTGCCGGCGCCGGATATGGTTCCCACCAGCGGCACCCGCGCCGGGCCAAAGACCTTGTTCATGGCTTCGGTCGTCGGGCTGGAGCCGTAATAGGCCAACAGCGCAAATACCTTCTTGTCGTTGATCAGGGCATTCGTGTTGGCGACCGTGCGATCGGTTTCGTAGCCATCATCGAGTGCAACCAGTGAGATCTTGCGGCCATTGACGCCGCCACCCTTGTTCACCTGGTCGAAATAACTCTGGATCACCTGGCGCATGTCGATGCCATAGGCGCCGTTTGGTCCCGAGAAGGGGGAAGACATGCCCAAGGTAATCGAATTGTCCGTGACCCCCGGTTCGGCCGCGGCCAGCGCGGAAACAGCGATGGCTGCAACGGCAAGCAACTGCTTCAGGAAATGCATTGTAAGTTCCCCTCTTTGTGAGTTCGCAGATTCTAACAGCCGAAACACGGCGGGGGGAACAGGTGAGACTTCGGCGTCGACCTGCAGAGCGCTGATCAGTCGCCGAAGAACTCCTTCACCTTGTCCATCCAGGACTTGGAGCGCGGGTTGTGCCTAGCGTTGTTGTCACGGCTGGATTCTTCCAGTTCGCGTAGCAGTTCCTTCTGGTGGTCGGTCAGGCTGACCGGTGTTTCCACCACGACATGACACATCAGATCGCCGTGGGCATGACTGCGCACCCCCTTGATGCCCTTGCCGCGCAGGCGGAAGGCTCGTCCCGACTGCGTTTCGGCGGGAATCTTGATGCTGGCCGCACCATCCAGGGTCGGGATCTCGATTTCGCCACCCAGTGCGGCGGTGGTGAATGAAATCGGCATTTCGCAATGCAGGTCGTTGTGGTCGCGCGTGAATACCGCGTGCTGTTTCAGGTGAATCTGGACATAAAGGTCGCCCGGTGGACCGCCGTTGACCCCGTGTTCACCTTCGCCGGCGAGCCGGATACGATCGCCTTCATCGACCCCGGCGGGAATCTTGACGGAGAGCGTCTTGTGCTGCTTGGTGCGTCCGGCACCGCCACAAGTCTTGCAGGGGTCGGCGATGAAGCGGCCGGTGCCATGGCACTTCGGGCAGGTCTGCTGGATGGAGAAGAAGCCCTGTTGCAGGCGAACTTGGCCGGAACCGTTACAGGTCGGGCAGGTCTTGGGCTGCGTCCCGGGTTTGGCGCCGGAGCCATGACAGGGCTCGCAGACTTCCATGGTCGGAATGCGGATCTTCGTTTCCGTGCCGTGGGCGGCCTGTTCCAGCGAGATTTCGAGGTTGTAGCGCAGGTCGGCGCCACGATAGATGTTGGAGCGACCACCGCCGCCACCGCCGCGCCCCCCGAATATTTCATCGAAAATACCGCCGAAGGCGTCGGAAAAACCACCGCCACCGCCGCCCATGCCCGCCTGCGGATCGACGCCAGCATGACCGAACTGGTCGTAAGCCGAGCGTTTCTGGCTGTCGGACAGAATCTCGTAGGCTTCCTTGGCTTCCTTGAATTTCTCCTCGGCCGCCGGGTGGTCCGGATTACGGTCGGGGTGATGCTTCATGGCCAGCTTGCGGTAGGCCTTCTTGATCTCGTCGTCGGAAGCGTCGCGGTTGACGCCAAGAATTTCGTAAAAATCGCGTTTTGACATGTTTCTTACCCGTCAAGTGACAAAGGCGCCGAGCGCTGCCGGAGAGTTTCCGGGCGCTCGGCGCCGAACGGCATGGTCAGATTACTTCTTGTCCTTGACCTCGGTGAACTCGGCATCCACCACATCGCCTTCGTCCTTCTTGGCCTGTTGCTGGGCCCCGGCTTCGGCTCCGGCGGCCGCGCCTGCAGCCTGCTCCTGGGCGTACATCTTTTCACCCAGTTTCTGAGCGGCTTGCGACAGCGCTTCGGTCTTGGCGGTGATGACTTCCTTGTCGCCGTCACGCAACACGTCCTCGACATCCTTGATCGCGGCTTCGATGGAAGCTTTTTCAGCGGCATCGAGCTTGTCGCCATACTCGGTCATCGATTTCTTGACCATATGCACCATGCCGTCGGCTTGGTTGCGGGCATCGGCCAGTTCATGGACCTTCTTGTCATCTTCGGCGTGCAGCTCGGCGTCCTTCACCATCGCCTGGATTTCGGCTTCGGAGAGGCCGGAGTTGGCCTTGATGGTGATCTTGTTTTCCTTGCCGGTCGCCTTGTCCTTGGCCGTGACGTGCATGATGCCGTTGGCGTCGATGTCGAAAATGACTTCGATCTGCGGCGCGCCACGCGGGGCCGGCGGGATGCCTTCCAGGTTGAACTGGCCGAGGCTCTTGTTGCCGGCGGAGACTTCGCGCTCGCCTTGCAGGACGTGGATGGTCACCGCGCCCTGGTTGTCGTCGGCGGTCGAGAAGACCTGGCTGGCCTTGGTCGGAATCGTCGTGTTCTTCTGGATCAACTTGGTCATGATGCCGCCCAGGGTTTCGATACCGAGCGACAGCGGGGTGACGTCAAGCAGCAGCACGTCCTTGACTTCGCCTTGCAGCACGCCGCCCTGGATGGCGGCACCGACAGCGACCGCTTCATCCGGATTGACGTCCTTGCGCGGCTCCTTGCCGAAGATTTCCTTGACCTTGTCCTGTACCTTGGGCATCCGTGACTGACCGCCGACCAGGATGATGTCGTCGATGTCGGCAATCTTGCAGCCGGCGTCCTTGAGTGCCATGACGCATGGTGCAACAGTACGCTCGACCAGTTCATCGACCAGCGATTCGAACTTGGCGCGGGTAATTTTCAGGGCCAAGTGCTTCGGACCGGAAGCATCGGCGGTGATGTAGGGCAGGTTGATTTCGGTCTGCTGGCTGGAGGACAGCTCGATCTTGGCCTTTTCGGCGGATTCCTTGAGACGTTGTAGGGCCAGCACGTCAGCCTTCAGGTTGACGCCGGATTCCTTCTTGAATTCGTCGATGATGTAGTCGATCAGGCGCTGGTCGAAGTCTTCGCCGCCGAGGAAGGTGTCGCCATTGGTGGCCAGCACTTCGAACTGCTTTTCGCCATCGACATCGGCGATTTCGATGATCGAGATATCGAAGGTACCGCCGCCGAGGTCATAGACGGCGATCTTCTTGTCCTTGCCGGACACCTTGTCCATGCCGAAAGCCAGCGCGGCAGCGGTCGGCTCGTTGATGATGCGCTTGACTTCGAGACCGGCGATGCGGCCGGCGTCCTTGGTCGCCTGGCGCTGGCTGTCGTTGAAGTAGGCGGGCACGGTGATGACCGCTTCGGTGACTTCCTCGCCGAGGTAGTCCTCGGCGGTCTTCTTCATCTTGCGCAGCACTTCGGCGGAAACCTGCGGCGGGGCGATTTTCTTGTCGCGCACTTGCACCCAGGCATCGCCGTTGTCGGCCTTGACTATCTTGTAGGGCATCAGCGAGATGTCCTTCTGCACTTCCTTCTCTTCGAAACGGCGGCCGATCAGACGCTTGACGGCGTACAGCGTGTTCATCGGGTTGGTCACAGCTTGGCGCTTGGCCGGGGCGCCGGAGAGAATTTCACCATCTTCGGCGTAACCGATGACGGACGGCGTGGTGCGTGCGCCTTCGGAGTTTTCAATAACCTTCGGCTGGCCGCCTTCCATGATGGCCACGCAGCTGTTCGTCGTGCCGAGGTCAATACCAATGATCTTGCCCATGTTGTCTTCCTTTACTGAATGCGAATGAATTTGTGATGTTCTGGAGTTGGGGGCGGCGCCCCGAATTTCAAGACTTCGGCTTGGCGACCATGACCAGCGCCGGGCGCAGGGTACGGTCGGCGATCAGGTAGCCTTTTTGCAGCACCGTCACCACGGTATTGGCTTCCTGTTCGGAGTCGACCATGCCGATGGCCTGGTGCTTGTGCGGATCGAACTTTTCGCCGGCCGGATTGACCTCGACCAGGGCATTCTTCTCGAACGCGGAAACCAGTTGCTTCAAGGTCAGCTCGACGCCGGACTTGAAGCTGTCGACAGTCTGTTCCGGCACGGCCAGCGCGGCTTCGAGGCTGTCCTTGACGGCCAGCAGCTCGCCGGCGAATTTCTCGACAGCGAACTTGTGGGCCTTGGAAATGTCTTCCTGGGCGCGGCGGCGGATGTTTTCGCCCTCGGCCTTGGCGCGCAGCCAGGCGTCATGATGTTCGGCGGACTGCAGTTCCAGTTGGCGGAACTGCTCTTCGATGCTGGGCAAGGTATCGGTGTGCTCTCCGACTGCGGGATCGGCGTTCACCTCGGGGGCGGGTTCGTTGCCCAGCAGGGGTTCCTGGGCATTTTCCGGGTTGGACATGCGCGTTTCTCCAAAAAAGTTGTTCGATAAGTGGGGGTGTTCCGGCGTATTTCAAGGGCTTTTTGCAAACAATCTGGCAAAGACAGGCGATGACCGGCCTGCGAACAGCGTGCTACGATGAAAACCTTGACTGAAACATCACGAAGCGAATGGAAACGATAGGCAAATACCGGGTAGTCAGGGAACTGGGCAAGGGAGCGACTGCCACGGTCTACCTTTGCGTAAGCCCGGATTCCGACACGCCGGTTGCCGTCAAGGTCGTCCGTTTCGGCAAGGACTGTGCGGCGATGTCGCGGCGCCTGCGCAAGTTGTTCCAGAACGAGGGAATGGTTGCCCGGCGTCTCAACCATCCAAACATCGCCAAGGTTTACGAGGGCGTGGTCGAGGACGATTTCGCCTATCTGGCGATGGAATACATCCAGGGTTTTTCGCTCGAGGCCCACACCCGCATCGACCGGCTGCTGCCGCTGCATCGCGTGATCGGAATCGTCTTCAAGTGCTGCATGGCGCTCGACAGTGCCTACCGGCAGGGAATCATCCACCGTGACATCAAGCCGGCGAACATCCTGGTGGCGGCCGGTGATGAGCCCAAACTGGTCGATTTCGGACTGGCGCTAAATCTCAACAAGAACATGGATCGTGATTCGACCTTCATAATGGGTGTCGGATCGCCGTCCTATATGTCGCCGGAACAGGTCAAGGGCTATCAGCTCAACCAGAAGACTGACCTCTATTCACTCGGCGTGGTCATGTTCCAGTTGTTGACCGGTCGCCTGCCGTTCCGCGCGAAAAATCAGGCGACGCTGATCTACCGCATCATCAATACCGATGCACCGGACGTGACCTCACTCAATCCGAGCCTGCCCGAGGGGCTCAACGCCATCCTGCGTCGAGCGCTGGAAAAGGATCTGTACAGCCGCTACCGCAATGGCGCCGAATTCGCCAAGGATCTTGCCGCTGTCCGCTACCAGATCCTCGAGGACGATGAAACCGTACAGGACACCCGCCATTTCGAGATGCTCAGGAAGCTCGATTTCTTTACCGAGTTCGAGAATGTCGAGCTCTGGGAAATCCTGCGTATTTCGGTCTGGCGCCAGATCGCGCCCAAGGTGGCGATCATTCGCGAGGGCGAGGTCAATCGACTCTTCGGCATCGTGGTCGACGGTTTCGTCGAGGTCTCGATCGCCGGATCGACGCTATGCCGATTGGGGGCGGGCGAGGTGATCGGCGAGGTGGCCTATCTGCATCCGAGCAAGGATGAACGTTCGGCAAGCGTGGTGACCCTTGAGGACACGCTCTTTCTGGAAATCAATGCGGCAGCGCTGGCTCTGGCTTCCGAGGAGTTGCAGGAACGCATGCGCAGCGCGCTGCTCGGACAGATGATCGACCGCATGCGTACGGTGAACAGCATCGCTGCCGCCCAGGGGGCGCCTGCCGTCGAGTCGGCGAAGGCGCTTATGGAGGGTTCGACCCGCTCGTCGCCGGGCACCGGACTCGACCTCGAACTGGCCCCGATGTAAAACTCCGCGCGGCTGGATGGCCGTGCGTTAGCGATGTGTCTGCACCCAGCGCTTGAGCGTTGCGGAATCGACAGCGCCGCTCTGGCGGGCGATTTCGCGCCCACCTTTGAAGATGGCCAGCGTCGGGATGCTGCGGATGTTGAAGCGGGCCGCCAGTTGCTGCTCGCTTTCGGTGTTTACCTTGGCCAGACGAACGCCTGGCTCCAGTTCACTCGCCGCTTGGGCAAATGCCGGCGCCATCGAACGGCAGGGGCCGCACCAAGGCGCCCAGAAATCGACAACGACCGGCAGGTCGCCGCGCCCGATGTGGCGATCGAAATTGGCTGCGGTCAGCTCCAGCGGCTCTCCGGCAAACAATGCTTGCCGACACTGGCCGCAAGTCGGACTTTCGTCCAGGCGGGTCGCCGGGAGGCGATTGACCGCATCGCAATGCGGGCAGACGACGTGCAGGCTGTCAGTCATGATGCTTCCTCGGTATCAGAAAACTCTGATATCAGGCCGCCTTTGCCGGATTCAAGAGCTGGCGCCGTGCGTTTTTGCTTGCCGGGCGGAAGCGGCCAGCGTGCCGGGATCGGCTTTCTCTTTCGAGGGCCAGCCGCCAAGGTGGCGTTCGACGAGCGAGGCCAGCGCTGCCAGCCAGAGATGGTCTTCGTTCAATGCCGGAATGTAGTGGTACTCCTGTCCACCATTCGCCAGGAAAGATGCTTTGCCCTCGATGGCAATTTCTTCCAGTGTTTCCAGGCAGTCGGCGACGAAGCCGGGACAGATGACATCGACGCGTCGCGTGCCCGTCTTGCCCAGCGCCTCGAGCGTCGGTGCGGTGTAGGGTTGCAACCATTCCGCCTTGCCGAAGCGTGACTGGAAGCAGATCCTGTGCTGTTCGGGCGCCAGATTCAGTCGTTCGGCCAGCAGACGGCCGGTCTTCATGCACTCGCAGTAGTAGGGGTCGCCGAGATCGAGATTGCGCCGCGGCAGGCCGTGGAAACTGATGATCAACTGATCGCCGGTGCCCAGCCGCCCGTGTTTCATCCAGTGATCATGCACAGTCTGTTCGAGTGCCTGAATGTAGGCCGGGTCGTCATGAAAGTTGCGCACAAAGCGCATCTCGGGCTGATTGCGCTGGGTCAGCAGCCACTTGCAAGCCTCATCAACCACCGTGGCGGTAGTGCTTGCCGAGTACTGCGGGTACATCGGCAGCAGCAGGATTCTGGCGGCGCCAGCGGCCTTGAGCCGTTCCAGGACATCGGGAAGCGAAGGGGCGCCGTAACGCATCGCCGAAGCGACGGTCAGGTGGTGGCCGCGTTCGCCGAGATAGCCGGCGAGGAATTTTGTCTGACGTTCGGTATGAACCTTGAGCGGCGAGCCTTCGGTCATCCAGATCGAGGCATATTTCTCGGCCGATTTTTTCGGGCGGATGTTGAGAATGACGCCATTCAGGATCAACCACCAGATCGGGCGCGGAATCTCGACAACGCGCGGGTCGGACAGGAATTGTTTGAGGTAGCGCTTGAGGGCGGGTGCGGTCGGCGCCTCGGGCGTCCCGAGATTGACGAGGACGACCGCCGTGCCTGGCGCTGTTCCGTGTTGGTGCGGGAGTTCCGGCTTGAAATTTGGCATCAGTAGTTCTGCTGGTTGGAGAGTGCGCTGGAAAGCAGCTTGGCGGTGATGTCGACGATCGGGATAACGCGCTCGTAGGCCATGCGGGTCGGGCCGATGACGCCGACCGAGCCGACGATCTGGCCATCGACGGTATAGGACGCGGCAACCACGCTGCATTCGTCTAGGGTGGCGATGCCCGATTCGCCACCGATGAAGATCTGGACGCCGGCCGCCCGGTTGGACACATCGAGGAGGCGCATCAGGCTGGAGCGCTGCTCGAAAAGGTCGAACAGTTCGCGCAGGCGCTTCATGTTCGAAGACAGTTCCTCGACGTCGAGCAGGTTGTGCTCGCCGGAGATTACGTAAGGGGCCGGGCTACCGGACAGAGTCTCGTTGCCGGCTTCGAAGGCGAGCGTCATCAGCGGCTTGATGTCATCGCGCAACTGTTCGATCTCCGCCGACAGCCGATAGCGGATTTGCTCGAAATCGAGGCCGGCAAAATTCTGGTTCAGATAGTTGGCGGCCTCGACAAGCTCGGAGGGCGAATACGATTTTTCGGTCACCAGAACGCGATTCTGCACGTCGCCGTCGGTGGTGACGATGATCAGCAGGATGCGTTTTTCGGTCAGATTGAGGAACTCGATCTGGCGGATGCGGCTGGCGCTCCGGCGCGGCGCCATGACGACGCCGGCAAAATGCGTGAGGCTGGAGAGCAGTTGCGAGGCGCTGGAAATGACCTGATTTGCCGGTCGACCGTGCAAGGCGCCTTCCATTTGATCGAGCTGCCGGGCTTCGAGCGGGTGCATGGTCAGCAGCGTATCGACAAACAGACGATAGCCGCGCGGCGTCGGAACACGCCCCGCCGAGGTGTGCGGGCTGGCGACAAAGCCTGCTTCTTCGAGGTCGGCCATGACATTGCGGATCGTCGCCGGCGACAGGTCGAGGCCCGAATACTTCGACAGCGCGCGCGAACCCACCGGCTGGCCGTCGGCAATGTAGTGTTCGACCAGGGCCTTGAGGAGGGTGCGGGAGCGGTCATCGAGCATGTCAGGGCATTGTACAAAAAACTGGCGACGGCGCGAGAAGCCATTTTTATGCAAGAATTCAGGCCATGAACTCCTGCTTCGGCTCCTCCCGCTCGCCGCGGACCATTGCGCTGGTCGGCAAGTACCATAGTCGCGAAATCGCCGAGTCCCTGCGCCAGCTTGCGGAATACCTGCACGAGCGGGGGATTTCCGTTTTCATCGAGCGCGAGACGGCCGAGCATGTCGGTCGCCAGGTCGATCTGGCGCGCTGGGTCACCTGCGGCTTCAACGACATTGGCGCGCATGCCGACCTCGCCATCGTGATCGGCGGTGACGGCACGATGCTTAATGCGGCGCGCCGCCTTGCGCGCTATCGCGTGCCACTGGTCGGAATCAATCAGGGCCGACTCGGTTTCATGACCGATATTGCCCGTAGCGACATGCTGACCTGCATGGATGATTTGCTGGATGGGCGCTTTGCCGCCGAGAACCGCATGCTCCTCGATGCCGAAGTGATCCGCGACGGCAAGGAGATCGCCGCTAATCAGGCACTGAACGAAGTCGTTGTGGATAAGGGAGCGATCGGCCGGATGATCGAGTTCGAACTGTCGATCGATGGTGAATTCATCTACAACCTGCGCTCGGATGGCCTGATCGTTTCGACGCCGACCGGCTCGACGGCTTACTCGTTGTCGTCGGGCGGGCCGATCCTGCATCCGACGCTGACCGGGATCGCGCTGGTGCCACTGTGTCCGCACGCGCTGACCAACCGGCCGATCATCGTCAATGACCAAGCCAACATCGAACTGCGCATTATTCAGGCCGACGATCCGCGCGTGCACTTCGACGGCCAGGTGACCTTGGATCTGCTCCCCGGCGACAGCGTCCGCCTCAAGCGTTCGGAATACGCCATCTGCTTCCTGCATCCGCCGGGCTACAGTTACTTCGCGATGCTGCGCCAGAAACTGCACTGGAGCGAACGCCCCAAGAGCCCCTGATGCTGCGCCACCTTGCGATTCGTGACTTTGTCATCGTCGATCGGCTGGAACTTGAGTTTTCGGCTGGTTTTGGCGCATTGACCGGGGAAACCGGGGCCGGCAAGTCGATCCTGATCGATGCGCTGGCGCTGGCCTTGGGTGATCGCGCCGATGCCGGCGTCGTCCGCGCCGGTTGCGAGCGGACCGAAGTGGCGGCCACCTTCGAGATCGGCGGCCTGCCGCAGGTAATCGCCTGGCTGGCCGCCAACGACCTCGAAGCCGATGACGAACTGCTGCTGCGTCGCGTGCTCGATGCCGGCGGCCGCTCGCGCGGCTACATCAATGGTTCGCCGGCGACTGCCCAGCAGATGCGGGAGGTCGGCGAATTTCTGGTCGATATCCACGGTCAACATGCCCATCAGTCGCTTTTGCGCGCTGAGGCCCAAAGGTCCTTGCTCGACACCCATGCCGGGTTGTCCGACCTGGCGCTGAAGGTTGCGGCTGCCTACCGGGCTTGGCGTGAAACCGAGCAGACGCTGCGCTCGGCCTTGACTGGCGCCGAGGCGCTGGAGCGCGAGCGCGAACAGCTCGAATGGCAGGTCCGCGAACTCGATACCCTGGCGTTTTCCGGGGATGAATGGTCCGCTCTCGAACTCGAACACAAGCGCCTGGGGCACGCCGCAAGTCTGATCGACGGCGCCCGTTTTGCGCTCGAGACGTTGGCCGATGGCGAAACCGCCTGTGCGGGCAATCTCGATCGCGTGGCCACCCGGATCGAAGGGCTTGCGAGCTACGATCCGGCGCTGCAGGAGGTCTCCGGCTTGCTGCAGTCGGCCTCGGCCGAACTGGCGGAGGCGGTGTCTACGCTGCGTCGCTATGCCGATCGCGTTGATCTCGATCCGGCGCGCCTGGCGGAGGTCGAGCGGCGCATGGAAGCGGTTCTCGCCTGCGCCCGCAAGTATCGGGTGCAGCCGGCTGAACTTCCCGGCTTGCTGGCCAACTGGCAAGCGCGGCTGGCAACGCTCACGGCAGCGGCTGACCTCGAGGCGCTGGCCGCGAGTGTCGAAGCCGTGCACGCCGAGTATCTGACTCTTGCCCGCGAACTGTCGGCCGGGCGGCAGCGCGTGGCCGGCGAGATGGGGGCGGCGGTCAGTGCACTGATGCAGCAACTGGCGCTGGCTTCGGGTCGTTTCGAAGTGGCATTGCTGCCGCTGGCCGAGGGCGCTGCCTATGGCATGGAACAGGTCGAATTCCGGGTTGGCGGTCTCGCCGGGCAGGAGGCCAAGCCGCTGGCCAAGGTGGCGTCGGGCGGCGAACTGTCGCGCATCAGCCTGGCCATCCAGGTGCTGACCTCACGTTCCGCCAGCGTGCCAACGCTCATCTTCGACGAGGTCGATGTCGGCATCGGCGGTGGTGTCGCCGAGATTGTCGGTCGCCTGCTGCGCGAACTCGGCGGCGAGCGCCAGGTGCTGTGCGTAACGCATCTGCCGCAGGTCGCGGCGCGTGCCGAATGGCAGTGGCAGGTCAGCAAGGAAACCCGCGACGGCGCGATGCTCAGTGCCATCCAGCAGCTTGACGAAGATCAGCGCGTCCGAGAAATTGCCCGCATGCTGGGTGGTGTCGAGGTGACGGACATCACGCTGGCGCATGCCGAGGAACTGTTGTGGTCGACCCCGGAAAATACCCAAAAATGAACTGTGCCCGGAGGGCGTTCCGAACACACACTGCACCTATGCGTTGCGCCTTATTCCAAGCATTTGGCGGCAGCGAGGATAGTTATGGCAGCCCCAGAAATCAGGACGGCTAGCTTTGCCTGATACACGTTTCATCTTGATTCCGCAGGTTGGGCAGGTCGGGGTTTTGTAGTCGCCCTCAACGGCGAAAGATAGCAGGCTCTTCTGGTCTGTTTCGGGAAGTCGTTTAATCATCATCAGGAGCATTTCGCCGTCGATAAGGGTGATGCAATTGCCCGTGGCCACCTCCTTGGCATCGCCCGAAAATTGCCCGCTGGTCATGAAGAACGCCTTGCTGATCCTCTCGTGGGTCATCACGCCAAGCAATTCGCGTACGGGCTTTACACCAACGATTCGCTCGCCCCATGCCTTGCACTGAACAATTGACGTGGCCTGACCCGAGCCATCCTGATAAAGACGGATGTCGATGCCACCGTCTGCCCCTAGCACCGTCGTCTCGCTTCTAATGCCTCTTGTCTCGTAGAATTTCTGGCATACATCCTCGAACCGCTTCCACTCGATTTCGCAGATCACATCTATCGACCACTCCATCGGCTTTTCCGGGGGGACTCCCGATGGCTCCCGCCGATAATGAAGGGCGGATTCAATTTCCGAAAGTGGATCGATGATCGCGTGCCTTTCCCCAGATCCGACAACGGCGGGATCCTCCAACGGTTCACCCAAGGGGACTCGCCTCACGGGATTTTCACCGACACTCGATTCCGTCCCGCCGTTTGCAGCGTACTTTGCCCACGACGGCTGCTGCGATGACAAAGCGGTATCACCGACCTTGGATTTGGGGAATGTCGTGGATGCCTGACTCCGTGTTGATGCCTTGGTCTTGACGAAAACCAGCGCACCGATCAAGAAGAAAAATCCGGAAATCAGCCAAGCCATACCTGCAAGCGCCTGAGCTATTGGCTTAAGGAGCATGTTATCTGTTCCGATGAACGGCAGAATCCACTTCAGGCCGATGAATACCGCTACTCCAACCACGACGCTCATTTGCCAAGGTGCCCCCATGAGGGTTTCGAGGAAAGATTCGTTCTGTTTTTTTCTACGCGCCATAACCGCCTCAAGGTATTTGTTCGGCATTATAGTTCGTTAAAGGAGCAGCCAATTGGTCAGCAAGATTTGGTTTTTTGAACCATTAAAAAATGCCCCGTCGCCTCACGAGCTGCTGCGGTCGACATCGGTTCAGGGCCAAAAATGATCAGAGCAGGCGGCTCGCGGCGAAGATTGCCAGCAACAGGAAAAAGACGCCGCTGATCCGGTGTATCCATTTCAGTGGCAGCCGGTTGAGCAGCTTGCGGCCGGCGAGGACGCCGAGTATCGAGGTCATCGCCAGGGCGACGGTCGCCCCTGCCCACACCGCTGAGGGCTCGCTGGTACTGCCAAGTCCGGCGACGGCGATTTGCGTCTTGTCGCCGAATTCGGCCAAGAAGATCAGCAGGAAGGTGGTGGAGACAATTCCGTGTCCTGCCTTTTCCTTGACCTCGTCGTCCTCATCGTCTTCGGTGTAGCGCAGCGCGCTGATGCCGAAACCGGCGAAAAGCGCGGCCACGGCGAGCGTCACCAGCCATTCCGGAAGCCAGGCAGCGACGGCGGCGCCAAACAGGACCGCCAGCAGGTTGAGCACTGCAAACGCCGCAGTCGCGCCGATGACCACCGGCAGGCCGCGATGACGGGCGGCCAGCGTCATGCAGACTAGTTGACTCTTGTCGCCGATTTCGGCGAATGCGACGATGAGAAATGTCGTTCCGGCCGCGGTCAGCCACTGGCCGGAAAGCCAGGATGCAAAATCAGGCATCGGCAGGCGCGGTCAGGCCTTGGGGTTCTTGTCCCGGTTCGGGCAGCCGGCTTTCGTGCAATGGGCGTAGAGATAGAGCGCGTGTTCCTGGATGGCGAATCCGCGTTCGGCGGCGATGCGGTTCTGCCGGCGCTCGATTTCCGCATCGTAGAATTCCTCGACCCGGCCGCAATCGATGCAGACCAGATGGTCGTGGTGACTGCCGCGGTTGATCTCGAACACTGCCTTGCCCGACTCGAAGAAGTGGCGCTCCAGTAACCCGGCCTGCTCGAATTGGGTCAGTACCCGGTAAACCGTGGCAAGGCCGATGTCCATGTTCTCGGCGATCAGCATCCGGTAGACATCCTCGGCCGTCATGTGGCGCACGCTGCTTTTTTCGAACAGCTCGAGGATCTTGAGACGCGGGAAAGTGGCCTTCAGCCCCATGTTCTTGAGGCTTTGCGGGTCGCTCATTGTTTTTGTGTCCGTTAGTTGGTCAGGGGCGGAGCTGGCGTGATTTCGGGTATCATATACTGCTTCAAAGATGTTTTAGAAACTTCGGATTTCCGTATGTTCCGTTCCCGCTTGCTTATTCTCGGTACTGTCTGTTCGCTGCTTGCGGCGTGCAGCAGCTTCAATGCGTATAAGATCGACGTCCAGCAGGGCAATGTCCTGACCCAGGAAATGGTCGCCCAGCTCAAGCCTGGCCAGACACGCGAACAGGTGCGCTACATCCTCGGCACGCCGCTGCTCGCCGATATTTTCCATCAGCAGCGCTGGGACTATGTCTATAGCTACCGGAACGGCCGGACCGGTCAAGTCGAGAAGCGCCAGTTCTCGGTTTATTTCGACAAGGACAACCGCCTTGAAAAGGCGACGGGCGATGTCGAGGTCGCCGATCTCGACGAACTGGCGGCGCCGAAGACGAATACCCGACTGGTCGACTTCGGCACCCTGCCTGCCGACGGATCGCCAATGCCGGCACCCGAGGGGCCGGGATTCTTTCAGGGCCTGATGAATTCGGTCGGATTCTGATCATGAACAGGACGCGAGTCGGTATTGTCGGCGCTGGTGGGCGCATGGGACGCATGTTGCTGGAAGTCGCCCTCAAGGATGATGGCATTGTTCTCGGTGGTGCGTTTGATGTGCCCGGCAGCCCGGCGATCGGCCAGACGGTCGAGCAATTGACCGGGCTGGCGAGCGAGATCCGGGTCACCGATGACCTGGCAGATGGCCTTTCCGGTATCGATTGCCTTATCGATTTCACCCGGCCACAGGGTACGCTCGGGCACCTCGAACTCTGCCGCAAGGCCGGTGTGGCGATGGTGATCGGAACCACCGGTTTCGAAGCTGAGGGCAAAAACAGGATTTCCGAGGCGGCGCGCGATATTCCGGTCGTTTTCGCGCCGAACATGGCGGTCGGCGTCAACTTGGTGTTCAAGTTGCTCGATACCGCTGCGCGGATATTGAACCAGGGTTACGACATCGAGATCGTCGAGGCGCATCACCGGATGAAGGTCGATGCACCGTCCGGCACCGCATTGCGCATGGGTGAAGTGGTCGCCAGCGCGCTCGGCAGGGATCTCAAGGAATGCGCGGTCTATGGCCGCGAAGGCGTCACCGGCGAGCGCGACCCGTCGACCATCGGCTTCGCCACGGTGCGCGGCGGCGATGTGGTCGGCGATCACACGGTGATGTTCTGCGGGATCGGCGAGCGGGTCGAGATCACCCACAAGGCAGGCAGTCGCATGCCTTACGCGCTGGGCAGCATGCGCGCGGCACGTTTTCTTGCCGGTCGCCAGAGCGGCCTGTTCGACATGCAGGACGTGCTCGGCCTGCGCTAGGGAAGCGCTGAATTATTCGAGCCCCTTTCTGGAAATTCCGTTGTCATTTTGATAGAATGGAACTGTTGCGGCGATTTGAAGGATGGTCAGTGCAAACGAGTTTTTCCGAACTGGAATACAGCCTGAAGAAGAAGCAGACGCGACGGGATCGGTTTCTGGCCGAGATCGAAGCGGTGACGCCGTGGGCGGTTCTTGAAAAAACGGTTGCCCCGTTCTACCCGAGCAGTGGCGGGCGCGGCCGGCCGCCGATTGGCTTGGCGCGAATGCTCCGGATGTACGTTGCCCAGCAATGCTTCGGACTCTCGGACGAAGGCATCGAAGACGCGCTCTATGACAGCCAGGCGATTCGCCACTTTGTCGGCATTGATCTCAGTCGTGAGTCAGCCCCCGACGCCACTACGCTGCTGAACTTCCGTCATCTGCTGGAACAGCATCAACTGACTGAATCGATCTTCAACGCCATCAATGGTCACCTGGCCGAGAAAGGCCTGCTGCTGCGCGAGGGAACGATCATCGACGCCACCCTGATTGCAGCACCGCCCTCGACGAAAAACAAGGATGGCAAGCGCGATCCGGAAATGCACCAGAGCAAGAAGGGCAAGCAATGGTATTTCGGCATGAAGGCCCACATCGGTGTCGATGCCCAGTCAGGCCTGGTGCATACCGTCATCGGTACAGCTGGCAATGTGAGTGACATTACCCAGGCCCAAGCGCTGCTGCACGGTGACGAAACGGATGTCTTCGGCGATGCGGGCTATCAGGGTGTCGAGAAACGGGAAGAAAACCTTGAGGTTCCGGTAACCTGGCACGTCGCCATGAAGCCGGGCAAGCGCAAGACCTTGCCGGGAACTGCTCTGGGTGATCTGTTGGAACAACTCGAGCATGCCAAGGCCAGCATCCGTGCCAAAGTCGAGCACCCGTTTCATGTCGTGAAGAATCTGTTTGGCCATCGCAAGACGCGCTACAAGGGCTTGGTCAAGAACACGGCACAGCTCTTCTCGCTGTTCGGTCTGGCCAATCTGCTGCTGGCTCGCCGGTGGTTGCTTGACGCGAACACCCAAGTTGCGTCCTGACGCAGGGAAATGACCAAAAAACCCTCAAAAACCCTCAAAAACCGTCAGACTTCCATGAAAAACGGACTCTGCAAACCGCATCGCCGGATAAACCTTTCCTGCGACGCTTTTGCGGTCATTTGTTCAGCGCTTCCCTA
>Ga0209048_10001644_pt1 | contig 22734 bp, 20 predicted proteins | sample FrelakmetCRP12CR_FD_187146 | JGI IMG/M metagenome (GOLD analysis project Ga0209048, IMG submission 187146) | Freshwater lake sediment microbial communities from the University of Notre Dame, USA, for methane emissions studies - CRP12 CR (SPAdes)... | ecosystem: Environmental > Aquatic >... | reverse complement strand
AGTCCTTCGGTCTGAGTTCGTCAGACATCTTGAAAGTCGCGGGGAAGCGATTTGGCGTTGCACTACCGCCTGATCTTCCTGCCGAAGTACGTGCTAAGACGGACGCGCTAATAGCAGAATCCGTACAACCGATTCCTGGCGTCAAAGCCGCACTTGAAGAAATCGATCTACCGCTGGCGGTCGTTTCGAACAGCCTGTATCGCAGTGTCTCCAATTCGATTCGTCGCGCGGATCTCGACGATCGAGTAGCAGGGAAGATCTTTAGCGCCGATATGGTCGCCCTTCCGAAGCCCGCGCCGGATCTTTACCGACTGGCGTTCTCGTCGATGGGCGTACCGCCAGAGCGGTGTCTGGCCATCGAAGATAGCTCCGCAGGGGTGAAAGCAGCGATTGCGGCCGGCGTGCAGGTCATAGGTTTCGTAGGTGCGTCCCATGTTCCGCCGACGCACGCGGCGCATCTGGTTGACATAGGAGTGGTCGCCGTAGCGCGCAAAATGGGCGATCTGCCTTCCTTGGTGAGGCGGTTGATTGCCAGCATGACGGACGGCACGTCAACCGCGTAGCGTCTATCGCTGACAGCGGCACGTCCTTCGTCGCCAGCGAAGGCTGCGACCCCGTCTTTCATTCTTCATGAGAGCCGGCCGTGGCTGAGCCGCGGCGTGTCGACCGGCCGACGCGAAGCAGCCAACAGCCGTCGCTCTCCCTCACGTTCCATAGCGCATGTCTGATCATCGATTTCCTGACGGAAGTAGAACCTTCCGATCGTCGTCTACCGACTGACGACACATGCGCTATCAGTCGGCGCTCATCCGCTTCTCAGGTCGTGGTGTTTGAGCGGCAGCGAGCGGATGCGCTTGCCGGTGGCGCGGGCGAACTCCTCCAGAACGTCCTCGATGAGATCCGCGTCGAGTTCCGACCGACGCCGGTTTTCGAGCTTCTCCAGCCACTGTGAGAGACAGAAGTGGCGCGGGGGAGATAGTGGCCCTTGTAAGCGGCCAGGCAAGCGTCTGCGAGGGTGCGCAGATCGCGATCGCGGTTCTGAGTGCCGGGGGGAAGTAATTCAAGTTCTAATTCAATAAACCATTCATACTCCAAGGCCAGGCGACGATCGGCCGGATTCGGTCGGGGTCTTTTTCGAGGTTGAGGAGGCTGGCCTCGAGGTGGTCTTCAAGTGTGTCCAGGCGGTCGAAAACCAGGTTGTGGAAGTGCTTCTCGCGCGCAGCTCGTCCCAGGCGTGCTCGACGGGATTCAGTTCGCGCGCGTACGCGGTAGCGACAACAGTCGCAGGTTCGCCGGCACCCGCAAGGCGCCACCCGTGTGCCAGCCCGCGCCGTCCAGCACCCTCACGATGTTCTGGTCGGTGTGACGGCGGGCCACCTCCTCCAGGAAGATCTGCATGCACTGGGTATTCACGTGCGGCAGGATCAGCGAGTCCAGTTCGCCGCTGGCCACATCGATGGCCGCGTAGGCGTCGGTGTACTCCTGGGTGAGCATCGCCTGGCCCACCGGGCGCAGGGGCTTGGGTGCCCAGCAGCGGCGCGCATCGTTGATGCGGCCGAAACGCGCCTCGTCCTGGAACATCAGCCGGATCGGCCCGGGCGTCCACCCAGCGCCGATCCGGGCGAGGAGTTCGGGGAGTTTTCTTTCCCGTCCCGCTGCGCCTGTTCGTCGCTTTGCGGGGGGCGCTGGTCCGGCGCAAGCTTGCGCCAGCCGTGCCGGTGCAGCAGGTTGTACACCGACGACAGGGCCAGCGGGCGCCCCAGTTCGGCCTCCAGCTGCACCTTGACCTGGCCCACCACCAGGATGCCACCGGTGCGGGCCCGGTCCAGAAACGGGGCAAGCAACTGCCGTTCACGCTCCGGCGTCATGTTCTGCCGGCGCCGGCCGCCGCGGCGCTGACGCTGGCCGTCGCCCGCAATCTCCCCCGCGAGGAAGCGGTTGCGCAGCCGACAGGTCCATTCCGCCGAACGGCCAATCGCTCGTGCGGTGTCTTCCATGCTCAGGCCGAAGTCCAGCGGCAGCACGACCGCCTGCGCCTGGCGCAGCTGTTCAATCGTCTCGGCGCGCGCCACCATCTCGCGCGCCATCTCCAGCACTTCCACCCCTCTTGCAGGCCGCGCCATGTCCATTGCCTCCGTCCGATCGCAACATGGCTATTATTGCGCTATTGATTAAGAATTGGAATAAGTGCCGTGGCAGGCGCCACGAATTGACCAACTGTCATCACCGGCTCCGCGAAGACAAATGATTCGATTCGCCCGAATCGCCGTTTATCGTTGCCGGAATGCAGCGCTACTTCAAGCGCTCACGAAGACGGGGAGCTGCTGAGCGGACGCGAACCACCGATCTTCCAGTCTCGGAGGAACTCGCACGCCAGGCTCCGACGTGCTCGAGCGCCGATCGCGAGAGCGTGCGGAGTCAAGCAAGTGGTCGGCACGTTTTGCGACTAGACAAACGACACACTGACCTTCAGATCCTTCGACCACGCGTAGCTTCCGAGTACGCGCTTCACCATGTCGGCAACAGAGGCGATAAAGACATCCCGCTCTTCCCTGGTTGGCTTCTTCTCGCCGTCCGCAGGCTTCAGAGTGATCAAGACCTGTTGACTCTTGTCGACGACGGTCACCATGACCCTGACCCGAAACGGCCAGCCGTCCGTACTGATCTTGATGTTTTCGGCGAGGTATATGCGTAGCCACTCCGCACGGGTCGGGGTATATGGCGCATCGAGGTCGGCCGAAAGTGCCTGGCCTGCGGGAAGCAGGATGCAGACAACCAATGACGTCAGTAGCTTCTTCATTGTGCGCATGTCGCTCTCATGGGAAATGCAGCTTCGAGTCGGTTGCGAGTGGCTGGAAGTACTGCCTGACCAAGTGCCCGCATGTCAGGCAGCCGGGAGCTCGAGCGCTGGAAGCCTCCGCAAATGAGGCAAAGCCGTTCGTGCTCATGCCGACAATTTACCGCTGCCTTCGCCTACGCGCCTGAGGCGGCGGCGGGCCGAGTTCGACCAGGGCAAGCACGAGGCCAGACTTACTCGAGAGTTAGTCGGAATTGCGCGGCCGAGTTGGAAGATGTCGTAACGGGCGTCGTTTGAAGGACCGCTACGCGCTACTGCGTACGCCCGGTTCGGGTCGGAACTTGTCGACCCGCTCGTCGAAGCGCAGCGCGTAAAGCTGCCATCGCGTTCTCCTTGCCTGCTCGACCCCATCGATTGCAGCCTCGGCCCGACAAACGCGTGAAAAGGTTCGCGTTTGGCCGCCACAAGACTGATTTGGAGCGAGGCCGCGAGGCGCACGCTGCGGCGAGGTTGGCGACGGCACGGGAAGCCAGCCACCGACCGGGGAGCGTTGAATGGGGATGCAATTGTGGGGCTCGGGCCCACCAGCGGCCGACAGCGTTGTCGGCCAGTTCTTTTCACGCATGCGACACTTCACCTGAGTGCTCATGCTGGCCAGGCCGCCATCCGGTGGCCAACCGACGTGGCCCGGAACTCCCGGTGCATTGGGCCTGCTGGTCGGCATCCGCGAGCATTTCCCGAACTGAGCCGGCCGCGACCTGCAGCACGGCATTGGGTCGATCGCTGGTGGATCAACCGGCGGATGTAGATCGCTGGCTGTTCGCGAACGCGTCAGGCCAAGACGTCCAGCAGACGACAACTCCTTCGAACTGCCGTCGAGTCAACCTCCGGGTTGAATGACGCGACGGAACTCGCGTTGGGCCGCAGCTGTTGAACAACGGAATTTCGAAGTCAGTCCTCACGGCCGCGCGCGGGACAATGACTGGGAGCAGAGCAAACTTTCAAGCAGCTCCGATGAGCTACTAGCAAACGCCGGAACGTCGCCGCTTGCGGGCGCAGTTAATCCGCCGGTGGAAGCCGTGAGAAGAGTCGACGGGCCCCCAATCCGCTGAGGGCGAGGCGAAGGTTGCACGGAACGCCTTCAAGGGCGGTCGCCGCGCGGTGATGCGCGAAGTCAGGCGGTTGCTATCTGAGCATGAAGAATGGCTGGAGTTGCTCGCGCAGCGATCACGCGGAGCCGTCGTGACCAGCAATTGGCCGGACCAGAAGCGTTCGATCCGATCTGAATCGCATCCACTGAACGGCTGCGTTCGACCCCAAGGCGTTGCCGGATGATCGTGAGAGTGGACAGTCGTTGGCCCGCACATCATTAGCTTCTGAACGCGTCTCGTTCTTCGGCACCGGCATGCAGGGCGATCGCAACCCGTAGCAAGTAACCGTCTCATCGCAGTAGCGGTTAAGATCGTCGAGCCATGAACCCCAGTGCCCGCATCCCTGGTCTGCGCCTGCTGCATTCTCCCGGCCCCACCCGCGTGCCGGACGAGGTTGTGAATGCGATGGCGCGTCAGCCTACCGACCTGGCTGACCCGCGCGTCCCTCGCCTGATCGCCACTTGCGAGTCGGGCATGAAGGCTCTCCTGAAGACCAATCGTGCCGAGGTCTTCTTCTACGCAGCCAACGGCCACGGAGGTTGGGAGGCTGTCATATCCAACCTGGTCGCTGCAGGGACCTCGATCCTGGTGCCGGGCACAGGGCATTTTTCCGACAGCTGGGCCGAACAGGTTCAAGCGTTTGGCGGTCATGCGCTGCGCACGCCTTACACCGAAGGGCTACCGATCGACGCGGCCGCAGTTGAAGCCGCGCTGCGCGACGACACGGGGCATCGAATCAGCGCCGTCTTTGTAGTTCACACCGATACCGCCAGTGGAACCACTTCTGATCTGGCTGCGCTGCGCCGCGCGATCGACGCCGCCGCGCATCCGGCCTTGTTCGTGGTCGATGTGGTCGCCTCGCTTGGCGCAGCACCGTTCGCGATGGATGAGTTGGGCGTGAATGTCGCGATGGGCGCATCCCAGAAGGGCTTGATGGTGCAGCCAGGCATGGCCTTCGTGGCCGTCGACGAGCGTGCAATGGAGGTTGCCCGGCGCAACCTTGCGCCCCGCTTCTATTGGGACTGGCTGCGCCGCCAAAGTGACCTGCCGTACCGGAAGTTCTGCGGCACGCCACCACTGGCGCACCTCGCCGGGCTTGAAGCTGCTCTTGACTTGATCAGCGCGGAAGGGCTTGACAAAGTGCATGCCCGGCACGCGCGCTTGGCAAGAGCTGTGCATGCCGCCGTTGACTGCTGGGCTGAAGGCGGTGCGCTTCGCCTCTTCACGAAGGCGGCGCCAGCGCGCTCAGTCTCGGTGACGGCGATCGAAGTGTCGCATGGCATCGACCCCGAGGCGTTACGCACGGTGGCGCGCGAGCGATTTCAGGTGGCGGTTGCCGGCGGCCTTGGGCCGCTGCACGGCCGCGTCTTCCGGATAGGCCATCTGGGCGACATGAACGAAGCCATGATATTGGGCTGCCTGGCCGGTGTGGAAGCCGCGATGCAGGTGCAGAACATTGCCTATGGCCGGTGCGGCGTCGACGCTGCGATCGCGTCCCTCTTGGATCAGGCCAGCCGCTGACTTCTAGCCGCAGGCACGGTGCTCCGACGAGACGCACGAAAATCCATGCCCCTGTATTCGCGCAGGCAACAATGATCCGCCAACGGATCGTTCATCAGTAGGTCTTCCGCGGTTCTAATAATCAATGACCGCAATCGCAGTCAGCGACTGCGAGGGATCGGCCAGGACCTGCCATTCACGCGCCCGGAAAGCGACGTCGGGAATGACCGGCCCCGAAGTGGAGCAGGCGTGGCTCGACGTTGCGCGCGCGGTGACGGAATCTCGAAAGCCGGTCGAAGATTTCCGACGGCAGGCGGCACGAAGAACTGATCGAGCGGCCGCCGGTTGCGGGATCGAACCGGCGCAGTCGACCCGAAGCGGAAGTAGCGACCGGCAGACAGCAGTCGTTTAAGCCGCTCCGGAAAGCGACTCGACGATTCAGTTCGACGGCCCGGGCAGGGGCGTCATGCCCGCCTGCGCGGGGTGGGTGCAACTCAAGGTCAGAGTCGAGCAGCGAGAACTGCGCGCGCGAGCCCTTCGTCGAGAACCCGCTTGCCTTCTGCAGTCAGCGCAAGGCCGCGACTCGTGTTCTGCTGAATCGATCGCAGGGCATCGCCAAAGTATTTGACAGCCGGGAGGGACGCGTTCAGATTGCATCCGGCAAGCTTGGTCAGACCAACCGACCAACAAGACCGATCGCAACGAAGGGCCGTGGGCCCAAGGGCCTTGAGGCACGATGGCCGGGTGAGGAGCGGCGTTGGGCGTGCGGGCAGCGGTACAGCGCGGGGAGGAGTCGCAGGCAGCCAGACGTACCGAGGTCATCGCGGTGCACCGGCAACGTGCTGCAGGCGCCGCGCGCACGGGCCGCGAAGATTGCACGTCGTTCTGGCGGGGCAATGGCGGGCATGGACGATTGATTGGATCAGGAGACGGAGAACAGCAATGTTTCAGGTTCGCATTCACGGCCGTGGAGGCCAAGGCGTGGTGACGGGAGCCGAAATGCTCTCGATCGCCGCTTTTCTGGGCGGCAAGCATGCGCAAGCCGTTCCAAGTTTCGGCTCGGAGCGCACCGGCGCGCCAGTGGTGGCGTTCTGCCGCATTGACGACAAGGAGATCCGCCTGCGCGAGCCGGTCATGGAGCCGGACGCCCTTCTCATCCAGGATCCGACGCTCCTGCATCAGGTCGACGTGTTCCAGGGGCTGAAGAAGGACGGCTATATCCTGATCAATACCAACCGCAGCTTTGAAGAGCTGGGGCTCGGCGACTTCGTCAAGGATTTTCGCCCGGAGCGACTGCGCACCGTGCCGGCCACCGAGCTCGCCTTGAAGCACGTCGGCCGCCCCGTGCCGAACGTGCCGCTGCTGGGGGGCTTCGCTGCGATCAGCGGGGTGATCTCGCTCGACGCGGTGATCTCCGCGATCAGGGACAAGTTCTCCGGCAAGGTCGCCGAAGGAAACATCGCCGCGGCAACCGGGGCCTACAACACGGTCATGCAACAGATGAAGGAGGCAGTCCATGCTTAAACAGACGGAGGGCTCCCATGCCGTTGCCGAGGCGGTCGCCCTGTGTCGGCCCGAAGTGATCTGCGCCTATCCGATTTCGCCGCAGACGCACATCGTCGAAGGCCTGGGCGAGATGGTGAAAGCGGGCGATCTGAAGAAGTGCGAGTTCATCAATGTCGAATCGGAATTCGCGGCCATGTCGGTGGCGATCGGCGCGAGCGCCGCGGGCGCGCGCACCTACACGGCGACGGCCAGCCAGGGCTTGCTGTTCATGGCGGAGGCCGTCTACAACGCGGCCGGTCTCGGACTGCCCATCGTCATGACCGAGGCCAACCGGGCCATCGGCGCTCCCATCAACATCTGGAATGATCACAGCGACAGCCTGTCCATGCGCGACTCGGGCTGGATCCAGCTGTTTGCAGAAACCAATCAAGAGGCGCTCGACCTGCACATCCTGGCATTTCGGCTGGCCGAGGAACTGTCGCTGCCGGTCATGGTGTGCATGGACGGCTTCATCCTCACGCATGCCTACGAGCGAGTGGACCTGCCCACCCAGGCGCAGGTGGACGCCTACCTGCCGCCCTACGAGCCGCGCCAGGTGCTCGATCCCCGGCACCCCGTCTCGATTGGCGCGATGGTGGGACCGGAAGCCTTCACCGAGGTGCGCTACCTCGCCCACGCAAAGCAGCTGCAGGCCCTCGAGCGCATTCCCGTACTGGCGCAGGAGTTCAAGACGATTTTCGGCCGCGACTCGGGCGGCCTGGTGCACAGCTACCGCACCGAAGATGCGGAAACGATCGTGGTGGCCATGGGCTCGGTGCTGGGCACGATCAAGGACGTGGTGGACGAGATGCGCGAGGGCGGCGCAAAGATCGGCGTGCTCGGTATCTGTTCTTTCCGTCCCTTCCCCTTGGCGGCGATCCGCGAGGTCCTGAGGAACGCGAAGCGGGTGGTGGTGCTGGAGAAATCCCTCGCCGTGGGCTTGGGCGGCATCGTCTCGACCAACGTGCGCCTGGCGCTCTCGGGGCTACATCTGCACGGCTACACCGTCGTCGCCGGCCTCGGCGGGCGCGCCATCCTCAAGAGCTCGCTGCACAAGCTGTTCGCGCAAGCGGGCCGGGATGCGCTGGAGCTGGTCACGTTCCTGGATCTGAACTGGGATGTGGTGAACCGGGAACTGGAGCGGGAAAAGAAGACCCGCCGCTCCGGCTCGATCGCCGAGAACATCCTGCGCGACATCGGTGTCGTCGCCGCCAACGTGGCGTGAGGAAACTGCCATGGAAATGCAAACCGTCAAGTTCTACCAGACCGGAAGTTTCGTCGTGGGCAACCGCCTGCTCGACGAATCACAGCGCTCGGTGCAGGCCACCATGGAGCGCACCAACTCCCTGAACTCCGGCCACCGGGCCTGCCAGGGCTGCGGCGAGGCGCTCGGCGCCCGCTACGCGATCGACGCCGCCATGCGCGCCACCGACAACCAGTTGATCGCCACCAACGCCACCGGCTGCCTCGAAGTCTTCTCCACCCCGTATCCGGAAACCTCCTGGCAGATCCCGTGGATTCATTCGCTGTTCGGCAACGCGGCGGCGGTGGCCACCGGGGTCGCCGCTGCCATGCGGGTCAAGGGCCGCCATGAGGTGCGGGTGATCGCCCAGGGCGGCGACGGCGGTACGACCGACATCGGCTTCGGCTGCCTCTCGGGCATGTTCGAGCGCAACGATGACGTGCTCTACATCTGCTACGACAACGAGGCGTACATGAACACCGGCGTACAGCGCTCCTCGGCGACCCCGCCCGCGGCCCGCACCGCCACCACCATGCCGGTCGGCGCCGCGCCGGGCAACGTCTTCGGCCAGGGCAAGTTCGTGCCCGCCATTGCCATGGCGCACAACATTCCCTATGTGGCCACCGCGTCGGTCGCTTATCTGCGCGACCTGGAAGCCAAGGTCCACAAGGCCATGAGCGTCCGCGGCGCCCGCTATCTGCACATCTTCGTGCCGTGCCCGCTCGGCTGGGGCGCCGCCTCCGAGGACACCATCAAACTGGCGCGCCTGGTGGTGGAAACCGGACTGTTTCCCTTGTTCGAGGCCGAGCACGGCGAGGTCACGGGCCGCTATCACATCCGGCGCCGCGTCGAGGTCGAGGAGTACCTGAAACCCCAGCGCCGCTACGCGCACCTCTTCGGCAAGAAGCCGGCGGTGGAGACCATCGCCCGGATCCAGGCGATGGCGGACAAGAACATCAGGAAATACGGTCTGCTGGGCGAGGGGGCATAGCGATGGAAAAACCATTCGCCATCACGCTCGACGTCGGATCGAGTCTCGCTAACAAGACCGGCTCCTGGCGCACCTACAAACCCGTCTACCTGGATCGGCTGCCTCCCTGCAACAACCAGTGCCCGGCGGGCGAGAACATCCAGGCCTGGCTGTATCACGCGGAAGAGGGCCGCTACCAAGAGGCGTGGCGCAAGATCATGGAGGAGAATCCGTTTCCTGCCGTCATGGGGCGGGTCTGCTACCACACCTGCGAATCGGCGTGCAACCGGGGCAAGGTCGACGAGTCGGTCGGCATCAACGGGGTGGAACGCTTTCTCGGCGACCAGGCCATCAAGTACGAATGGAAAGTGGCGCCCGGCAGGCCGACCGGCAAGAAGGTGCTGGTGGTGGGGGCCGGTCCCTCCGGGCTCGCCTGTGCTTATCACCTGGTGCGGTTCGGGCACCAGGTGACCGTGCTGGAGTCCGCGCCCAAGGCGGGCGGCATGCTGCGCTATGGCATTCCAAAGTACCGCATGCCGCGGGAGAAGCTCAATGCCGAAATCCAGCGCATCGTCGACATGGGCGTGGCGATCAAGCTCAACACCCGGGTGCAGGACCTGGCGGCCGAAATGAAGCAAGGCGGCTACGAGGCCGCTTTCGTCGCGGCGGGCGCCCAGCTCGGGCGCATGGTGGACCTGCCCGGCACCGGCCGCTTGCCGGTGCTGGACGCGGTCAGGATCCTACGCCAGCTCGAACTGGAAGAACCGGTGCCGCTGCGCGGCCGGGTCGTGATTTACGGCGGGGGCAACACGGCGTTCGACGTGGCACGTTCGGCGGTGCGGCTCGGCGCCCTCGAGGCGCTCGTGGTCTACCGTCGGACCCGCGACAAGATGCCGGCGCATCCCTCCGAGATCAAGGAGGCGTTGGAGGAAGGCGTCACGCTCCGGTGCCTCTCGACAATCAAGGAGCTGGGCGCATCGAGCATCACGGTCGAGAAGATGGAGCTCGACGACAAAGGCTACCCGCAGCCCACGGGCGAGTTCGAGACGCTCGAGGCCAGTTCCCTGGTGCTCGCCCTGGGCCAGGACGCGGACCTCTCCTTCCTCGAGAAGGTGCTCGGCCTGGAGATCGTGGACGGCGTGGTCAAGGTCGAGCGCAGCATGGCCACCGGCTGCGCGGCGATTTTCGCCGGCGGCGACATGGTGCCTTCGGACCGCAATGCCACCGTGGCCATCGGCCACGGCAAGAAGGCGGCTCGTCACATCGACGCCTTCCTCCGCGGCGAGACGCTCCACCGACCGCCCAAGCACGAGATCGCCACCTTCGACAAGATGAACACCTGGTATTACTCGGACGCGCCGCGCTCGATGCGCCCCATCCTGGAGGCGGTGCGCCGCACCTCGGGGTTTGCCGAGGTGGTGGGGGATTACGACGAAGGCACCGCGCTGTACGAGGCGCGACGCTGCATGTCCTGCGGCAACTGCTTCGAGTGCGACAACTGCTACGGCGTCTGCCCGGACAACGCGGTGATCAAGCTGGGACCCGGCAAGCGCTTCCAGTTCAACTACGACTACTGCAAGGGCTGCGGGATCTGTATCGCCGAATGCCCCTGCGGCGCCATCACGAAGGCGCCGGAGACGATCTGAGTGGCGGCGCAGGCGAAGGTGGGGTAAGGGCGAGGCGACCGCGGGACCGGGACGTTCCGCCGTAGTCTGACCGGTCGGCGGATCCTATGGGCCGTGAGGCTCAAGATTCGGCCAAGGCTTCTTGTCGCGGACGTAGCGGTCCAGCCAATCTCTTGCCAACCGATCGACCTCTTCTCGATGTTCACTTAGGCCGTGATCGCCTCCTTCAAAGAGGACAAAGCGGAACGGATGTTTGGATTCGTAGAGCTTCGACACCATCGTCAAGGCTTCGGTCGGGTGAACCCTCCAGTCAGCGGTTCCATGCAGCAGCAAGATGGGGGTCTTCTTATTGAGTTTCTCCGGCCAGCGCACAGCGGAGCGAGCGTCCAGTGCGGCCTCTTTGTTCTTGTCGTAGTCTGGAACCAATTCCGAAAACACGCGTCATTCCATCTCCGGCCGGCGACCAATGTTGTCGAAGGCATCGGCCATTCCCGCGCCGACAACGGCCGCCGCGATCTGGTCGGTCTTGCTCAGGGCGAGGTAGGTCATCATCCCGCCGCGACTCCAGCCGTACATGCCGATGCGCGTTGCATCCGCTTGTGGCAACGACTTGAGCAACGGCAGCAGGTTCAGCACATCGTTGACATCCTGGCCGCCAAACTCTTCTTTTCCTTCGCCGCCCGCATTGCCCCGGTACTGGCTCGCGACGACCACATATCCCCACGATGCGATCAGCGCGAGAGACCCGGCGGCATCACGGTCTTCCAAGGCACCGAACTCTCGATTTCGCCCGCGATTGAAGATGACATACGGGAGGTTCGCGCCTTGCTTTGGTGCCGCAAGATAGCCTTTGAACTTCAACCCGTCACTGAGATAGGTAATGGACTTGATCTGGACTCGCTCGAGAATGGCTCGAATGTCCGGTTCGACGACCTCGATCTTCTTGACATCGTCTTCCTTCACGGCGACAACGACGGCGTCGAGCAGCTTCCCGTCCTGGGCCAGTTGCGCTTCGCTCAAGGTCTGCGGCGCTTGCCCGCCTGGGCGTAATCGCCACTGGGGCGCGGTGGCGAGGGTGACGGAGGGGCGGATGGGCCTTGTGCGGCAGTTGTGGCGAGGATGCACACGGCGAGCAACGGGCCAAACCGGATAGAGGTATTGATGTCGGTTTCTGCAGCACTTGCGCGAAGGTCAATCACGCAGTCATTGAACACCATTTTGCCTCGACGCCAATTACAGTGTTGTCATGAATGGCTTGCGGGGCGTCACGCCCGCGCTCGCGCCGCTTCGGGCCGCGCCGCAGCCTCAGGGGATGCGCATCCCCACCGATTCGTTGGCCTGATCGACGCTCAGTCTCGCAGCGCAAGCCGCACGGGCTGGTGGTCGGACGCGTCGCTGGCGGCATCCATCTCGATCGCCGCAATGCGCCTGGCCACCTGGGGCGTCACCGCGAAGTAGTCGCGGCAATGGCCGCCCATGGGCCATTGCCTGCGGTCGAATAGGCCGGTGCTGGGCGGGTGCGGCTCGTTGCCGCGCGCCACGCGCCACGCGTCGAGCAATGGAGGCGCAAAGAGGCTCTGATAGTCGTCTTGCTCGGGAAGGAAATTCAGATCCCCGCAAAGAACGAGCGCGGCAGGGCGGGGCACCGGATCGTAGGGACTCGCGGCGGCCCTCGGCGGACGCGCCTCGTTTTCTGCGACCTCGGCCTGAAGGGCGCGCAGGTGCCTGACCTGGGCCACGCGGTGCGCCGCCGAGTGGTACTCCAGATGCGTGGTCATGACGCGCAGCGGGCCCGCGGTGGTCCCGACCACGGCCTCGATCGCCATGCGCTGCATGTGCTTGATACCGGCCTCGACGGGCTGCGGCAGCAGGTGGCGAAAAACCTGCAGCACCGGCAGGCGCGAGAGAAGAAGGTTGCCGAACTCCCGTCGTCGGTGCGCGCTTCCCTTTCTGTCCAGTGCGGCGCCGAAGAAAGCTTCGTGCTGCGGGAAAAGCGCCTGCAGCTCGGCGGCCTGGTCGGCGCCGCCGGCAATAGCCGGGTCGTTGCGCGCGACTTCCTGAAAGCACAGCACGTCGCTCTCGCCCATCGCGCGCGCCACGCGCGCGATGCGGGCGAGGTCGACGGTGCCGTCGCAGCCCAGGCCGCACTGGATGTTCCAGGTCAGGATCGCCGTCACGTCGCGTCCTACTTGATGCCGGCCTGCATGAACGACTGCATGAATTGCCGCTGAAACAGCAGGAACGCCACCAGAAGCGGCGCCACCGCCATGATCGTGCCGGCACTGATGACCGCCCAGTCGACGCCCGACTCGGGGGCACCGAAGATCGCCAGGCCCACGGTGAGGGGGCGCGTCTGTACGGAGTTGGTGACCACCAGTGGCCAGAGAAAGTTGTTCCAGTGATAGCTCACGGAAACCAGACCGTAGGCGAGGTAGGTCGGCCGGGCGAGCGGCACGTACACGCGCCACAGCACGCCGAGGATGGAGCAACCCTCGACGCGCGCGGCGTCCTCCAACTCGCGCGGCACGGTCTTGAAGGTCTGGCGCAGGAGGAAGATGCCGAAAGCGCTGGCCATGTACGGCAGGCCGATGCCCGCGATGCTGTCGACCAGGCCGAGGCGGCTCATGATGCGGTAGTTCTCGACGATCAGCACTTCGGGCATCACCATGAGTTGCACCAGCACCAGCGCGAAAGCGAGGTTGCGCCCGGCAAACTCGAAGCGGGCGAAGGCGTACCCGGCGAGCGTGCACAGCACGAACTGCGCCGACAGGATCATCGTCACCAGGATCACGGTGTTCATGAAATGGCGCGGGAACGGCGCGAAGGTCCAGGCCTTGGCGAAGTTGTCCAGCGTGAGCGGCGCGAGCGGCGCGAAGTGCGTGGCGAGCTCGGCCGGGTGAAACGCGGCCCAGAATGCATACGCGAGCGGCGCGAGCCACAGCAGGGCCAGCAGCCAGGCGGCGCCCGTCTCCAGCAGGGGAATCCGTGTCCGAAGGACCATCACCGGTAGTGCACCCGTTTTTCGATCAGCAGGAACTGGAGCACCGCGAAGCCGGCGAGAAGCGCAAGCAGCACGACCGTCAGGGTCGAGGCGTAGGTGGTGTCGACGTAGCTGAACGCGACCTGGTAGATGTAGTACAGGAGCAGGCTCGAGGCGTTGTCCGGACCGCCCTTGGTGAGGATGAAAAGGTGGTCGACCAGCTTGAACGAGTTGATGGTGGCATTCACCAGCACGAAGAGCGTGGTGGGCATCAGCAGCGGAAAGGTCACGCGCCAGAAGAAGTACCAGCGCGAGGCGCCCTCGATCTTTGCCGCCTCCTCCAGCTCGGGCGGCAGCGACTGCAGCGCGGCGAGGTAGAAGATCATGAAGAACCCCGCCTCCTTCCAGACGACCATCACCATCGTGCTGGCGAGCACAGTGTCCGGATCGCCGAGCCAGTTGCGGCTCGGCACGCCGAAGAGGGCGCCGACCTGGTCAAGCAGGCCGATCTGCGGCGTGTAGAAGAAGAGCCAGATGTTCGCCACCGCGATCATCGGCAGCACGGTCGGCGTGAAGTACGCCATGCGCACCAGCGCGCGTGCCGGCAGCCGGTCGTTCACCCACAGCGCCATCACCAGGGCGAGCGCGATCGCAGTGGGGATCGTGCCGAGAGCAAACCGGAAGTTGTTGCCCAGCACCTGCCAGAAGACCGGGTCCCCGGCGAGCGCCGCGTAATTCTCGACGCCGACGAACCGGGACGGACGCACCGCCGTCCCGGTGGAAAAGAAGCTGTCGAAGAGCGTCGCCGCCGCCGGGTAGTGCGTGAACGCGACGAGCAGGATGGCGGCCGGCGTGAGCAGCAGCCAGCCGTAAACGTGCCTCATCGATAGGGCTTGAGCAGTCTTTCCGCTTCCTGTTGTGCGGCTTTCAACGCCTCCGCCGGCGGCTTCTGGCCGGTGAGGGCGGCCTGGATCGCGTCATCCAGCAGCTTCCTGACGCGCCCGGTCTGAAACGTCGAAAGCTCGGGTGTGGCGTACTCGAACTGGTCGCGCGCCACCAGGGCCTGCGGGAAGCCGGCGGCGTACTCCTTCAGCTTCGGCGTCGCGTAGGCGTCGGGCCGCGTGGCGACGTAGCCGGTCGCGATGCTCCAGTCGGCGGCGCGTTCAGGCGCCGTCATCCACTTGACGAACGCGAGCGCCGCCTTGCGTTCCTCGGGCGTGGTCTTCTTGAAGAGGTAGAAGTTGCCGCCGCCCGTGGGTGATCCGCGCTGCTTGGATGCGGGCAGCATGGCGACGCCGAACGGGAACTTCGCGGTGTCCTTCACGGCCGTCAGGTTGCCGGTGGTGTGCCACATCATCGCGGTCTTGCCCTCGGTGAAGGCCTGGCGCAGCGTGCCCCACTCGACCGTGCCCTCGGGCATGACCTTGTACTTCTCGCCGAGATCGCGCCAGTACTGCAGCGCTGCGATCACCTCCGGATGCGCGTAATTGGTGCTGTTGCCCTCCCTGCTCATGAGGTCATGGCCGTTCTGGCGCGCGAAGGCCTGGAACATCCAGTACGCGTAGCCGGTGGAGGGCACCATGACACCCCAGCGCATGACGTTGCCCGAGGCATCCTTCTTCACGAGCTTCGTCGCCATCTGCGTCATCTCGTTCCAGTTGGCGGGCGGCTTTTCCGGGTCGAGCCCGGCTTCCTTGAACGCGTCCTTGTTCCAGTACAGGACGATGGTCGAGCGCTGGAACGGAATGCCGTAGACCTTGCCCTTGTACGTGCCGTTGGCCATCAGGGCCGGATAGAAAGCCTTGAGCCAGGCCTGGTCTTCCGCCGAGGTGGCGATGTCGTCCCATGCCAGGATGGCGTCCTGCTCGAGCAGCTCGTAGATGTCGATGGAGAACAGCACCGACAGCGGTGCCGACTGCCCGGCCTTCAGCGCGGCCAGCGCCTTGATGCGCGCGTCGTCGTAGTTGCCGGCGTAGATCGGATTGACCTTGATGTCCGGGTGCTCCTTTTCGAACTCGCGGGCGTAGCCATCGATCACCTTGGTGAGCGGCCCGCCCACGGCGATGGGGTAATAGAACGTGAGCTCGGTGGCGGCACGCGACGGGGCGACCGCCACGCAAAGTGCGGCCAGCAGGAATGCAAACAGCCCTCTCATGGTCTTCCTCCTCGTCTTGGCACTGTCGGTCAGCGGCCCGTTTCGCCTGGGCGGCAGCGGGTCAACCCGTCCCCGGCCTCGACCTTGGATCCGATCCATTTCACGGTAATGACGCGCCTTGGAGCACAGCTTGTCCAGGATCAACGCGCACACCCCCGACGGCATCGAAAAGGTGAACCGATTCCGGATCCCATCCGAGACGCACGGCCGCCCCGGCCCCCAGGCGAAGCTGACCTGGCGCGCGCAGCAACAGCGATTCCTGCCCGACACGCGCCGTGAGGATCGTGTCTGCGCCGTGGTACTCCGCACTCGTCACTTCGGCGGCCACGCCGTCGGATTCCACCAGGCGGATGTGCTCCGGGCGCAGACCGAGCGTCAAACCCATCCCCCGACGGTGCAGCACCGGGTCCCGCGAGCCGCGAATCACGGCGCCGCCGGGGCCATCATCGAGCGCGACCAGGTTCATGGCGGGCGTGCCGATGAAGCGGGCGGCGAACAGGCTGCCGGGCCGCGCGTAGAGTTCCTCCGGTGCGCCCTCCTGTTCGACGCGCCCCTCGCGCAGCAGGATCACCCGGTCAGCCATGCTCATCGCCTCGACCTGGTCGTGCGTCACGTAGATGACGGTCATACCGAGCCGCTGCTGCAGTGCGCGGATCTCCACCCGCATGCCGTGGCGCAGCTGCGCGTCCAGATTCGATAGCGGCTCGTCCATGAGGCAAATCTTGTTCTCGGCGACGATGGCGCGCGCGAGCGCGACGCGCTGGCGCTGGCCGCCGGAAAGCTGCGAAGGCTTGCGCGCGAGTTGCTCGGAAAGTCCCACCAGCGCGGCGACACGCGCCAGTCGCTCGGCCCGCTCGACGGGCGGTGTGCTGCGCACCTTGAGTCCGAACACGATGTTCTCGGCCACCGACAGATGCGGGAAAAGCGCATAGGACTGGAACACCATCGAAACACGGCGCTTGTCGGGGCTCAGCCGCGTGACGTCGCGCCCGCCGATGAGAATCTTGCCCTCACTCGGCTCTTCCAGTCCCGCGATCAGACGCAGCACGGTCGATTTGCCGCAGCCCGAGGGACCGAGCAGCACCAGGAACTTGCCCGATTCGGCGCGAATGCTCACGCCGTCGACGGCGTGCACGGCGCCGTAGCGCTTGGACACTTTCTCCAGAACGATATCGGACATCGCCGCGCATTATGCAGGCGGTCGCCGCCGCGCTGCATCCACGGCGGATCAACCCTCAAGTCCTCGTGCCGGCGTTCAAGCGCTTGTGGACCGAGATCGGCGCGACCGAGGGCGCAGGTCGCTTTGACGATCGCCGTCGTGGCCAATTTCACCGCGGCGGCGCATGGCCCGCACTGTGCTGCCCGCCAGTGAGCCGGTCCGCAGGTTGCGGCGAGGATGGGCGAGAGCAGGACGACCAGCTGCAACAGCTCGCCGTGCTCGTCAACAAACGCGGCAAGAAAGACGAGGGGCAAGGCAGGCGCGTGGGCAGCGACGACGAGGAAGAGGGCTTCATCGACGAGGGCTTCTTGCCGACGACCGACCGCTATTGTCAGACGTTGTCCAACACCTGCCCTGACACCGCGGTATGCGTCGGTACGTCTCTCCTTGCGGGCAGGTGTTGCACAACCCTTAACACATGCTGAAGAGGTCACCGCTTCGTTTGGACGCGGCGCGCCGTGGCGCATCTCTGCACAGGCGCCGCATCAGACCCCTCTGAACGGAACAGTCGCTGCCGTGGCCACGGTGCGCGATCTCGTGGGCGAACGCGTCGAGGCCAGCGCACCTATGCAGACTCAAAGCACACAACTCACTGGCGTATTGACAACAGCTACACATCCGCATAAGCTTCGTGTAGCCGTTGTGTAGCTGACATGGACTGGGACTATGCGTGATGCCGCCATCAATCTTCGTGCGCGACCCGAGCAGCGGGACATCATCGACCAGGCGGCTCAACTGCTGGGCAAGAACCGCTCGGACTTCATGCTCGAGGCTGCTTGCGACAAGGCGCGGTCCGTGCTGCTTGACCAAGTCTTCTTCCGGCTGGACGCCGCAAAGTTTCGACAGTTCGTGAAGCTTCTTGACGCACCGCCAGCCGCCAATCCCGGGCTCGAGCGACTCATGGCGGTTAGGTCGCCGTGGTCGCGCAAGACGGCGAAAGGCTGAACTTGCTTCTTGGGTCTCCGGAGCCGTTGACGGCTTCGCATCGTTTGGACGAGTTCGAATGCGGCGAGCCCTTACTGGATGAGTGGCTCAAACGCCGGGCGTTGGCCAACCAATCGAGCGGAGCCAGTCGAACCTTCGTTGTATTCGACGATGGCGGTCGCGTACGGGGCTACTACGCCTTGGCCGCTGGCACCGTGTCGCACGAGTCGGCCACCAGCAAGGTTCGACGCAACATGCCAGACCCGGTGCCCGTGATGGTGCTTGGGCGGCTGGCGGTCGATCGCGGCGCCCAGGGACAACAGCTCGGCGCGGCACTGCTTCAGGATGCCGTCAAGCGCGCCGTGGCCGTCTCGAACAACGCCGGGGTGCGGGCGTTGCTGGTTCACGCGTTGCATGAGCGCGCCAGGCAGTTCTACGAGCACTATGGGCTTCAGCCTTCGCCGACGCACCCCTTGACGCTCATGCTCCGCTTGCCTGCAAGTGCGTGAGCGAAAGCGCGGTGGGCGCAGCCCAGCGTTCCCTCATGTGGATCGAAAGACTCGTGTCTGTCAAGGGCGCGAGGCTCGCAATGCCGAAAACGGAACCGTCTGGATCTCGTTCGACCCCGAAGGAACACATGAACAGATCGGTGCAAAGGGCCGCCATGTGCAGTACAGCGGACCAAGGGGCGCGACTGGTGGCGGTCAGTACCCGGCCATGAGCGGGCATTCACCCGCTCGTAACCCGACATTGGGAATGCCCGGTCTCGAGTGCGGTTTCAACCGGTCGATGCGACACAGCAGATTCTGCGAGAGCAGGAGGAGTGCTGCAAGTGAATCGAAGGCCGCGGATTGTCTATACGGATAGCCAGAAGGCGCTGATGTGGGAGCGCTGGCGCCAGGGTGAATCTCTGCACCGGATTGCGGAGCTTTTTGACCGAAAGCACACCTCGGTACGTACCGTCCTTGCTGCCACGGGCGGGATGCGTCCCCCAGTGCGTCGCCGATCCAGTGCAGCGCTGACCTTGAAGGAACGTGAAGGGATCTCCCGCGCTGTGGTTGCGGGTCAGTCGATTCGCTCGATAGCGGCGTGCCCTGGGCGGTCGCCATCGACCATCAGCCGCGAGATCAGGCGCAATGGCGGGCAGGAGTGCTACCGGGCATCCCAGGCTGACCAGGCCGCCTGGGATCGGGCGCACCGCCCCAAGCTCTGCAAGCTAGCGCAGAACCGAGCCTTGGCGCGGATCGTGACGAGCAAGCTTCAGGCGCTGTGGTCGCCGGAGCAGATCGCCGGTTGGTTGAAGCATACTTACCCGTGCCACCGGCAATACCAGGTGTCAGACGAGACCATCGAGCGCAGCCTCTTCATCCAAGCCCGTGGCGCCTTGAAAAAGGAGCTGCGGGAGCATTTGCGCAGGACTCGAGGCATGCGTGGCTCGCCTCACCCCACCCAGAAGACCGACAACCACGGCAGGATCACCGATACGGTGTCCATCAGCGAGCGACCGGCCGAGGCAGAGGATCGGGCGGTTCCCGGCCATTGGGAGGGAGACTTGCTGTTCGGAAGCGGGAACACGCAGATCGCCACGCTCGTCGAACGCCAGTCGCGTTACGTGATGCTGGTGCAGGTTGCCAGCAAGGACACGGAAACGGTGATTAACGCACTGATAAAGGACGCGCGGAAGTTGCCGCAGGAGCTCTACAAATCGTTGACCTGGGATCGGGGCAAGGAGATGGCCGACCACAAGCGCTTCACTCTGGCGACGGATATCCAGGTTTACTTCTGCGATCCTCAGAATCCGTGGCAACGCGGAAGCAACGAAAACACCAATGGCCTGCCAAGGCAGTACTTCCCCAAAGGCACCAATATCCCGGTCTACTCGCAGGCCAAGCTCAACGCCGTAGCACGGCAGCTAAACGAACGCCCGAGAAAGACTCTGGGCTTCGAAACACCCGCCGATATATCTAACCACGCTGTTGCGTTGACCGGTTGAAACCGCAATGCATAGCGGACGTAGCCCGACGTCGTGAGCGAAGTGAAGAAATCTCCGAAGCGGCCGCTCGAAGATCAGTGACGCCAGCGGGCACAAAAAGCTGATCGAACGTCCGCTGGCTCATGGATCGAAGTGGCGCTGGGTTCAGGGTTCAGATTCAATATGCAGACTGAGAGCGCGACATCCTCACGCCACGTCCCTGCTCCCCACTGCGCCGCAAAGACCCGCTAGGCCTCGCTGAGTTCCAACGACAGGTCATTGTCGTTGATCGATTCACTCAAGAGTCGCTGCATGTTGAGGGCAATCGAAGGGGCTGCCGAGGTACTCACGCGGCTGTCGCGGGACATGAGGCGCCAAGGTTGCGGAATGCACCCTCGTTCCGTGCCCCGGGTGCGACGGGTTCGGCGCTGCCTCTCATGTGTTTGACAATTGACAGGAAGCAGTTCAAGGTCGATCGCACAATGCAACGTTTGAGCGGGCAGCGAAACCATCGGCAAGGAAGACGTGATGACCAACTTCGTTTCAAAAGCCAAGGAAGAGATTGCCAAGATCATTCCGCCGACGATATTCTTCCTCGTCACCTTGCACCTTGTTGTGCTGATCCGTTCGCTGTCGCTGAACGGCACGGGTATTCCGGTCGCGTCGTCCGCGACGGTGACAGTGGGCGCGTTGATTCTCGCCAAGGCGGTGTTGATCGCGGACGCGCTTCCGGTCGTCAATCGTTACCCCGACAAACCACTGGCCTACAACGTCGTGTGGAAGACCACGATCTACTTCTTTGTGGCCACGGTCTTCCATTATCTGGAGAGGCTCTACGACTTCTGGAAGGAGGCAGGCGGTCTGGTTGCCGGCAACCAGAAATTGCTCGCGGAGATCGTCTGGCCACATTTTTGGGCGACTCAGCTCTTTCTCCTCTTGATCATCTTCATGTATTGCGCCATGCGCGAACTCATTCGCGTGATCGGACCGGACAATGTGCGGGAGATGTTTTTCGGGCCGCCGCAGAATGTTCGGCCGTCACCATGAACGGTGGCGCTGTGCAGCGATCATCGGCGGCTGCTGTTGGTGCTTTGCCGCCGACCTATGACGTTGAATGTCCGCTTCCACTGTTTTCAATGACCGGTTCGGAGGAGCCCAGCCGGCTGCTTGGGGTCGATTGCGCCACCGTCGATTCGTTTGAGAGCCGCCGATTCGTATTGCCCGAGATGGATATGCGCATGGCACGCCACAAACGGGGAACACGAATCCAGCAAACCGGCCGTCGCCTTTTCCGCTTCGATCACTTTCAACGCTTCTGCCGAGCGCCCGGTCATGATCAATAGCAGGGTTCTGTCCCGGCATTGCAGCGGCGATTGGAAAAAATGATCAACGGGATGCCCACGACCGACCGCTTCCCTCGAACTGAAAAGTGATTTTTGCCGACCGCTCCTGGCCGAAAGCGCAATCGGAGCAATCGCCCCAGAACGGCTGTCTCGGTGAGATTTGGGCTGCAGTGGGGCGGTCATTGATCATGACGGCGGTCTGGCTCGGAGGCAGTTCAGCATCGCACGGCCGCTTACGGTGATCGGCGGCATGACGAATACCGGTGCACAGGGCCGGTGGTCCTTCGGAAGACCGCGGGCCGATTGTGCCCAGTCCGAACAGGCCGGCGTCGTGAACGACAGGTGAGTGGCGCGATAGACGCTTTTGTCAGAACGCCGAAAGTCCGGTCCTTGCTGGCGAGGAACCCGATGTGGGCCAACCGCTGAAGCGGCCGCGGGGCCACCCAGGCCCGCGCGTTCAGAATCGTCCTACTTCCTGTCACTCTCCCATCAGTACAACCGGATGGCCATGTCGAAGTACCAGGTTCGGCGGATTTCGATCACGTCGAACTCGCGGGCCAGTCCGGGCGGGAACGCTTGGTAGGGCGCCTGGCTTTGTACGATGCGCCGTATCGCTTCATCGATTTCCGCCACGCCACTGGAGAGGACGAAGGTCACTGACTCCACGGATCCGTCGCTTCGAATCGCCACCGTCACGAGGGGATCGGTGTGGGGGCGCTTCGCCGCTTCGCGGACCATGTCGAATGTCATGTTCAACTGGATCTTGCGGGCCCACGCTTCCGCGTACAGGATGAGTTCGACGTTGGGGTCGGTGCGCCCCCATAGCCTGCCTCGACGTGCGGTGCTCAACGACAGGGGTAGCGTGGAGGGCGGGCGAGCGGCGGTCGAGGCTGCCTCACGCCGGGCGGCTTCCTCATCCAGCTGTCGCCCTATCGCCCGAAGAACCGCTTCCCGTCTTGCCGCCTCCTTTTGTTCGGCCTCGACCCGCGCGGCGTCTTGCCGTGCCGCCTCTTGCCGTGCCGTTGCCTGCCGCGCCGCCTCGACCCGTGCAGCTTCCTGACGGGTGGTCTCCTGTCGCGCAGCCTCCTGGCGTTCGGCCTCCTGTCGCTCGCTCTCGACGCGCGCCGCTTCCCGGCGGGCAGCCTCCTGCCGCGCAGCCTCCTGGCGTTCGGCCTCCTGTCGCTCGCTCTCGACGCGCGCCGCTTCTCGACGGGCAGCCTCCTGCCGCGCAGCCTCCTGGCGTTCGGCCTCCTGTCGCTCGCTCTCGACGCGCGCCGCTTCCTGGCGGGTAGCTCCTTGCCGCGCAGCCT
>Ga0209048_10001643_pt1 | contig 22742 bp, 16 predicted proteins | sample FrelakmetCRP12CR_FD_187146 | JGI IMG/M metagenome (GOLD analysis project Ga0209048, IMG submission 187146) | Freshwater lake sediment microbial communities from the University of Notre Dame, USA, for methane emissions studies - CRP12 CR (SPAdes)... | ecosystem: Environmental > Aquatic >... | reverse complement strand
GAGCCGCGGCGGGGTTGTAGCCTCGGACGTGGAACTGGAACTGCCGTCCCCAATACGCGATGTTCAACAGCAAGGGCACGTGGAAGTTGCGTATCCCGAACGGCATCGTGAGCCAGCGGCCCAACCGCCCGAGAATTCGCCAGGGTGAGTAGAACCGCTTCGTAATCCACTGCAGACCCGCCATCAGGTCCGCCTGCGTCATCTGCGCCGGTTCGTACACCGCCCACCCGTAGTCGTAGTGCTCCCAGTCGAAGTCCACGATCCGCGGCCGCATCTGCTCGAACAGCGGCGTGCCTGGCAGAGGGGTGAGGATTGACGCCTGAATCGCGTCGATGCCGATCTCGTCCACGAACCGGAGCGTGGACTCGAACACGTCCCGCCCGTCACTGTCGAAGCCGAAGATGAGGCCGGCCTCCACGAACATCCCGTGGCGATGAAAGGCGCGGACGGCGTCCCGGTAGCGCTCGGGCGAGCGGATCCGCTTGTTCTGCGAGCAGAGCGCGGCCTCCGAGAAGCTCTCGAGCCCCACGAAGACGCCGACACAGCCCGCTCGGCGCATCCACCCCAACAGTACGGGGTCGTCGGCAATCTCCACCGAGACCTGCGTCGCCCACTTCTTCCCGAGCGGCGCGATCGCCCTGAACAGCCGGATCGCGTAGTCGCGATCCTGGGTGAGGTTGTCGTCGACGAACAGGAAGAACGTGTCGTCGAAACCCCGGAGGTGCTCGACGATGGCCGCAATGTCGTGCCGGTAACGCCGGCCCCCATAGAAGGCCGTGATCGAACAGAAGGCGCATTGATTGGTGCATCCCATCGTCGCCGTACAGGTCTGTATGGAGACATACCCTGACTTGTCGAGCAGGTGGCGCGGCAGCGCGACCGGAATCGCAACGGCCGGATTGCCGTGGTAGACGGCCTTCAAACAGCCAGCCTCGGCATCGCGCAGCGCCTGGGGCCAAGCCTCGCCCGCGGGCCCCACGACGATCGCGGAGGCGTGCTGACTGGCCTCCTCCACGTTGAACGTAACGTGGAAACCGCCGAGGATCACCGGAATCGATCGCTGCCGGAACCGGCGGGCGAGGTCGTAGGCTCTCGGCGCGGTCGCCGTCATGACGGTAATGGCGACCAGGTCGAACGGCTCATCCCACGGGATGTCGCCGATCTGTTCGTCCACGACTCTGAGTTGGTGCCGCTCTGGTGTCAGGGCGGCCACACTGAGCAGCGAGAGCATCGAGAAGCGGAACGTCTTGCCGTTGAAGCACGCCCGCCGACCGAGACCTCGGTAGCGTCCGGACGCCGGGGCGATGAACAGGATCTTCACGGCTGGCGCCCTCCTTCTGCCTGCTACTGACGCCATCGGGCGCCGAGGTAACACGCAGGGTACGAGAACGTCCCTCGCGACTCGAGAGGCGGGGCTCCGGACTGCTCCTGGCAGGCCGGTCTGCGTCAGCCGGACGGGGCAACGCGCAGTTGGAGCCCAGCTCTGCCGCGTGCACTCTGCCGCGTGCAGACTTGTGGTTGTCGCCGGCTCGGGCTATAGTGTCGTCTTTCCAGCCTCCCGCCCGTTCTTCAACTCATTCCATCGTCAGTAGAACTGCGAGTGGTCCGTGACCGGTTCGACGAGTTCGCCGCTTGCCCTTGTGGTGGACGACGACCCCGCAAGCGCGGCGACCCTGGGGTGGCTGCTGGAACTGTTCGGCTTCGCCGTGGCGATCGCGAACAACGGCGAAGAGGCACTGGCGCGCCTGTCCGAATGCACGCCCGACGTGGTCACCATCAGCATCGGGCCAGCCGCAATGGGGGTTCAGGAGTTGACTCGACTCCTGCGGCAGCACCCGGTCACGCGAACCGTGCCGGTCATCGCCCAGACAGGACTGGTGTCCGGTGAAGACGTGAAGCAGGCCAAGGAAGCGGGCTGTGACGTGGTTGTGCCGAAGCCGTGCCCGCTCGACACGCTGCTCGAGGAGATTCGACGCCTCGCCGCACCCGGTCGGTGAAGATCCCAAAAGGTCAATAGAGACGCGTAGGCGGCCGCCAACGGGTCCCCCAACCGGGGGACTCGGATTCATCCGGCGGGGTGATGACCGATTCCTGTTTCTGATTCACAATCGCGTCGGTCTTCTCAGGGGGGAGGCGTGAGATGAAGAAGAAACTCGCAGTCGGTCTTCTGGTTGCGGCTGGCGTGCTCGTGCTGTTCGTCACGGTTGCGGGGACGGTCTTCTACGTCAAGATCTATCGACCCATCGGAGCGCCGCTTGCCGCCATGTCCGGGGCTAAAGCGCTCGAAGACCGACGACTGCAGAACCGGCGCGAGTTCCAGCCGCCCGTCTCCGGGGAACTGACCGCTGAGCAGGCCGCGAACTTCGTGGCCGTGGAGGAAGGCGTCCAGAAACAACTGGCAGGCAGCGCGGCTGTCCTCGCGCAGAAGCAGGAGGACCTGGAACGGGCGAGCAAGGAAAAGACACTGTCGGTCCCGACGGCAATGCTGGTGTTCGGAGACATCAGGGGCTTCTATCTGCCGGCGAAGGTCGCCCAAATCGACGCGATGAACCGGGCGAACTTCTCGAAGGAGGAGTTCGAGTGGGTTCGCAAACAGCTGTACCGCGCTGCGGGGCTACGCTTGTCCCAGGTGGACGTATCCGAGATACTCGTCGCCGGGCCCAACGCCACCGTGGAGGTGCGCCAGTTCGAGCCGGGCGGCAGCGTTCCCGAACAGAACGAGCGCATCGCGCGACCGATTGCCTCGAAGTTGGAGGCGTGGCGGGCGCTCGGGTTCTTCGGGCTGTAGACACGGTGCCGAGCGACCGGCTAGACGTCTTGAACGACCAAAGTCGATCCGAATGTGTCAAGTTCTGTCGAACGTCGCGTCCGCCGTTCAAGACGTCTAGCCCGCCCCGCGCTTCGCGGGGCCAGCCAACAGCGTTTCTGGTGCTAGCCCTTGAATGGCGCGATGACGAATCCCCTGGCCGCTGTCGCCACGACCTGCTCGTCTACGAGAAGCCTGACGCGCACGACGTATCGGCCGGGCGGCAGCAGGTCCACGACGATGCTCACCTGCAACGCGCGCTGGTCGGGCCGCGAGCCGATGAGCGGCACGGTTGACTCCATCAGCGGAGCGTCGTCCTCACTCCGCCCGATCTCGAGTGCCGCGGTGGCTTTCGCGAGCGCCTGCGCGTCGGCCGACGCCACCGGCAGGTAGACGAACAGCCGGTCGCCCTCGATCACGCACTCCACGGGCGGTTTGAAGTCGGACTTCGCGTCCGTCGGCGGCGCGCTCAAGACGAGGTCGCCAACGTTGAGCGGTCCCGCCGGGCGCAGGCGGGCCTCCACCGCCTGCGCGATCGATCCGGAGCGGCCAGTGCGATCCACGACCGCCAGGTGGAGCGTGTAGTCCCCGGGATCGACGATGCTGGCGGCCACGAACGACAGGGGCCCGCTTGTCCTTCCTGCGGCGGGCAGGAGAGTCACCGCCTCGACACCGCCCACGCCTGCCTTGGCGGTGGCGCCGACCAGCGCCCAACCCAATGTCAGCTGTTCGGCGGCAGTCCTGTCACCGCCGATCTCGGCGGAAACGAGCACGCGCGTCTTTCCGGCCTCGGGCGCCGGACCAGCGTAGGCGGCGACGCGAATCGGCACGTCGATCACCGGGATCGGCGACGCCAGCATCGCCTTGACCGCGTCAACCGGCGTTCGGGCCCCGGCGTTCTCGCGCTTCACCCACACCACCTCGCGCCGCGCGCGCACCGTCACGCTCTTTCGCGCCACTTCGACGTGAATCTCATGCGCCTTGCCGTCGCGGTCGCTGGCAGTGGGCTCGACGCCGAGCAGGTAGGAACCGGAGAGCTCCGCTGCCAGCCGGTCGAAAGCGGTATCGGCCTGGCCCCTGATGTCGAAGACCGTGCCGCTCGTGCGTCCGGCAAGCGAATCGAGCGCGGTGAGGCCGAGCGCGGCATCGGACGTGCGGGTGGGCGACGTCAGGCGCTCCGATGGGGCAATGTCGTCCGCCGGGTTGAAGTGCAGCGCGTAGATGCTGCAGCGGGCGGCGGCAGCCTCCCTGGCCAGGCTGTCCACCTCGCGGTCGATCGGGTTCGTGATGATCCCCGACGACAGCAGGATCACGGTCTTCGGCGCGTCCATGGGCTGCAGGTACGCGAGCACGTTGGCCATGCCCACGCGGAACCGGCCGACGCGCTCGCGAATTTCGCCGAGCATGCGGACGGCCTCGCCCTCGACGACCCTGAGGCACTCGGTGTAGAGGTCAGTATCCTTCGCCGCGCTGTAACACTCGCGGTCGATGGCCTCCTTCCATTCGACGCTCGTCTTGTCACGCTGGTAGGCGAGCGCCTCTTCCCAGCCCACCTGGCGGTGGGTGACCGTCACGTGGGGCGCGGCCTGACCGGTGACCCGGGTCAGGGCCTCGACAAGGCGTCCGTGGTCGCGCGTGAAGGGCACGGCCACTCCGGGGACGGGCAGCACGGCGAGCCCCAGGAGGTCGTCGGGACCGAGCGTCGCGAGCAGCCGCTTCAGCCCTTCGATCGCGATGCGCGTGCCGCCGAAGTCCATCCCGTCACCATCGACCACGATCATCACCAGTCGCCCGGGTGGCTCCTGGTTCGTCACGATCGTCCGGGCGGGCGCGGGGAGCATGGCCGGAGCGGGCGCCGCGACCGCCCCGGGCGCGGGGACGCCGGCCGGGGGTGACGGGACGATGGCGTGCTGGACGTACTGAGCTGAGACGATGCGCCGCGCCTGGCCGTCGATGGTCACCGTGAAGTCGCCCGCCTCGAGGCCGGTCACCGGATTGCCCTTGTTGTCGAGGACGACCACATCGACGGGAACGAGGTCGATCCCGGTGCGGAAGGTGGGTTGCGCCAGGGGCGCGGGCTTCTGCTGGGCGCCGGGCGCGGCCGTGAGGGACGCGAGCAGCAGGACCAGAAAGACGACGCGGTTCATCGAACCTCCGTTATCCAACAACCCTGCGCGGCCGACCGGGCCCTCTATTGCACGTCGAACCGCACCACGCGTGCCGGCGTCGAGACGGTGCCGCGCGTCGCCTGGAGCGTCAACAGGTGCGGGCCGGGCGCGAGCCGCGCGACCGGAACGTCGAGAATCGAGTCGGCCGCGCGGGCGGACTGAAAGCGATCGGCCGCGATCTCGTCAGATGCCTCGATCACCGTGCGCCCGCGACCGTCAATCACCCGAACGACCAGCGTCACGGGCGCCACCGTCCCGGTCCCTCCCTGGTAGACCCGCACGAACGCGGTCACCTGGTCGATGCGTCTGAAGGTCCGCTCGGTGGTGGGCACGATTGGCAGCACCGAGGCGAGCCGTTCCTTGGGCCCGGCGGTGAGGCCCGGACTCAGGTTCAGCGCGATGCCCGACAGCGACAGGGGAGCGGCCGCGAAATCCGGCACGTCCACGTCGCAGTAGACGCTGCCCGCCTTGCCTCTGATGTCCTCGTCGGGGGCAATGAGCGCGACCGCCGGTACCCGTGGGTCTGGCGCGGGCATCGCCCCCAGCGAACCGGTCGCCGCAACCCGGAGCTGGTACGAGCCCGGCGGCAGGTCGAGGCGGGTGAGCACCTCGTACGCGACGTCACCTCCCGAGCCGGGCGACAGGCGGGCCTGCACCCGCTCGCGGCGCGAAGCCCGGCGAACGCCGTCCGGGCTGAAGGCGGCGACCCTCAGGTCCACCTGTTCGAGGACGCTCGTTCCGCGCGATGGCGCCCGCTGCCGGACCTCCAGCACGATCGCGACGGCGGCCTCGCGACGGCCACGATTGGCAAACGGAGCGACGGCGATCTGCATCGGGAGGTCAGAGGTGGGAACCAGCCCGGACAGCGCCTGATCCGCTCCGGACGTGCCGGCCGGCGGCGCCGCGGACGTCTCTGGCCTCCTTGCGGCAGGCGGCTCGACGTATCCTGGCCGCGTCCGCGCCGTGACGTCCGGCCGGTTCACGCGCACCTCGAGCTTCCGGAACTTCCCTTGCTTGCGCCCGTTCGTCGGCACGTAGCCGAGCAGGTAGTACGAGGCGTTCTCGCGGTAGACCTGGGTGAGGCCAGACTCGAAGTCGTTCGTGTCGACGACCGCGAATCCTCCGGTATTCTCCGACACGGACCGGAGGAAGCTGTCGTTGAACTCCCCGGGACGGAGCTTCAACGCCGGCACGTCCAGGGATTCGCGTGGGGCTCGAGTCACGGTGGGCGCAGCCAGTGTCTCACGGAGCGAGGGCGCCCCGCCGGGCGCGCGCAGCCCGCCTGGCGTCATGGCGTAGATGCTCACCTGGGCGCGCTGCGCTGCTTCGATCGCCCTGAACGTCTCGAAGACGAGCGTGGCGATGTCGCCGCTGGCGCCGACGGTACCCGACGCAGGGGCGTCGAGGCCGAGCCCCTGCATGTCCAGCGGGACGCCCACGCTGATGAAGACGAGCGCCTTTCGACGCCGCGGGATCTCCGCGAGCGCGTCGGCCAGCGATCGGAGCGTGCCAATCGCAGACTCGTACAAGTGCATGGCGGTTATGTCGAAGGCGTCGAACGGGGCCGCCATGTCCGAACTGCCGTTGAAACGCTCGACCGCGGAGAGGAGCCGCGTGTGGTCGGTGGTGAAGTGCTGCCCGTTCTTCTTGGTGAGCGCGTAGACGACCGCGGCGCTGTCCCCGGGAGCCAGCCGATCGATCGCGGCTCGCCCCATCCGCTGGACCCACAACACCTCCGCTGCCGCGATGGGTGTCGCATCGTCGAGCACGATCACGGTGATGGGACGGTCGATCAGGGCGTCGTTCCGCACGACGTCGGGCGCCACCTCCCGCAGCCACGGCGCGCCGGGGTTCGATTCCTCCCGGACGACGTCGGGCCGGTCGATCGCCTGGAAGGCGGAGATGGTCTGAGGCCGGCCGTCTTCGAGGACCGTGAAGTCGGCGGCGGTCAGCCCGCGAACCGGGTTGCGGTCGCGATCGAGTGCCGAGACGTCGAGCACGACCATGTCAACGCCGGCGCGGAACGCCGGCACCGACTGGGGAGAGGCCGCCTGCCGCGCGTGGACGATGACCGCGAGCAGGGCGGCCAGCGCGGGCACGGCACAGGCCGCCATGACCTGGCGCCGGCGAAGGCCGCTGGTGCCTGCGGGTCTCCTCATGCAGAGCTGTTCACGTCGCACGGCTGATCGCCGTCCACCTCCCGTCACTTCCTCGCCGTGCTGATCTTGAACGGGAGGTACCCCGGGCAGAAGCTCATGGCGCTCGTCACGAGGAACACGACGGCGACGAGCCCGAGAACGACCGCCACGGTGCCGGAGATCGTCCCCGTGACGTAGAGGACGCCGACGACGATTGCCAGAAGTGTGCGGATGACCCGGTCCGCGAGTCCCATGTTCTTGACCATCGGATCTCCCTCCTTTGCTCCCCGTGCCTCACTGCGCCCGGCGATCGACGAGATAGGACCTTGTGATCTTGTTCACGGACGTCGTGCCCGCCTGGCGCATCACCATCTGAAGCTCCCGCCGGAGGATCGAGAGGACTGCCTCGACACCCTCCTGCCCGAACGCCGCCAGGCCCCATATGTACGGGCGTCCGACGCCGACCGCGGTGGCGCCGAGCGCCAGCGCCTTGAAAACGTCCGTGCCGCGGCGGAAGCCGCTGTCCACGATGACCGGGGCGCGCCCGGCCGCCCCGGCCACCACCTCGGGGATGCACTCGACGGCCGACCGCAGGCTGTTCTCGGCGCGGCCGCCGTGGTTCGAGACGAAGATCACATCCACGCCGTGCTGGACCGCGATCTCGGCGTCCTCGCGGGCGACGATGCCCTTGACGACCAGCTTCATCGGTGTCGCGTCCTTCAACCGCTTGACGAATTCCCAGGTGGCCGGCCCGACCTCGGGAGCCGCCGGCGCGGGCTTCAGGTCCGCGATCATCGGCTTGCGGCGGTCGTCGTCGAGGCCGCGCGGGTGGCACGAGGCGCACGGCTGCGTGTCGCCCCGTTGGGCCCGCGTTGAGGTCAGGCGGTTGCTGCCGCCCAGCAGGTCCACCGTGAAAACCAGCGCCGGGCAGCCTGCCGCCTCGGCGCGCTTGATCATCTGGCGCGTCTGGTTCCAGTCGTTGCGGCGGTAGAGTTGAAACCAGGCCGGCTCGCCGCGCGCCGCGTTCACGTCCTCGATGGACGAGGTGGACGGTGTGGCAAGCATCAACAGGTGTTTCCCCGTCTTCGCCGCGCGTGCCACGGCAATCTCGCCGTCGGGATGGAACGCCTTGTGGCTGCCGACCGGGCACAGGAAGATCGGGGTGGCCCACGTCGCGCCCAGCATCGGCACCGTGGTGTCGATCGTGGCGATGTCGATGAGCCGCCTCACCCGCAGCTCGTAGCGCGTGAATCCCTCGCGGTTCGCCCGAATCGTCCCGTCGTCGTCGGTGCCGGTTTCGAGGTACCCGAAGTGGGCCGGTGACAAGTTTCTGCGTGCGACCGCCTCGAAGTCGAAGACGTCGAGACCGTCTTTCGCGGCGGAGATCGGGCCGGGTTGCCCGGCGGCAGCGGCCAGCCATCCGCGCGGCAGGTCGAAGCCTGTGAGGAGCGGGCTGGCGGCGAGGAGGCGGAGGAGCGCGCGGCGACCCTCCAGCGGCGACAGGCCGGTAGGCATGATGACGCTCCTTGCGGGGTTGATTATACAGCTAGGTCAGGCAGAGCTTCACCGGCCCCTGGCGGGGCGACCGCGAAGTTACGATTCCGCAATTCGCAGAACGTCCTGTTTGGAAAACCGCTCCGACCCCTGATCGCGCTATACTCGCAACAATCTCCGACGGCCAACCCACTCCTTCCGCCACCGACAGAGGGAGGACTCGATGACGAACGATCAGATCGCGGCGTTCATCGATCGCCATACCGACGCGTGGACGCGCCGCGACTCGAACGTTCTCTGCCTGGACCATGCAGAGCACGGCGTCGTCGTCAGCCCGATGTTCGCCCGCGTCCAGGGCCGGAATCAGATCTGCGAGTCCTACTCCGCGCTGTTCGGGGTGTTTCCCGACTGGCAGATCCGGTTCGACCTGCCCATCGTGGACGGGAACCGCGTGGCGATGTACTTCTCGGCCACCGGGACCCAGCAGAGCGAATTCATGGGCCTCGCGGCGACCGGCCGGCGGTGCGCTTTCGAAGGGGTTTCCCTGTTCCAGTTGAGTCCCGACGTTCTCATTGCGGAGGAACGGCGGTTCTACGACTTCACCGGGATGCTCACACAGCTCGGCGTGCTGCGCGTCCGTCCGGCAAAGTAGGTCGACCGTCGTCGGTCCCGCGGCAGGACGACCCTTACGCCCCCGTCGCGCCCCAGATATCCCCAACCGTGAAGCCTTCGGGGAACGGATCCTCGGCGTCCACGACATATTGCGCCAGGCCGGTGATCCACGCCCGGCCGCTGATGGTCGGGACCACGGCCTTGTACGGTCCGACGGTGGTCTCCTCGACCAGGCGCCCGGTGAAGATGGTGCCCAGGATTCCCTCGTGATTGAAGTCCTGGTTCAGCGGCAGCCGCCCTTTCGCGTGGAGGGCGGCCATCCTGGCACACGTGCCGGTGCCGCACGGTGAACGGTCGATCGCGCCGGTCCAGGTCGCCGGGCGCTGCCAATCGAGCTTCCCGGTCGAGACGACGACCGCGTTCTTCCGATCGGCGCCAGCGGCGACAGGCGGTCCCGAGAGCTGGGCGATCGTAACCCCGACGATCTCGGCGTTCTCCGGGTGAACGACGGGGAGCTGTTCCTGCGTCGCGGCCTTGATCATCTCGCCGATGCGCACGATCTCGCGGCCTTCGTCCGGCGTGAGCCGGAGGCCGAACTGCGCCGCGTCCGCAATCACGTAGAACATGCCGCCCCATGCGACGTCTACGGCCACGGCGCCCAGGTGGGGCACCTCGATCGTCCTGTCCAGGTGAACCGCGAAGGCCGGCACGTTGCGGAACGTCACCTTCGTGACCTTTCCGTTCGAGCACTCGGCGCGCACGCCGACCAGGCCGGCGGGCGCCTCGAGCACCAGGTCGGTGACGGGCTCGCGCATCGGCACCATCCCGGTTTCGAGCAGGGCGGTGGCCACGCAGATGGTGTTCGTGCCCGACATGGGCGGGTACTCCACCTGCTCCATGATGACGAAGCCGGCGTCGGCCTCGGGCCGCGTGGGCGGGAGGATCAGGTTGCAGTTGGCGGCGGGGAAGCCGCGCGGCTCGCGCAACATCCGCTTGCGGAGGCCGTCGTGGTGCTGCTCGAGATGCTTCATCTTCTCGAACATCGTCCGGCCCGGCACATCGCGCACGCCTCCGACAATCACGCGCCCCGGCTCGCCGCACGCGTGGAGATCGACGGCGAAGATCATGTTCGACAATCGCATCGGGTCGCTCGCACTGGTTTCAAACCGGGAACGCCGAACCGAGATCGCAGAGTGTGGACGTGTCCTGCGTTCTCCGTTCGTTACGGAAGTTCTTTGATCTTGATCGTACGGAACGACACACGGTTGCCGTGGTCCTGCAGGAGGAGGTGCCCCTTGGGGGCCTCGCCGAACGCCGGCCACACCGTGTACTTGCTGTGATCGACGAGCGCCCGCCACATCTGCGTGCCGCGCTCGTACTCCACCGTCTTGAGCCCGTTCAGCCAGTGCTCCACGTGCTGCCCCGACACGACGATCCGCGCGCGGTTCCACTGGCCGACGCCGTTGAACCTGACGTTCCGGGGCGGGATCAGATCGTAGAGCCCGGCCTGCTTCCGGTTGCCGTTCACACCCAGCTTCGCGTCCGGGTGCACCTCATCGTCGAGGATCTGGAACTCGCAGCCGATCGACGAGCCTTCGCCCTTGTTGAGCTCGGTGTCCACGAAGTACTTGATCCCGCTGTTCGCGCCCTTCGTGATGTTGAATTCGACGATGAGCTCGAAGTTCTTGTACTCGGCAATTGTCACGATGTCGCCGCCGGCCGCCGACTCGCGTCCCTCGGCGTCGAGCACCGAAAGCACGCCGTCCTTGATCTCCCACCCGGTGGACGGGAAGCGGTCCAGCTTCGCGCCCCGCCACCCGGCGGTCGTCCTGCCGTCCCAGAGCAGCTTCCAGCCGTCGCGCTTCTCGCGCTCGGTGAGCGTGTTCGGAGCGTCGTTGACCTGCGGCGTGTCTCCCCGGTCCGGCGTCGGTTGCCGTCCCGGGTTGTCGGCGAGCGCACCGAGGTTCTGGAACCGAATCGTCGTGCTGTTGAGGATCGGGCGCCAGCTGTCCCGTGCGCCGAGCGGCGCGATGAGAACGACGAGCGTGAAGGCGACCGTCCAGACGCGTTTCATGCGGTGCTCCTCCCGGCCCTGGGCCGGATTCCAGCCGGATTATTGATCATCTGCCGGCGCCTCTCACCATCTTCCCGGCATTTGCCTCGAACGGCAGCCGATTGTAGACTCTCGGGAGGACTGCCTTCGATTTGAAGCACGCACCGCCGACAGCCGGAGTGACCTGATGGCGGAGAGACGCGGACGTTCGCTCGGACGGGTCTCCATACGGTATGGCTGGGCCGTGGCGGCCATCGTCGCGGCGTTCCTTCTGCGCCAGCTGCTCGCCGCCCTCCTCGGTCCGGGCGTTCCCGCCTACGTCACGTTCTATCCGGTTGTGATGCTCGTCGCGCTCTCGAGCGGCTTCGCGGCAGGTGCCGTGGCCACCCTCGTCGGGGCCGTGTTGTCGGTCTACTGGACGCTGGCTCCTGGCCATACATTCTCGATCGTCGATCCGGGTGAGGCGGTCGGCCTCGCGATGTTCGTCTTCGTCGGGCTGTTTCTGGCGGCCGGTTCCGAGTGGCACCGCCGCGCGAGGGCACGGGCCAGCGAGTTCGAACGCCAGCTCGTCATTCACAGGGGCCAGGAAGCTCTTCGCGACGTCGAATCGCGAATCCGGGATGAAGCCCGGGCTCAGCTGGAACGCGAGAAGACGGTGTTCCAGGCCGTCGTCAACGGGACCCGGATCAGCCACCTCGTCTACCTCGACCGCGATTTCAACTTCGTGCGGGTGAACGAGGCCTACGCCGCGTCCTGCCGCTACTCCCCCGACGCGATGATCGGGAAGAACTACTTCGAGCTGTACCCGGACGCAGAGAACCAGGCGATCTTCACCCGTGTCCGCGACACCGGGGTGAGCGCCGAGTTCCACGACAGGCCGTTCGTGTTTCCGGACCAGCCCGAGCGCGGTGTGACCTACTGGGACTGGACGCTGCTGCCCGTCAAGAACGAGAGCGGGGCTGTCGATGGCCTCGTGTTCGCACTCGTCGAGACGACGGAACACAGGCTGTCGGAACGGTCGCTGCTCGACGCCGACCGCCGTAAGAACGAGTTCCTGGCCACGTTGTCCCACGAGCTGCGGAACCCGCTCGCGCCGATCAAGTATGCCCTGGACCTGCTCGAGCACGAATCCGATCCGGAGGTGAAGACGCGGGCGGTGGGCGTGATCGGCCGACAGTTGCGGCACCTGGTGCGGCTGGTGGACGACCTGCTCGACGTGACCCGCATTACCAACAACAAGCTGCAGTTGCGGAAGCAGCATGTGCTGCTGTCGGACATCGTGCGGCAGGGCCTCGAGGCCGCGCTGCCGAACATCGAGCGCGGCGATCACGAGCTGGTAGTCGGGCCCTTCCCCGAAGACGTCTGGATGGAAGGGGATCCCGACCGCCTCGTACAGGCGCTGACCAACCTCCTGAACAACGCCGCGAAGTTCACGCCGCCCAAAGGGCGCATTGTCCTGCGGGCCGGCGCGACCGACACGGAGGTGACGGTAACGGTCGCCGACACCGGGCTCGGCCTGAGCGCCGAGGATCGCGCGCGGGTGTTCGACATGTTCACCCAGGTCCACGACGGCGTGCAGGGCGGGCTCGGCATCGGCCTGGCGCTGGTTCGCAGCACGGTCGAGCTGCACGGCGGCAGCGTGGAGGTGCACAGTGACGGTGCCGGCCAGGGCAGCGAGTTCACCGTGCGGCTGCCGCGCGCGGAAGCGCCCGAGCCGATGCCGATCGCGGAGTCAAGGGCCGACGTGTCAGGGTGTCGCAAGGTGCTCGTGGTCGATGACAATGCCGACGCCGCCAACATGATGCGAACGCTGCTCGAATTGCACGGCCACGAGGTCCAGGTGGCATACGACGGGTATTCGGCCCTCGCCCTCGCGGTCGATCTCAGGCCGGACATCGGCTTGTTCGATATCGGCTTGCCGACGATGGACGGGTACGAACTGGCGCGTCGCATCAGGGAGGACCCGCGGACTCGGTCGATGTTCCTCATCGCCGTGACCGGGTGGGGGCAGGAAGACGACCGACGGCGATCGCGCGGGTGTGGATTCGACGCGCACCTCACGAAGCCTGCCGATCATGACATGATCTGGCAGTTGGTGTCGAAGGGGGCCAGGGGCTAGAGCATCTCCAGCGCCACGGCCGTCATCAGCCGCACGCCAAGCGGCAGCACTGTCTCGTCGATGTCGAATCGGGCGTTGTGGTGAGGGTGGGGCCGGTTGTCTCCCATCCCCAGCATGGCGAACGCCCCCGGGACGTGCTGCAGGTAGTAGGCGAAATCCTCCGCGCCCATGACCGGCGCGATGGTCCTGACGCGCTCGGCACCCAGTTCGCGGGCGGCGACGCGGGCCACCAGGTCGACCGACGCCGCGTCATTCACGACCGGCGGGTAGCCATCGGTGTACGTGAACTCGGCGGTCGCGCCGAACAGGCGGCACGTCGCCACGCAGACCTCGCCAAGACGCTGTTTCACCGCGCGCTGCACCCCCGCGTCCAGCGTTCGGACGGTGCCGGTCATCGTCACCGAGTCCGGGATGATGTTGAAGGCCCGCCCCCCTTGAATCGTCGTGAACGACACGACCGCCGGTTCCAGGGGGTCCACGAAGCGGCTGACGATGGTCTGGGCGGCGACGACAATGTGCGAGGCGACCACGAGGGGGTCGATCGTGGCGTGCGGCTGCGACGCGTGGCCGCCCCGCCCGTGGACGACGACTTCGAATTCGTCGGCCTGTGCCATCGACGCGCCAGCGCGCAAGCCGACGATGCCCGTCGGGAGCGGCTGCCACAGGTGCAGGCCGAAGATGCTGTCCACGCCGTCGAGGGCGCCCTCTGCGATCATGAGCGGCGCGCCGCCGAGACCCTCCTCGGCGGGCTGGAACAGGAACACGACGGTGCCCGGCAGCGTCTCACGCCGGGAGGCAAGCACCCGGGCCGTGCCCATCAGGATCGACATGTGGCCATCGTGGCCGCACGCGTGCATGACACCGGGATTCTGCGACCGGTAATCGTGGTCGGCAATCTCCGCCACCGGCAGCGCGTCCATGTCCGCGCGAAGGGCGACGGTCCGGCCCGGCCGCCCGCCCCGGAGGACGCCGCGCAGGCCCGTCCGGCCGCACGACCGGACGTCGATGCCCGTCGCCTCGAGAAACGCGCGCACCACCCCCGACGTCCGACGCTCGTCGAACCCGAGTTCAGGGTGCCTGTGGAAGTCGCGCCGCCATTCCACGAGCGTTCCGGCCATCGATTCGATTTCAGCGGTGAGGTCAACCATGGTGCCGTCCTCCCGGGACGGTGGGTTCAATGCTGCGTTTCGGGCACGCGCGCGCCGGCGCGCAAGCCCGGGTTCAGGATCGCCATCGAACCGATGGCGATCAACGCGTTGACGGCGAGCGCGACGAACCCTGCGTTCAAGCCCAGGAACGGGTCGTGGCCGCTCCAGATCAGCGAGATCACGACGACCTCCCCGGCCACGAGCCCCAGGATGACCGGGCGGGCGGTGACGCGGCGGACGAACACGCCGAGCGCGATGCCGGGAAAGAACTGAGCGATGCCGTCGTAGCCGAAGATCAGCAGCTTGACCAGTTCGTTCGGCGACCAGAGCGCGAGCACGAGGGCGATCGCGGCGACGATCAGCATGAAGCTGCGAGCGGCGCGCATCAGGTGCTCTTCGCCGACGGCGCCGCGTTTCAGCGGCCGGTAGATGTTCTTCGCGACCAGCGTCGATGCCACGAGCAGCAGCATCGACGCGGGCACCATCGCCGTGACGGCGCCGGCGCCCCCCACGAAGCCGGCGAACCAGCCCGGGTAACTGCGCGTCACGAGCGCCAGGAGCGCGGTGTCGGGGTTCTTCAGGCCGGGCATGACGAGGAGCGCGGTGAATCCGACGAAGAAGACGAGCAGGATCGGCAGCTGGTAGAGCGGCATGATCACGGCATTGCGCCGGAGCGTGCGATCGTCCTTCGCCGAGAAGGCGGACGCGAACGTGTGCGGCCAGCAGTAGAACCCCATGCCGGTCAGCAGGATCGTGCTGACCACCCAGCCGACGCCCATCGTCGTCGTGCTGCCCGGAAGGGTGAGGTGCGCCGGATGGCGCCGAACCAGCTCCGCGAGCATCTGGCCCACGCCGCCGAAGTACATCGACGGCAGGCCGATCCCGATCACCGCCACCGCGACGATCATCGCGACGTCTTTGATGATCGCCACCCAGGCGATGCCCTTCAGGCCGCTCGTGTAGACGAACATGCAGGTGAGCGCGAACGCCACGACGATCGCCAGGTGCGAAGTGACGGCACCCGCGCTGGCGATTTCGACGATCATGCCGAGGCTCGCCAGCTGCAGCTGCAGGTAGGGCACGATCGACACGACCCCGACGATCGCCACCAGGCTTCCGAGCGCGGGGCTGTTGTACCGCGCCAGGAAGAAATCCGGTTGAGTGTGGAGGCCGAGGCGTTTCGCCATGCGCCACACGGGCGGGAGCAGGAAGAACGAGATGATGTAGCCGACGGTGCCGTAGGCGAGGATGTAGAACGCCGGTGCGCCGCGCGAATAGGCCCAGCCGCTCGCGCCCAGGAAGGTGAAGCTGGTGTAGATCTCGCCGGCCGTCAGCAGCCAGACGAGGATCACGCCGAACCGGCGGCCGCCGACGCTCCACCGTTCGAGGCTCATCTCGCCCCGCCCGCGGCCGATCACGCCGACCGCCGCCGAGACGAAGATGAACGCCAGGATCACGAGGAGGGGAGTCGTCACCGTCGCTCTCCGTCCGCGGAGCGGTCGGCGGCAGCAGGCAGCAGCAGGTAGGCGACGACCAGGAAGGCCGGCGTGACGCACACCCAGCCCAGGATCCAGAACAGCAGGAACGGCAGGCCGAACACGACGGGCTCCAGCCGGTTGACGAACGGGAGGCCTGCCACGAGCGCCAGCGCCGGTGTGAGGGCGGAGAGGAGTGCCAGTCTCGATCGCATCGTGCGTCCTGACGGCACGATGTTTCACCGTGAGGAGCCCGCGCGTCAAGGGCCGTGTGGCGGTCTCGGGCTGGCTCTCACCGCCCCCGCAGGGATAAGATGCCGCACACCATGAGAAACTGGAGACGACGAACGTGGCTCGCGGTGTGCCTCGTGCTGGCATCAGGCGCCGTGTGCGGCGCAGAGCCGGGGCAGGCGACGGTGCGGGAATACAAGAAGGTGTTCCGCACCTATCCGTTTTCCGATCCCAACCCGATCCCGCAGGTCGGCCGGATCTATCCGTATTTCCGGTTCGAGGGGTACACCGACCGGCCGGTGGACAGGGAATGGACGGTCGTCGAGTTGGAGAACGATTATCTCCGCGTGATGGTCCTGCCGGAGATCGGCGGCAAGATCTGGTCGGCCGTGGAAAAGTCCACCGGGCGCTCGTTCATCTACGACAACCACGTCGTGAAGTTCCGCGACATCGCCATGCGCGGGCCGTGGACGAGCGGAGGCATCGAGCCGAACTACGGCATCATCGGCCACACGCCGAACTGTGCGACGCCGGTGGACTACGCGACGAGCACCGGCTCGTTCGGCGCGAGGGTCGTCATCGGCGTCCTGGACCTGTTGACGCGAACCCCGTGGCGGCTGGAGATTACGCTGCCGCCGGACACGGCGTACTTCGCGACGCGCTCGCTCTGGCACAACGCGACGCCGATCGAGCAGCCGTACTACACCTGGATGAACGCCGGCATCAAGGCCGCCGGCAACCTCGAGCTGATCTACCCCGGCACCCATTACCTCGGGCACGGCGGCGAGATCTTCCCCTGGCCGATCAACCCGGACAACGGCAGGAACCTGGCGTTCTACGAGCAGAACGACTTCGGGCCCTACAAGTCCTACCACGTCTTCGGACGCTACTCCGACTTCTTCGGCGCCTACTGGCACGACGACGATTTCGGCATGGGGCGCTACTCGACGAGGGACGACAAGCTCGGAAAGAAGGCGTGGATCTGGGGCCTGTCGCGCCAGGGGATGATCTGGGAGAAGCTGCTGACCGACACGGACGGCCAGTACGTCGAGGTCCAGTCGGGCCGGCTTTTCAACCAGGCAGCCGAGCAGAGCACGCTGACGCCGTTCAAGCACAGGGGATTCGAGCCGTACTCGACCGACACGTGGACCGAGTACTGGTTCCCGGTGAAGGGCACGCGCGGCTACGTGAAGGCCAACGAGCGCGGCGCGCTCAACGTCGTGCTGCCCGGAACGGTGCGGCCGGGCGAGGGCAAGGACGCGCCCGCGGTGACGGCGCAGGCCCTGGAGATCAGCTTCTCGCCGCTCCAGGCCGTGGCGAACGACACGATCGAGGTGCTCGACGGAGAGCGCGTCGTGTACAGCGCGCGGCTGGCGCTGCGGCCCATGGAGACGTGGACACAGTCGATTGACGTCCGGGTGCCGGCCGACCGCCTCCGCGTGCGGATCGGGAATTGGATGGACTATCGGCCTGTCGCGGGTGACGAACTGTCGCGCCCGGTCGAATCGCCGGGAGACTTCGACTGGAACTCGGTCCAGGGACTCCACCTGAAAGGGAAGGAGTGGATGCGGCAGCGGGACTACGTCCAGGCGGAGGCCGCGCTCGAGTCGTGCCTGCGCAAGGACGCCAACTACCTGCCCGCCCTGTCCGACCTGGCGATCGTCCGCTACCGGGCGATGGACTACGAGGGCGCGTGGACACTCGCCCGCCGCGGCCTCGCCATCGACACCTACGACCCGGCGTCGAACTACTACTACGGGCTGGCGTCGGTCCGCCTCGGGCGGATGGTGGACGCGCTGGACGGCTTCGAAGTGGCGGCGTCCTCGCCCGCGTTCAGGTCGGCGGCTTCGGTCCAGTTGGCGAGAATCTACCTGCGGCGAGGAGACCTGCCGAAGGCGTACGAGTACGTGAGCCGCAGCCGGCTGATGAACGACGACAATGTGGAGGCGTTTCAACTTGGGACCGTCCTCGCGCGGCTCCGGGAGAATATGACCCCGGAAGTGGCCGATTTCGCCGCATATCCCGATCCGCTCAGCCACTTCTCGCGCTTCGAGCGGTACTTGATTCTGAAGGACGAGAGGAGCCGGGCGGCGTTCGTGGAAAGCATCAGGAACGAGATGCCGCACGAGACGTTCCTGGAACTGGCCGCGTGGTATCACGACCTGGGACGATTGCAGGAGGCGCGGCAGGTGCTGGAGCTGGCCCCGCCGAACGACGAGGTCCTGTACTGGCTCGCCTTCGTGCAGGACGCGCTCGGCGACCTCGCGTCCGCCGAGACGCTTCGCAAGGCCGACGCGGCATCGCCAAGGCTGGTGTTCCCATTCCGGTCCGAAAGCGCCGTCGTATTCGACTGGGCGATGCGCCGGTCGGACAACTGGCGTCCAAAGTACTACCTCGCGCTGATTCTCTGGAGCCGCAATGAAACGGCACGGGCCCGCGACCTGCTTGCGTCGTGCGGGACTGCGCCGGATTTCGCCCCGTTCTACGCCGCCCGAGCGAAGGCGCTCGAGCCTGTGTCGCGGGACGCGTCGCTGGCCGACCTCGAGCGCGCGGCGTCGCTCGAGCCGGGCGAGTGGCGTTTCGGCAAGCTGCTGACCGAGCGATTCATCGAGGACAAGGCGCTCGGCCAGGCTCTCGACACGGCGGCGCGGTACTTCAAGGCCTCGCCCGACAACTACATCCTCGGCATGCTGCACGCCAAGGCGCTCCTGCTCAATCGGCAGTTCGCGGCGGCCAGCGAGGCGCTCGGACGGCTGAACGTCCTGCCGTACGAGGGCGCCACCGAGGCGCGGGCCCTGTATCGCGAAGCCGAGCTCATGGTGGCGGTGGCCGAGCTGAAGGCGGGGCACTCCGACGTCGCGCTCCGGCGCGTCACGGCCGCGCGCGACTGGCCGGAACACCTCGGCGCCGGCAAGCCTTACGCGGCGGACGTGGACGAGCGGCTCGAGGACTGGCTGGCCGCGCAGTGCCTCGAGAAGCTGGGGCGGTCGGCCGATGCGCGCGCGCAGCTCGAGCGGCTGGCGACCTCCGGTCGGGCGAAGCCGGGTGCCGGCCGCCTGCTGGCTGCGCTCGCGGCGAAGGCCGCGGGCCGGCAGGTCGACGGACAACGGACGCTCGCGGTGTGGGCGGCCGAACAGACCGATACGCGGATTGCCGATTGGGGCCGGCGCGTCTTTGCCGGCGAACGTCCGGCATGGCCGGCCGGCGCCCCGTCCACCGAGGAATGGCGGGTGCTCGCCGGGTGGCAGTAACGGGTCCTTGTGGTATGCTCCCCCTCATCCCGCTCCCACATGATGCTGTTTTCACACAACCGAGGCCGAAATGCGTCGAATCACCGGTTCCACTTCACTCCTGATCGGGCTGCTGTCGCTCCTGATGTGGACGGCCGTTGCCGCCCAGCAGGCCAAGTCGCCCTATCTCAAGGCGTCCGGCGCGGCGTATGGAAACGCCGACGCGATCACCCAGGACGAACTGAAGACCTACGAGTACTTCCTGTCTGCCGACCAGCTCGAGGGCCGCAACCTGCCGTCGCGCGGGTTCGACACGGCGGCGCTCTACATCGCCAGTCACCTGAAGGAATGGGGCCTCAAGCCGGGAGGCAAGGTCGCCGGAGCCGACGGCCCGCTTCAGCCGTACCTAGTGCCGTTCGAACTCGTGGCCACTCAGAATGACGCCGCGAACATGAAGCTCTCGATCACGCTGCCGCCGGCGGGCGGGCGCGGCGGGCGCGGCGGCGCCGGGGCCGCACCGGGGGGCGCGCGCGGTGCCGGCGCGGCTCCCGCGCCACCGGCCGTTCCCCGCACCTTCGAGTACGGGAAGGACTGGACGGTGGGCGGGGGCGGTGGGGGTGGCAGGGGAGGCGGCGGCGCGGCGCCTGCCGAGATCGCATCAGCCGGCCTGGTCTTCGTGGGAAACGGCTACGTCATCAACAAGACGAACACGAATCCCTACCAGGGCATCGACGTCCGAGGGAAAGTGATGGTCGTGGCGGGGTTGCCGGCCGAGCTCGCGGCGGCCCAGGCGGCGGCTGCAGCCGGTGGCGGCGGGCGCGGCGGCGGCCGTGGCGCCGCGGCGTCCAACCCGCTCGGCGTCGAGAACACCGATTTCACGACGCCCCAGACCTACGCCGTGAAGAACGGCGCCGTCGGGATCATCACGATCCCCACTTTCCAGCAGTTGTCGGGGATGATCACGCCGACGCCGCCTCGCGCGTCGCTCAACGGCCCGTCCTTCCAGGTCGTGAAGTTCCAGACCAACAGGCCGCCAGCCGTGCCGGCGATCACCGCCGGAGTGGACCTCATCAACGGACTGTTCCAGGGCGAGAAGTTGTCGGGCGCACAGGTCTTCAACGGCGCGGCCGCCAACACCAGGCTCGACTCGTTCGACCTGGCCGCGGACAAGAAGGTCACGCTGAAACTCGCGGTGACCAGCGAAAAGAACCACGCTTACAACGTCATGGCGCTGATCGAGGGACGCGACCCGGCCCTGAAGAACGAGTACGTGGTGATGAGCGCCCACCTCGACCACATCGGCCTCTCCGCGCCCGACGCCAACGGCGACAGCATCAACAACGGCGCCGACGACGACGCGTCAGGGTGCGCGGCGCTGATGGGCGTCGCGCGCGCCTACGCGACGGGCGCGGCGAAGGGGATCCGCCCGAAGCGGACGATGATCTTCCTGTGGATGGCCGGCGAAGAGAAAGGGCTCTGGGGTTCGCAGTACTTCAACCAGTTCCCGCCGGTTGACATCACGAAGGTCGTGGCCGACCTCAACATGGACATGGTGGGCCGGAGCAAGACGCCCGGCTACGTCGATCCCCCGTCGTACAAGCTGGCCGACGTGAACGAGGTGTTCGTCGTGGGGCCGCGCGTCGCGAGTGATGAGCTCGGGAAGATCGTCCAGACGGTGAACAACAGCTTCCTGAAGTTGAAGATCAGCGACTTCTACGACACGGTCACGCCTGATGCCACGCACGACAACCTCGGGCCGGGCACCGCGGGACAGCGGATCTTCTACCGCAGCGACCACTACAACTTCATCAAGATGGGCATACCGATTGCATTCTTCTGTGACGGTCTGCACTCGGACTATCACCGGGTGACCGACAGCGCGGAGAAGATCGACTACGACAAGCTGGAGGCGGTGTCGAAGACCGTCTACGCGGTCAGCTGGACGCTGGGCACCTCCCCGACGCGTCCGAAGCTCAACGAGAAGCTGCCCGAGCAGCTGATGAACGACATGAAGACCGTGAAGGAGCAGGGCTGGGGCAAGCAGACGCCCGGCCAATAGTCAGCGCATGACGGCTCGCCCCCAGGCCTTCCACTCATGTATTCCGGCGGTGTCGATCGTCGCGATCGGCACCGCTCTTCCCCCTCGCCGCGTCTTGCAGTCCGACGCGCTCGCATGGGGCCTGGAACACGTCCCGATGAAGCCGGACACGCGGGAGCTGTACCGGCGCGTCCTCGGCGACGACGGCATTGCGGCCCGGCATCTCGCGGTCGATGACCTGGCGGAAATCCTCGAAACCGACCACGACGTGATTCTCGCGAGGTTCGAGCGATGGGCGGCGATGCTGTCAACGGCGTCGCTCACTCGCGCCCTCGACGCCGCGGGACTGGAAGCCGGTGCGGTCGATTATCTGGCGGCCACGACCTGCACGGGCTACCTGTGCCCCGGGCTGACGTCTTACATCACCGAGCGTGCCGGGCTGCGTCCAGACGTCCGGCGGGTTGACCTGGTCGGCATGGGGTGCGGCGCGGCGCTGCCCGCGCTGGAGCAGGCCTGCCATTTCCTGGCCGCCCACCCCGACGGCACCGCTGCCGTCGTCAGCACCGAGATCTGCAGCGCGGCAATTCTGCTCGGTGACGCCCCCGACCTGGTGGTCTCGAACGCGATCTTCGGGGATGGGTCCGCGGCGGCGGTGCTCCGGCGCGCCGACCGCGCCCCTCGTCCGAGCGGGGCGGCACCGGGCCCGCGCTTTCTCGGGTTCCGATCGCTGACCCTTCCGGAGTGGCGGGAGGCGCTGCGATTCAGGACCGATCACGGGCACCTGCGGAACGTGCTCAGCCGGGATGTGCCGGTGCGGGCGGGCGAAGCGTGCCGGCGTCTCGTGCGCGACCTGCTGGTCGAGCACGGTCTCGGGTCCGAGGCGGTCGCCCACTGGGTGATGCACGCGGGCGGGAGGCTGATCCTCGATGCGGTCGAGCGCGCGATGGACCTGCCGGCGACCGCGCTCGAGGCCGCTCGCGCGGTCCTGCGGGACGTCGGCAACCTTTCGTCCCCGACCGTGCTGTTCGTGCTCGACGAGGAGCACCGCCGCCGGCCGCCTCGCACCGGTGAACTCGGGGTGGTCAGCGCGTTCGGCGCGGGGTTCGCGGCCCATGCCGCGCTCATCGAGTACTAGCCGGATGCTGAAGAACGCCGCGATTGCCAGGGCCCTCGGCCTCACCGAACGCTCGTCAACCGACGAACTGATGGACTCGGTGCCCTTGCCTCCGG
>Ga0209048_10001642_pt1 | contig 22746 bp, 19 predicted proteins | sample FrelakmetCRP12CR_FD_187146 | JGI IMG/M metagenome (GOLD analysis project Ga0209048, IMG submission 187146) | Freshwater lake sediment microbial communities from the University of Notre Dame, USA, for methane emissions studies - CRP12 CR (SPAdes)... | ecosystem: Environmental > Aquatic >... | reverse complement strand
TTACGCTCACATGGGATAAGATGCTCAAAGATATGCGTACCCTCTTCATTTCGATTAGCAAGCGTGTGATAAAGCGACCAGAGGCACATCCTGTGGAGATTGCAATCTCGAATACATCACATTCGCCAGAGGAATCGTGAAAGGATGTATGGAAAACTGTCTATTGAAACTTCTCCTCATTTGCCACACCGAGTGACTCATTTGAACGCATTATGCTTACGTTCAATCTCAGCTTGTCTTATTATCTTTCCATGTATATAATTGAAGAGAAAACATTTCAAGTTCATCATAATGCCTGGAGGAGGCTCACTTTGAGTATCACAAACGACCCACCGGCTGTAGAACATCAAACTCTAGATCAACATACTCATGAAAGAGGCACGGCTGCATACCGGCGTGATGCCGGGAGGGCTCTACGTAAAAAGGTGCCCCGCCGCAGCCACGCAGAGTGGTCACCTGCTGCTGATCGTCCCGACCCGATTAGCCTGATGGAGGAACAGAATCAAACCAGGCTGCAGCACCTTATTCCTCTGCGCTTTGAACGCGTGTCGGCTTCGCCTTTTACGTATCTGCGTGGAACAGCAATTGTGATGGCGGCTGACCTGGCAGCTACTCCTGTTTCAGGAATCCAGGTACAGATGTGTGGTGATGCACACCTCAACAACTTCGGCATCTTTGCCACACCAGAACGGCACCAGGTCTTCGATCTCAATGACTTTGACGAGACGCTTCCAGGCCCATGGGAATGGGATGTCAAACGCCTGGCCGCCAGCATTGTGATAGCAGGAAGAAGTAATGGCTTCTCTTGCGATGTGAACAGGCAAGCAGTTTTGAGTTGTATAGCGTCATATCGCCAGCACATGTGGGAGTACAGCGAAATGCGCCACCTGGAAGTGTGGTATGCGCGGATCGATTATGCGTCTTCGCTTGAGGCGGTAAACGAATCGTTTCGCTGGTGGGTGAATAAACAGAGCAAGAGGGCCACCCGGCGTACGCATGTAGAACTCGCACCTAAACTGACGCATGAAGTCAATGGCCAGACTTTAATCAAGCCTGAACCTCCTGTGTTAACACGTCTCAAAGACGAAGAACTGACACATCTGCTGAGCGCATTAGTAGAAGAATACCGCACGACCTTGCGTGATGACCGGCACGTACTGTTGAGCAAATACCGCTACGTGGATGTCGTCCATAAAGTGGTCGGCATAGGGAGCGTTGGCACGCGATGTTATGTCGCGTTACTGCTGGGAAATGGCCCCGAAGATCCATTATTCCTGCAAATCAAACAGGCACAGGCCTCCGTTTACGAGCGCTATCTTGGCCGAAGTGCTTACGCCAATCATGGCCAGCGAGTCGTCATGGGTCAACGCCTGATGCAGGCTTCCAGCGGTATCTTTTTAGGCTGGACACGATTGCGCTCTTTTGACTTTTACATCCGCCAACTGCGAGATATGAAGTTATCAGTGGACACATCAACCCTGACCGATACTGGTCTTGATGAGTATGCAAAATTCTGCGGGTGGGCGCTCGCGCGTGCCCATGCCCGTTCAGGTGATCCCGCCATGATTAGCGGCTACCTTGGCCAAAAAGATGTGTTCGATCAGGCGATTGCTACATTTGCTGAACTCTATGCTGATCAGACTGAACGCGATCATGCTGCGCTTGTTGCCAATCTCCAGACAGCTCAGCCATCTACGCTCAGTTAGAATAGGTATAAGAAGCCTGGAAAACTGTTGATTTCACATTACTTGTCGGATAATGTATTTGTAAGTTTTTCTGCCTCAAGCTCTGGCTGCACTGCTTTGGGCATTTCTGTAGGAAATTGATCGGCATTTTTTGTCTGGTACCTTTTCCAATACGCGATAACGATTTCCTGAGTGATTCCAGCAACAGGCACTGCAAGTAATGCGCCAAGAATACCAAAACGTTCTATGCCTGCAAAGATCGCAAAGATGATGAGAATAGGATGGACTCCAACGGTATTATTAAATATGCGGGGTTCAAGTACAGACCCTAAAATGACCACTTGCAGGACAATGATGCAGGTACCAACTACAAGGGCCGTTTCCCATCCCAAAGGAAGTGTAATAAGAATGCAGAGCAAACCTGCAACAAAGCCTCCGATCATAGGAATAAAAAAAAGGGCAAACGAGAGGACACCAAGCAGCACGAAAAAAGGACTGCCTGCGAATTTGAGAATGACTCCTGCACCCACGCCTGCTACGATGGCAAGTATCAACAGTCCGCGAAAATACCCACCGACAGCTCTGTCTCCAGTAGTCACAAGAAATCCGATTGTATCCCTGTACTTTAGTGGAGTTCGCACTCGGAGCCACTTCAGTATGCGAGAGCCGTCCAGGATAAAGTAGACGCTGAGAGTTGCAATGGTTATAGCAAAAATGATCCAGGTGAATATGCCTCCTACAAAAGGAAGCACACCGCTAATCAGGCCATGCAGTTGTAAAATGAGAATGTTGCCATATCCTGTAAACACTTCTTTTGAGATGCCAATCCGTTGCAAAAAATCTAGCAGCGGTTGCAATTGAAGCTGACCAGCAGGACTCAAAAGATAGGTGATGATGGTTATGAGAGCTGCTAACTGCTGCACGAAGGAAACGCCTACTAAATAGACGAGGATGGATAAGGCAACAAGCAGGATAATGTAGACCAGGAAAACTGCAAGTGGACGCGGCATAATACGTTGGAAAAGTAGCACGAAGGGATATATGATGTAAGCAAGCAGGCCACCAATGAGCACCAGAATAAACGACTCGCCTACAAGCCAGATCACAAAGAAGACGAAACATACTATTGCGATCCAGGCTACGGCCGTCAGAGCTATAAGTAGTCGTCTTGTCCAAACTGAATTTGAGACTGGAGGGTCTGTAGACGTCTGTTCAAGATCGCTATTTGAAGGCATATGACATGCGAACTCCCTATTGCACCTTCCTGAAGAAAGGAAATTTGCTATCTACACGTAAGTATAGACTATATCCTCTTCAAAGTATAGATACTGCATTGAGCTTCTCCATTGCTATTACAAACAGTATCATCTATCATTAATTGTAGAGGTACTATAAAGCACTCTTCATCCAGTTCTTTGCCCTCTAGCCGCCTCATTGATCAGTATACAGATAGAGCGAAAGGAGATGAGCTATCCACATGAATCTATGTCGAGTAAATCTCCAATACGACGGTATATTTGAAGAAATCACTTCCTAACGAAAGGAACGTATTTTATGAGCGAAAACATGGAATCACATGTTGGTGACAGAAACACTACTCCCACAAGGAAACCACCTGGATCCCCACCTGCTTCTCGTGGTTTGAGTAACAGTGCCAGAGTCGGCCTGGTAATAGCACTCGTGCTTCTCATTGGAATTGGCTTGTTCGCAGCCTGGCAGATTGGCAGAAATTCCGCAAGTGGTGCGGGTACATCAACCACCCTGTCTCAGAATGAACAATCTGCTGCTACGTTCAACGCTCTACCCGAAGCAGTTGCGGCAGAATTCAGGCAAAGCGTTGTCCAAATTGATGTTCTTACCAAGCAAGGCGGTGGACTTGGCTCAGGAACGATCATTGATAGCCGTGGCTATATAGTCACAAATGATCACGTGGTCGCAGGAGCTACGCAAATCCAGGTGGAATTGTATGATGGATTAACAGTGCCTGCTCAATTAACTGGTCTCTATCCCCCTGAAGACCTGGCAGTCATCAAGATTAATCCCGTACCTCATATGGCAGTCGCGACAATTGGCGATTCATCGCAGCTCAAAGTCGCAGAATATGTAATGGCCATTGGCAATCCCCTGGGCATCACTGGGCGTGGGAGTCGTAACCGTTGATTCGTCGGTAGCAGCACAAAACAATCTGTCGGTGGATCATGGAGTACTCATTGCGAGTGTGACGCCAAATGGTCCGGCAGCTACGGCAGGGTTGAAGGCTGGAGATGCGATTCTTCAGATTGATAACACACCAGTGACCAGTGTCCAATCATTGGGGCATGTTCTCTTAAGCAAAAGCCCCGGGGATACCGTTGCTGTGATGATCAATCGTGGCGGCCAACAAATGACGGTCAATGTCACGTTGGGTGAACTACCCGCTCCTAGTTAGTGGCATGCTAGAGGTATTAGCAGAATGAGGTTGGAGTGAAGAGAACTAGATGATTGTCATTCTGAGCGGTAGCGAAGAATCTCACGCGCTGGGCTACGAGATTCTTCGCTCGACGCTCAGAATGACAAGGGTGTGCTCAGAACGACAAAGGTGTATTCAGGACAATAAAGGTATTTTCAGGATGAAAAAGTGTGATCCTGTCAGTAGCAATTGCTACCGCAACCCCTCCCACAATAGTCGCTCTGCTGATCGAGGATCCTCAACCAGTTCTTGCTTGGTATCAAACCGCATCGTTGCCCTTCGATTCAGATCGAACTGAGGCCAGCCTGGATTACCACTGGTGGCAAAGGCAACCCAGGCAGCATGCATCACGTCAGCAAGTTGCTGTGGGGGCTCAAACCCCTGAAGAATCTCAAATCCTTCTGCTTTATCGAGCGTATCAAAGACGAATGGAATCTCCAGGGCATGGCACGAACCTAGCTGGCCATCGAATCCTGGCGATCTCCATGCAAACTCATACATATAGGTAGCGTTATTACCTTTTGTCTGAGCTTCAGCAAGACGGATGGCAGGAACACGGAAAAACCAGTCGGTCACGATAGACGCAAGAAGATCACCGGCGCTGGCATCAGGGCGAATCGAGCGATACGTGGCAATTGTCTCTGTGACAGGAAGTCCATAAGCTGCAACAGCACCAGCCAGGATATCATCATTGATATAGTTGATCGCACCACCAGGCACCATGAACAGTCGCTGCTCGTCGGTATTGGTTCCGATCAAGACATCCACACCTGAACCAGCCCCGGCAACAATACTGTCAATTGGACGTGCTGGAAGTGTGTCTCCATCGACGACAGGCTCGAAAGGCATAAGATTGGCTGCCACCTCGCCCCAATGCCCTGGGTCGGGATTCGCGAAAGCTTCTCCGCTAAGTTCTACCTGTGCCATTAACAAGCGTTCAACAGGTACTGCTCCGATGGCTTCTCGAGTTGCTGCTACCCCAAGCTTTTCTGCAAGATACTTGCCTACTCGTTGAGCGGTTGCAGGTGAGATGACATGATGACCTGCTCCACTTTCAGCTATAACTCTACGGAAAAGACCCTTTGCACGAGGCATAGACAATAACGTAGAGACGCTCATCGCGCCAGCCGACTCACCGAAGATAGTCACATTTTTTGGATCACCACCGAATGCAGCGATATTCTCCTGCACCCATGCGAGCGCCGCAACCTGGTCGAACAGACCAAGATTGGAAATGCCGTCACCCATAAAGAGGAAGCCATCCGCTCCCAGGCGATAGTTGATAGTAACACACACCACTCCATCGCGTGCGAAACGACTACCATCTTATTGTAGAATCGCACTCGATCCATTAGCGAATGCCCCTCCATGAATCCAGACCATTACCGGCAGCCCGGTTCGCCCAACATCTGGAGTCCAGATATTGAGGTTCAAACATTCCTCACCAGGTATAGCTGGCTCTGGAAGAAGTACATCGAAAGGTGGAAAATAAGGGGGCTTGGGAACTGTAGGGCCGTAATTGAACGCTTCACGCACACCATCCCATCTCCCGGCTGGTTGAGGCGCTCTAAAACGATTGGCCCCAAAAGGCGGCGCTGCGTAGGGGATTCCTTTGAATGTAGCTACTCCTTCATCCATTCTACCTCGCACCACGCCCTGTTGGGTTCTGACATCGATGTCCATTGCATCTCCTTTATAAATTTGGTTGGATCATGTGGAGCAGAGAAGCTCTTCAAAAAGAATACCACATTATCCCATGCAACTTCTCTATCACCTGGCCAATCTCACCCTGGCTGGAAACCCGCTAAATCTGGCCTGGAGCACCTCCACACCATCCTGATTCACGGAACTGGCAATCGCACGAAACATGCGCTTCTCCATGTCTTTCTCGTTGAAAGTCACCGTACAGGTAATGGTGTCACCGATATAGACCGGTGCTACATAGTTAAAGTGCATCTCTGTAGCCAGGAAACCAATCATGCCGCCTATATGCGTAATCATGCTACTCGTAAGCAGACCAGGAATAATCCTTCGCCCAAACCAGCTACTTTGAATGAATGTCTCATCAATATGGTAGGGGTTATAATCTCCGGTCACTCCGCAAAAAAGCGCCACATCCCCTTCAGTAAACGTGCGTTGAAATGTGAAAATCTGCCCCTCTACTATTGAATCAAAAGCCACTCGTAGTTGTTGCTTGAACTCAGGGGTAGCTTCGGTCATTGAATATGTCTCCTTGTTCGTGTACTATCAATGCGGTTTGTATCATTTGTCGCACTTGTCGCAGATGTTGCACTTGTCGCGTTTGTGTTAGATGTTACCACACTCATGAAACATGGGGTTTGTCCCCAAAACGAGTGGAAAAGCCACGTCATACATCGTTGATAGAGTGCTTTTGACCAATGAGATTGAGTTGAGTGTGACAACATTGTTGGTGAGAGGGAGGAGGCAATATCCAGAATAGCAGGCTCAGATTATTGGATACGCTTTCACGATCTTTGTGTACACACAATCTAGGCTGGCCGCAATAAGCATTACAACAATAACGCCTTAAAGATTAAGCGCTATACTTGATCCAAGAACACTAAAGATACTCCGCGATAAGTGTCTTTTTACTTTTTAGCAGTTCGGCCGGCGTACCCTCAAACATAATCTTGCCACCCTTGTCACCGCCTTCAGGGCCAAGGTCAATGATCCAGTCGGCTTGACGGATAACGTTCACGTTATGTTCGATAGTAATCACAGTGTTGCCATCTTTTACCAGCCGATCGATGAGCTTGTGCAAGCGAGCAATATCTGAAATGTGTAACCCAGTTGTCGGCTCATCAAGTACATAGACGCTGCCTTTTTTGTGCAGCTCACTGGCTAATTTAATGCGTTGGCATTCACCGCTGGAGAGCGTGCTTAAGGGCTGGCCGAGCGTTAGATACTCCAGACCTACGTCATTGAGTGCTTGTAACTTTTGAGCAATCTCTGGCAAATCAAAGAATTCATTGGCTTCGGCCATGGTCAGATCGAGCACCTCAGTGATCGATTTGTCATTATACTTGTAAGATAATACCTCGTCCTTGAAACGCTTGCCACCACAGACGTCGCAAGGCGTTTTAGCGTCATCAAGAAAGCCCAGGTCAGTGGTCAAGAAGCCGGCACCTTTACAGTTGTCGCAAGCACCCTTGGAGTTAAAGCTAAACAGTCCAGCGTCAACCTTATTAGCCTTGGCAAAGGCTTTGCGGATAACATCCATGATGCCGATGTAGGTGGCAGGGTTAGATCGGTTGGAAGTACCAACTGCCGAGTGATCGACCACGATGGCGTCTGGATGTTGCTTCAAGAATACTTGATGAATCAGCGAACTCTTACCCGAACCAGAGACACCCGTAATCACGGTGAAGACCCCTGTCGGGATATCGACGGTGATATGCCGCAAGTTATTAGCGTGGGCGTCCTCGACAGTCAGCGAACCTGCGGGCTGGCGAAATACTTGCTTGATCGGCGTCTGATCTTTCAGATGTTCGCCAGTCAAAGTCCTGGCCTTAAGTAATTCCGAGTAGGAACCTTCGAAGACCACCTGGCCGCCATTGATGCCAGCCAGCGGGCCAACGTCTACGATATGGTCAGCGGCTTTAATAACGTCCGGATCGTGCTCTACGACAATAACCGTGTTACCCTGGTCGCGGAGTTTATGCAGCAACTCGTTCAAGCGGTGGACATCGCGGGGATGCAAGCCGACACTAGGCTCATCAAAGATGTACATAACATCAACCAGGCTGCCATTCAAGTGTTTTACCATCTTGACGCGCTGCGACTCACCACCGGAAAGTGTATCTGTCATACGGTCAAGGCTGAGGTAGCCAAGGCCAATCTCGACTAAATTAGATAGGCGTTCCAGCACTGTTTTGACCAGCGCATGGTTTTCCTTAGTATCAAACTCTTTAATTACCTCGAAAAGCTTGTCGACCTGCATGGAGCTTAGGTCGGCAATGTTGTAGCCCTGAATTTTGCATGCCAGCGCTTTTTGACTCAACCGGGCGCCGTGGCACAGCTCACACGGCCCCATAGTAATGAACGGTCCAACGCTTTTCTGTGTGCGCTCCGACATAGTCTTAAGATCGTACTGGATGATGTATTTGCGGACAAACCTGTCGACCACGCCTTCAAAGTTGAGGCCTACACCATTACCCAAATCGACCTTGACCAGCTTGGAGTGGTACAGATCATCGAGTTCTTTTTGGCTGAAATCTTTGAGTTTTTTGTCGTTGTCGAACAGCTTGGAATGCTTCGCGACCTGAAGGCTCCAGCTGTCGTTCAGGTATTCGGGCAGTCGCAGCGCACCTTCGTTGATCGACTTGTTCATATCAAAGGCAGCATCCATGTCGATACTCAGCTTTTGCCCGATGCCATTACAGTTAGGGCACATGCCTGCAGGATCATTAAATGAGAACATGTTGGCGTAGCCTACGTACGGTTTACCGAAGCGCGAGAACAGGAGGCGAAGCGCCGTGGCAATATCCGTGACCGTGCCGACCGTTGAATGCGAGCCGCCGCCAAGCGGTTTTTGATCGACGATGACGGCCATGCTCAAATTCTTAATTTCGTCGGCTTCCGGTTGACTGATGCGCGGCAGGAAGTTGCGCACGAACATACTGAAGTTTTCGTTAAGCAATCGCTGCGACTCAGCGGCAATGGTGTCAAAAACCAGCGATGACTTACCCGAACCGGATATACCGGTGAAAATTGTAATCTTACGTTTAGGGATTTTTAAGGCGACATCTTTGAGGTTGTTCTCGCGAGCGCCACGAATTTCGATATATTCTTGCATCATAACTCCTTACACGGATCCTAATTTGTTTCTCAAAACTGTTGCTAATTCTTTTGCTTTTCCAAACTTTTCTTTAGGTTGTTGTGTCGTCCCTCCTTGAACTTCATTCAGCTGAGGGATGTACTGGATACTCTATCACCATTTCCAATTACCCACAATCGAAGCTAATGATAAAGCTGAGCGAATTGGAGATTTCTCAGTTGCACGATCAAGAACGATACGATTTTGATACACTGGTTTGTCTTCCATGGCTGGTTGATTATACTAGAGCGTTGTAAGAATGCAAACAATAAACACGAGTCCTTGTTTGTACACTACAATGTGTGAACTGCCTTTTCAATGGAAGGCTGCGCCATGCAGCAGAAGAGGAATTGCCTGGAGGTCTTTCATCATAAAGAGTCGATGACTTAAGTCGATCTCATGGCTCATGAGCAGACGCTCATTGAGGAGTATGAGGGTAGGTGTACACGACCGCATGAATTTCAAAGCCGCTTTACAAGTAGAAGCAACGATGACTTGATAGCCTGCCTGCAGAGCGAAGGTCTCACCGAGCCGTGAGGCAACGACACTATCGTCCTCTATAAGTAGGATTATCTTCACGATGGGCGGTTCATTGGAGGCTCTTTCCATCCCTCTGTTCCACCCTGTTTCTGCGCTGGCCACTGCCCGTACCTACTGCAACACGAGTTGACACTACATCACTACGTTTCAGGAGTTCCATACCTCCCTCATGGTATCTCGTGGCAATCTTGCCTCTGTTGACAAGTGTTCGTACATGCGTAACACTCACCTGGTGATGGCTATGCTTGCTGATAATCGTAACCGCTTCTTCGGGGGTAATCCAGTTGCTGTTCATGCTGGTGTCTCTTTCTCATGGCTCACGTTCAGGTTTCACAGGAGTTCGCTAGCAGAATGAAAGGAAAGTATGCACATTTGCGAGCCAGAGTACTCTGCTACAACGGACTGTTTTTGGTGGACAGGAAGCATGGTGTCCACCTGCATGGTAAGGATCAAATAGAGGGATAACATAAGGAGATCGAGAAAGTACACTAAATTTTATACTCTCCTTGCAATAATACCACATTTTCTATCTTTTGTCTGTTTACTAATAGCTTAAAATTCAAATATCTTTTTTAGTATTTTTTCAAAGTTTGAGTGAAGCAAGGTAATGGAACGAGTGCGAAAGCCGCAAGAAGTCGGGCGTACAATTGCACAAGAAAAAATTGAGTCTGTCTCCTTGTTTGTGTACTTTCAATGCGGTTTGTATCAGACTATACAAGCGAATGCAATATCGATGATCCCTTGCCCGAAGAAGCAATCCATGGTATCATTATCTATGACCATAAAAATATTGTAGTCATATGGACAAATAGTGAGTAAGGCATGCCAAAAGCTTTTACTGAACACGAAAAGGATTTGATCAGCAAACGGCTCATTGAGCAGGGATACAAGTTGTTTTCAGTGTACGGTTTAAAAAAAACCAGTGTAGAGGAACTTGCCCAGGCGGCCGGGATCTCAAAAGGGGCTTTTTACCTATTCTATGAATCCAAAGAAGCGCTCTTCATGGATGTCGCAGAACTGGCTGAACAGAACTTCCGCCAGGAAATATTAGCGACTGTCGACCTGCCAGGACCCTCACCACGAGCCCGCCTGTTTGCGATTTTGAAAAAAGGGTTTAGTCTCCTGAAAAAGATTCCCCTCTTGCAATTTCTCACGGGCAGTGATTATGACCTGATCTTTCGAAGGACTCCTCCAGAAAAATTCCAGGAGCATCTAGCGAACGATCGCATATTCCTGGATGAGTTGATCGCTCGTTGCCAGAAAACGGGCATACCCATCCGGGTAGAGCCAGATGCTATCATCACCTTGCTGTATCCACTCGTTTTGAGCACCTTGCATGAGGACGATTATGGTGCGTTTCGCCTACGTGGTGGTGTCGATGTGTATCTGGAGTTGGTCGCGGCTTTCTGTCTAGGTGAGGTCGAACTCCAACTTCAACAACCGATCAGAACCACGCCCTCACCTGAGGAAGGAGACCGAGCATGAACCTGGCGATTGAGACCGAGAATCTCGGGAAACGTTATGGAAAGGTCACTGCCGTCAAACATCTCTCCCTGCGAGTAGCTGAAGGAGAAATCTACGCTTTCCTGGGCTTGAACGGCGCAGGGAAAACAACTACCATTCGCATGCTGCTGGGAATGATCAAGCCCACCTGGGGTACTGCTCATGTGCTTCAAACGAGGGTTCGCCTGGGGAATCGTAAACCCTGGGCAGCGGTGGGGTACCTGGTGGAGACGCCTCACAGCTATCAGGAATTAACGGTCTATGAGAACCTGGAGGTTGCTCGCCGCTTGCATCCTGGGACCACCCCTAAGGCTGTAAGTAACATTATCGAGCGCATGGGACTGGCAGCATATGCTGATCGGCGAGCTGGTACCCTTTCTCAGGGGAATGCACAGCGGCTAGGATTGGCTAAGGCTTTGCTTCACTCTCCCAGATTGCTTATTTTGGATGAGCCTGCTAACGGCCTGGATCCGGCTGGGATCGTCGAGATTCGAGAACTCCTGCTCGAACTAACCCGCGAACAGGGAGTGACGGTCTTTATGGCGAGCCATATCCTGGCTGAGGTTTCTCGGCTTGCCCAACGTATTGGGATCATTCACAATGGATATCTGCTCCAGGAACTGGATGTCAATGAGCTAGAGCAGAATCGACACAGGCGGCTCTTATTACGAGCGCGGGATATGGAAGCAGCTCGCCTGGCGCTAGCCACTGACGGACATCCTGCCGAAATCCTTCGGGATAGTACCCTGGAGATCAAAGATATCGCTTCTGTCGAACATCCTGACAACATCGTCAGTTTGCTGGTTCATGCCGGGGTTCCGCCTACACAGGTGATGGTAGAAGAAGAGGAACTAGAGCAGTATTTCCTCAGACTTGTTGGAATGAGTGGAGGGCATAATGATGAATGATCTTACGAATGCCATTTGGATTGAACTACGCAAAGCTACCCGCTCCCGAATGCCTCTGTTCACAGCTCTAGGATTCCTGCTGTTGCCTCTGGTGGGCGCATTTTTAATGTTCGTTGTAAAAAATCCTGAATTTGCTCGGAATGTCGGTCTGATTAGTACCAAGGCAAACCTTATGGGACGGTCCGCCAATTGGCCATCCTACCTGGGTCTGCTTGTTCAAATGGTAGCGGCAGTCGGACTCATCTTCTTTAGTCTTATGATGAGCTGGGTGTTTGGTCGTGAATTTGCCGATGGTACCTTAAAGGACCTGCTTGCTGTGCCGGTTTCGCGCGTGACCATTCTTATGGCAAAATACATTGTGGTTGCACTCTGGTGTGTCTCGGTGACGGTCATGGTCACCATCGTCGGCCTGATCCTGGGTGTGTTGATTGGTCTGCCAGAGGGGACGAGCGGGCTATTTGTGCAGGGAATGACAACCCTGGTGATTACCGCTTGTCTCGTTATTATTGATGTGCTTCCGGTCGCATTCTTCGCCAGCGTGGGACGGGGATACCTGCTGCCAATGGGAGTGGTAATACTTATCCTGATCCTTGCAAATCTGGTTGTAATAGCCGGGTGGGGAAGCTATTTTCCCTGGTCCATACCTGGCCTGTACACACAAGCTATGGGAAGCCCAAATGAGCATCTTGAACCGATCAGTTATCTGATCGTTTTCATAACCGGGCTGGCAGGTGTGGTAGGAACCTGGCTCTGGTGGCAATTTGCCGACCAGAGCCGTTAGATATCAGGAGTAAGAATCGACAGGAGCGAAAGTAGTCGTTAATTCCCCAGAAACACAACTGGCAATTGCTTCACCCCTAAGAGTATAAAAGCCTCGGTTGCTTCAAGCGGCACATCAGAGACTCTTTGTATATTGTGCATCCTCTCAAGCATGATTTTGAGCGCAATCTTAGATTCCAGGCGCGCCAGCGGAGCACCGAGACAGAAGTGAATGCCATGACCGAACGCAATGTGACGATTGGGAGATCTGCGAATATCGAATGTATCCGCATCCGGAAATTGCGTCTCATCACGATTTGCTGAAGCAATCCAGGCAATCACGCCCTCACCAGCAGGAATCTTCTGGTTACCGATTTTTGTATCGGTTGTACAAGCTCGAAACATAAGCTTGACAGGCGAGCGATAGCGTAAAACTTCCTCGACGGCGCCGGGTATCAATTCAGGCTCGGCACGCAGTTGTTCCATCGCTTCAGGATACTCATCAAAGCACAGGAAGGCATTGCTGATCAGGTGAGTCGTCGTTTCATTGCCAGCGACAAGCAACAGGATGCAGAACCCCAATAATTCATCTACACTGAGATGCTGACCCTCGATTTGCGCAGACAGCAATGCGCTTATCAAGTCGTTACGAGGTTCCTTGCGTCGTTGTTCGATCATTCCGAGAAAGTACTCGCTCATTTCAATTTGAGGATCTCTTCCCTCTGCAGGCACCGCACCAACAACCTGGTCGGACCAGTGCTTGAAGCGCACGCGGTCTTCGTGTGGTATACCCAACAACTCAGCGATTACAATCACGGGCAGAGGATAAGCAAGATCATGAATAATATCCATTTTGCCCGAAGGCACGACTACGTCCAGCAATTCATTCACAATTTCGGTAATGCGCGGAGTCAACCGCTCAATTGTGCGTGGAGTGAAGGCTTGCGAAACTAATGAGCGTAATTGCCTGTGTCGCGGCGGATCTGTATTGATCAAACTTGCATCGATTGGTTGATTTGACCCCATAAACTGTGAAGAGAAGTTCGTGTAATCCGTCAGCACAGTCTGTACATCATCATAGCGAAACACATTCCACATATTATTACGTTGTTCAAAGTACACTGGCGTTGACTCGCGCATGATACGAAACCAGGGAAAGGGGTTAAGAGCTATATCCATGAAGTTAATTCACATTTCTACTTTTGCCCTCCCAATATTTGTCGCGCAGGTCTCGCTTGAGAATCTTGCCAGCGCCACTTTTGGGAAGAGATTCTTGTGAGAACTCAACACTACGAGGAACTTTATAACCTGCAATCTGCGAACGAGAATGCTCGATTAATTCATCACCGGTCACTAGCATACCGGGTTTACAGACCACTACAGCGTGTACCACCTCGCCCCATGTCTCATCAGGAATACCGATCACTGCAACCTCTAGTACAGCAGGATGAGTATAAAGCGCATTTTCGACTTCAACTGAGTAAACATTTTCACCACCAGAGATAATCATATCTTTGGCACGATCAACGATGTAGATAAAATTCTCTTCATCTATAGTTGCCAGGTCGCCTGTGTGCATCCAGCCTTCGACAATCGCAGTAGAAGTCGCTTCCGGCATGCGCCAGTATCCCATCATGACATTTGTACCGCGTGCAATAATCTCCCCGATCTCAGCGGGGTGTATATCTTCACCTTCTATATTGACGACACGAACTTCAACACCGAGTATTTCTTTACCACAAGAGGAGAGTCGTCGTACCTGTTCGGGTGTCCCTTCCAGAATATGATCAGCCGAATCAAGCACAGTCAATAAAGGAGAGGTCTCGGTCATGCCATATCCCTGCATGAAAATTTGTCCCCATTTTTGTAAGCCTTGCTTAAGCAATTCCACAGGCATAGGAGAAGCTCCATACACGAGGCGGCGCAAACTGGAGAGGTCATAGGTATCAACGTCTGGATGACTGAGCACTGAGTTAACCATAGTTGGCACAAGCACTGTTACGGTTACTTTTTCATTCTGAACGACCTGCAGCACCTGTTCAGGTTGAAACATGGGGATGAAGACATGGCATGCGCCAAGCATACTTAGCCCAAACGTCGCGCCCAGGTCAGCAAGATGAAACATAGGAGCAGCATGCAACCAACGATCCTGACTCGTAAAGCTTACAGCGATAATGGCGTTAATGGCATTGGACATCACATTTTTATGCGAGAGCATTACACCTTTGGCACGCCCTGTTGTACCTCCTGTATAAAATAGCCCTGCAAGGTCGTCGTCTTCCATCTCCTGGTCAACACTCTCTTGCATATGCGAGCCTTTGCTTATGACATCATCATAATTGATCATGCCCTCGGGTGTCTCATTACCACAATAAACAATACTCTCGACGGTAGGAAACGTATCTCGACCAGTGGCGTGGGATGCAAACGTTTTATCCACGACAAGCACCTTCGACTCGCTATCATTGAGAATGAAGACAATCTCTAGCCGAGCCAGGCGGATATTAAGAGGAACAACCACTGCACCCATACGTGCGCAGGCATAGTACAATTCGAGGTAGCGATGGCAGTTGAGCATCAGCACAGCCACCCGATCACCACGCACTACGCCTAGCGATGCCAGTCCGCGAGCAAGTGCGTCAGTACGCTGGTCAAACTCTTCCCAGGTATAGCGCGTTTCTCCACAAGCAATTGCCTGACGGGTTCCAGAATTTTTTTTAGAATGTGCTAATCCCTGTGCGATGTTCATGCTAAACCCCTCCTTGTATTATCAAGCGAATAGAGCTGTTGCCTTTTGCATTATTGTATTTTATTTCCAGGGCAATGAAAAGCGCTAAGGAATCATCCCAAGCAGTGTAGATGGCTTTACAATCTCGTACTGATTTCCAAGTTGCTGTACCACCTGTTGAAGATCTGTAGGCGTCATTGTCCATGCCATAACGTACACATTCAAATATTGAGCAGAAGCATTTTTAATCAGGCTGACCGTCTTATTCACACTGTCTGCCAGACCCAGATTTTGTAAAACCGGGACTCCTGATATTTTTTTCCAGGTTGATTGTGTCTGACCGGAACCACTCAGTATCCCTTTAACCCCGAAGGGAGCTAATACATCGACGTAGGTTGTTTGCAGTCCAGGATTAACAAAAGCCTGACTTGACCCGCTATCCAGCACCTGGATGATACTTAGTTTCATGGCCTGCATCAGCTCGCCTGTTAGTTTGAGAAAAGCTGGCAATTGTGCCTGGGGCCAATCTGTGGGGTACATATAACCTGCGCCACTCGGTCCAGCAATTAGCTCGTCATACAGAGAAGCCGTACTTATATAATATGCTGCAAGTGAAGGTGCCGTTTGAACAAGCGAGGGTGAGATCGTCCAACCAATGGGAAACAAGCCGCGAGCAGGGTCTCTCCATAACGCTGCCATACGATGTTGATCATATTGCAAATTATCGCCATCACTTATCGTAAATGAAACATATGCCTTCGGCATACTGACGACTGATACGTTATCCGCTAGAAGTCCAGGAACCGGGGCAGGTTCTGGTACAGAGGACGTGGAATGTTCGATTGCAGAGGACTCAGCAAGCCCGGTTATAGAGGACACATCTATTTCGGTTACAGAGGACGGAGCAAGCCCCATCACTACACGTTCTTCCATCATCACTTCCATATCTAATTCAATGACCGTCTGGGCCTGCCGGGTACCCGGTACGTTTTGCACGCTTGTCCAAACCTCCAGATTTTCGAAGAAATCGGAAGCGAGCACAGGCATGGCTGCCTGCGAGGTCAATTTCACACCACTGGGTTCGTCAATAAACCAACCAAGATGAATCGGCCCTGCTGGAAACTCGCTGAAAATGCGCTGCATCAGTCCCTTTTCCGATATCCATCCATTGAAGATATCAGGAATCCATTTGCTCGCATCAAGCCAGTAAATAAACGTGCGAGTCGCCACGAGAAACGACCTTAACGCGCCTGAAATTTTAGGATCCAATCCAGCAATAATGGTTGTCGAGGAGGTTTTAAGCAGGTTACGTTCAGCCCAGGTATAGGCTTGTATGCGATTTTTCCATTGATAGATACGTAAATCCGCTATCACAGGCAATTGATGCGGAGGCTTTAGAAGAGTACTTGCCAATGCTGGTGAAACTACCATGCCGTCACGTTGACCTGCCAGCATAGTAGCAATATTGATACTGTCCATGGAGTTGGGATCATAGATGATCATACCCTTTATGGAACTAGCATACGTGTTGAGCATTGCATCGAGTGCAGCATTTCCCGTCGCTGGCGAAACATCCTGAGGTATTTGAGCAAAAACTTCCTGGAGCCAGAATGCAGCGTCAGTACTACTAAGAAGATAGACCTGCGGCTTTTGACGGTTGATGACACCCGTCATTGTCGTGATAGCGAGTTGCATATCTTGCGACGCTCCGCGTATATCGTACACATCAAGGTGATCTGGCGATTGAAATGTTGGCCACCATCCGCTAGCAGCCCAGTCAGCATAAAATTCTCTACTATTTATATTCATAATAAGACCCTCTCGCGTTATTATTTCTTACTTCATTGTAGCACCAACTATTGAGAAGCCCTGAGCCTGACTCGATACTTGACCTTAATTCCTATCTGAGGTATGCTAAAACTCATAAAAAGCGTGGTAGCCTGGAAAACCATGCTCGCCTCACATTCGGCATACTCTTCTTAAACGCTCATCGTTGAGCAAGAAAGGACTCCAAATATGTCTGGAAAAATGGTAGCGCCTGAATTATTTCGCCCACCCGTTGACTTTCCTGATGTTCCATATGATCACCTGTTGCGCATGGCTGCGTATCGCAATCCCGACCGTCCGGCAATCATCTATCACGACCTCATTCTGACTTTTCGTGAAGTTGTCTCAATGGTGAATGGTATCGCCAACGGACTGCTCAACCTGGGATTAACAAAAGGCGATCGTCTTTGCCTGTTCACCCTCAATCGTCCTGAATATACGATTAGCTTTTTAGCTGCTGCCTCAATAGGTGTAGTAGTCAGCCCGATGAATCCCGCGTACAAAGAACGCGAGATTGCTTATCAGCTTGAAAACTCTGAAGCAAAAGCTATTCTTATACAGCGCGAATTACTGCCACTCCTCCAGCTCGTAATGAATCATAAATCTTTTCCAAATCTCAAACACATCATCGTGACTGGAGAGAGAGTTCCCGAGGGTTTACCGGACGCCATACCATTTGCTAGACTGTTACGTGAGTCCTCCCCGAAACAACCACCGCATGTCGAGATCAATGGAGATGACTTGCTTTCCCTGCCCTACTCATCTGGTACTACAGGCTTCCCCAAAGGTACATTACTTACTCACCGTAACCTGACTAGCAACAATCTCCAATTCACAACCGCTCTTCGCGTTGACATTACCGATGTAGCTCTTATCTTTTTACCCTTTTATCATATCTATGGTGTGATGCTCACAGGCAGTTTTCTGGCCTGTGGTGGAACCCAGGTTATGATGGAACGCTTCGACCTGCTACAATCACTGGAGTTATGCGAAAAGCACAATGTGACTTATTACTTCGCCGTACCACCGATTGTACTTGCCCTGGCGAATGCTCCAGTTGATCTCAGCAGGATGAAGACAGTCAAATATGTTTTCTCTGGCGCAGCGCCCCTACCAATGGATCCTGCTCTCAAGCTGCAAGAAAAGACTGGTATCAGGGTTGTTCAAGGGTATGGCTTGACTGAAGCTTCCCCGCTTACACATTCACAACCAGGCGACCCTTCCTTAATGCGTATCGATAGCGTCGGCATGCCAGTGCATAACACTGAGCAAAAGATCGTCGATCTTGAAACCGGCGAGCGCGAATTGCCTCACGGAGAAGATGGCGAGATCATCATTCGCGGTCCACAGATCATGCAAGGCTACTGGAAAGCTCCAGAAGAAACCGCACGCGCGCTGCGCAACGGCTGGCTTTATACAGGCGATATCGGCCATGTCGATGCTGAGGGCTACACCTACATTGTCGACCGTAAGAAAGAAATGATCAAATACAAAGGTTTTGGTATCGCTCCTGCCGAGATTGAGTCGTTGCTCATGGAACACCCTGCAGTTTTGGACTCCGCTGTTATTGGTGTTCCTGATGATGAGGCTGGCGAACTACCCAAGGGTTTTGTCGTTATTCGCCCCGGTCATAGCGCCACTCCCGAAGAAATTCTTGAGTTTGCCAACGGTAAACTGGCTGGTTATAAAAAGATATACCAGATAGAATTCATAGACGCGATTCCAAAGGTTGCCTCGGGCAAAATCCTGCGTCGCGAACTCAAAGAACGCGAACGAGCCCGACTAGCCGGGGAGCAAATCTAAAATAAAGAATAGCCGACTCTCGCATAAAATAAGAAGCGAGAGTTGGCTGTTTTACTTTTTTATGACAAACCAGCTAAAAATAATCCTCTCGATAACGCCTCACCGGCCAATGTCAACACCACCACCAGATACAACATCCCCGTTGCAGACTGAAATGAACGGTCATGAATTAGCTTCAGGATGAAACCGAGTAGTGCCAGAGGCAAAACAAAAGCCACAATAAGACGCAACCAACCAATCACATCAATACTGAGAGGCGCCACAACCAGTGCATCAGAGGGCTTAACTTGCGAATTGGTAACGGGTTTCGCTGCTGATATCGAAGTCGTTGAAGTAGCCGTTACGGTAGGGGTCACAACATTGCTGGACTGTGATTGAGAGACGGTACTAAGCCCACCAGTAAAAGTAAACACTAATTGCGCAAGTATACCTATCAATACAAGTGTTGTGGCAAAGCGCAGCGGCTTTTCGGAGAGAGCAGGGGTCACGAGATACCAGTGTCCAAGCCACATCGCGGTCATCACTCCACCCAGAGCCAGGGCCGAGGCAAAGAAACTACCAACTGCAAAAGCTTCAGCTGGACCAGCAGCAGCTAATGGTCGAAAAATCATACCCAACACGAACAATACCGCAATTCCCGCTAAAACGTCCAGGCTTCCCACGATGAGACGCGCAATACGTCTATTCGACCAGCGAGTTTTACCAATCTCCTCTTCTTCTTGCTTAAATTTGCCATCAACACCGGCTTTTTTATCCATCATAAGCAAGATCGTATAAGGCACCATCAACACCAGAAACAGCAATAGAAATGGGGTCAGATAAGCCGTCCAGGACTTATCAAGCAGCGTAAAGGTGTTGAGCAGTTCCTGATTTGAAAAATTCAACTGAAATAAAACCGTCAGGCCTGTAAAAAGCACGTAAATGATTGCATAGGTTACCAGGAAATTTCGTTTGACCATGTTGCGCCAATCAAGCAGAAAAAGCACAGCAAAAGCCCCTATCGAAAGTTCTGCCATCACAATAAAAAGCATCAACGGAAGCGTAATGAGCATTATATATTTTCAATCCTTTTGTCGCGTTTATCAAGCAAGTGGTAGAGGCTAGAGCCGTTACCTTATCGTGACAGATTATACGCCTTTTGGTGTTTTGGGGCAAACCCTAAATGTTGGATGCTTCGCCTTTGCACTCATTCGAGAGAGAAAGGAACCTGAGATTTAGACACTCAATGTATTACATTTGTAAAAAACATCAAAACATCGTCTATAATATTGTTGAGTAGGAAGTCATGGGACATACTCTATGCGAGAAACAGCAATTGATCCCTTTCAATTGAAGATTCGCTTTCTAGAATAAGCCTTGTTCCTTTCGCCATGCTTTCTCTCACGAGATTTAGGACAAATTAGTATGGAGCACACACCTGCAGCAGTAAACACATCAACTGTTTCATCCAGGCATACGTCAAGTGCTAACAGGAACGCCCTCGGTCCTCTTCTCTGTTGGGCCGTTGTCTTCGCAGATATTGGGACCTCCGTTTATTACGTTCCCGGCTACCTTTACAGTAATCATGATATTGGCACACTCGCAGGTTTTTTTGTTTTTCTGACTATGTCTGTGTTTGTGCTACTGGCATTCAAATATGCGGAGGTCACGCATCGCTTTCCTCAGGGTGGAGGGGTCGTGACTGTTGCGGCACAAGCCCTCAATCGATGGTTCGGGGCTTTAGGGGGCATGTTTATACTGGTCGATTACTTTCTCACTGTTGCGATCAGTTGCCTTTCTGGCATGCTTTATCTGAGTGTCGTTTTCCCTGCACTCGATAGTAGCATAATTGAAGTGTGGTTCGGCCCTGTCCACCTTTCTTTACTGGTAACGACCATTGGGGTGCTTGTCTTCCTGGGGATATTGAATTGGATGGGCATTCGTGAAAGCGCCAAAGTGAGCCTGGTGGGAGCGGTGATCGCATTTCTTGGGGATATCGCTATCCTGATAACAGTCTTTACCCATCTGTCCTTATCTGAATTCTTTTCGCTGTTTCCGAAGATGTTTGAGCACAATTCGCTGACACCCATGGTGCTCCTATTCGGTTTTGCCGCTTCGTTTCTTGCCTTTTCTGGCTTAGAGAGCATCTCCCAACTTGCCCCTGTCATGAAGACGCCGCGCAAACGAACTACTGGATTAGCCCTCCTTCTCGTTGTGTTTACGATTGGTATAACCAGTCCCCTGCTGACGATGTTTTCCACCCTGTTACTTCCTGGAGATGCAGCAAACCACAATTATCAGAATCAACTGATTTCATTGCTTGCAGGGCACTGGGGCAATAGCCTCTTGCAAACGGAAATAGCTATCAGTGCAAGTGCGCTGCTTGTATTTGCCAGCAATACGGCAATTATTGGATCATACCATGTGTTTCTTGCACTGACCCAGATGGATTTCCTGCCTGCTATAGTCTTGAAACGGAATAAGATACGCGCTACCCCTCACTATGCGATTGCTCTCGCGACAGGTATTCCTATCATCATTCTCGTGCTGGTAGTTGGGCAAATTGACTACCTTTTCAATTTATATGCTTTCGGCCTGCTAGGAGCCTTCACATTGACCTGCTTGGGAATAGACATTCTCCGTTATCGAGAACGGAACGTGGTGCCTCACCACTTCTGGAGAATGGTCGTATTCTGGGTCGGAGTAGCAACAACGATACTGGTCGCGACGGCATGGTCAACCAACCTGATTTCCAAGCCATTGGCAACAGCCTTCGGAGGCACCGTTGCAGGGATAGGAATGCTGATCGCCTTCCTGAACAACAGGAATCAACAGAAGAAATATCTTGTTGTGGTTCCAACTCGGGTCGTAGGACGCGTGCCAGAATCTATTCTGGCTGTTCTAACAACAAGCAACGAGCACAACGAAGATGTGATAGATGCCGCAATTGCAACGGCTCAAGGACATGAAGTAGTCTTCCTCTTTATCGGGGAAGCTCAAAGCAATTCGTCTCCACAACTCTTTGAGATCTATGACCCCTACCTCTCAGACCAGCATGCAAAAGAAGCTTTCGTAAAGGCTGAAAGTCTGGCACGCCAGGAGCACACTACACACCAGTTCGTCTATAATCAAGACCCAGGTGCTGTTGGGCGAGTCTGGCAGGTGCTTCATCCTCACGATACCATAGTTGCCAGAGAGAATATGGCATACTGTGAAGAAATCAACCCGGATTTCATCCGTTATCAGGTTGCACCGTCTAACGTGGTTGTGCATCTGCTCAAAATTGGGTAGGGGAGATAGCGTTTAGTACCTGAAATTCAGGGAAATATTATCGTTAGCGATTCCACCGGAACAGATTTCTGTCGAAATAAAAAACGACCGCAAATATACGCCCAACTATACACCAGTGAATGTCAAACCCAACTCTTATATAGTAGGGGCGCACCCTTGCGGTCGTCCTCGGGGAGGGGCCTGGGTGAAAGCTACACTACCTGAGGCATCCTCTTCTGCGCCTCCGCCACCGCCTCTGCTGGATACTCGTAATCTTGCAACTTCCCGGCAAAGTAGGCATCATATGCAGCCATGTCAAAGTGACCGTGCCCACACAGATTGAATAGTATGGCCTTCGATTCCCCGGCCTCCTTTGCCTTCAGAGCCTCATTGATCACCGCACGAACCGCATGCCCAGCTTCAGGCGCTGGAATGATACCCTCAGCACGAGTAAATTG